>Ga0307429_1001224_pt1 | contig 12582 bp, 11 predicted proteins | sample SalMarWE160230MG_FD_202151 | JGI IMG/M metagenome (GOLD analysis project Ga0307429, IMG submission 202151) | Salt marsh sediment microbial communities from the Plum Island Ecosystem LTER, Massachusetts, United States - WE1603-230 | ecosystem: Environmental > Aquatic > Marine > Intertidal zone >...
CAACTTGACGGTGAGCAATGCCTGCGGCTCAGATAACATAACCAGGAGTGCATACATAACTGTAACTGAGGCCCCCACAGCTAACTTCAGTGCCAATGTAACCAGTGGCTGTGCCCCATTACCGGTTCTGTTCACCGATGAATCCACGGGGATAATCGATTCCTGGAGCTGGGACTTCCCTGGAGGCAGCCCTTCGACTGCCGCAACACAGGGTCCTCACACGGTAACCTATAGCAGTGTTGGCAACTACACCGTCAACTTGACGGTGAGCAATGCCTGCGGCTCAGATAACATAACCAGGAGTGCATACATAACTGTAACTGAGGCCCCCACAGCTAACTTCAGTGCCAATGTAACCAGTGGCTGTGCCCCATTACCGGTTAATTTCACCGATTTATCCACGGGGATAATTGATTCCTGGACCTGGGACTTCCCCGGAGGCACTCCTCCAAATGCCACAGGGCAAGGACCTCACACAGTAACCTATAGCAGTGCCGGTAATTACACCGTCAACTTAACCGTGGAGAATGAGTGTGGCCCTGATACCGAGAGCAAAACAGAATACATAACGGTATATGGAAACATAAGCGTGATTAAGACAGTCTCACCAACCAGCATTTCTAGTGGTACACCGGTCACCTACACCTACAATATCACCAATACCGGTAATGTTAACCTGACTAATGTTACCGTTATCGACGATAAGCTGGGCACTCTCACTTCTTACTTGCCCGACACCACTCTGACAGTGGGTGAATGGAATAACTTTACTGTAACTGCAACCCCAACTGCTACAGTGACCAACACAGTCAATGTGACAGGAACTTACCTTGAAGAAACAGTAACTGCTACTGCACATGCTACAGTGACTGTTAGTCGTGGCGGTGGTGGCGGAGGTGGAGGTGGAGGTGGCGGTGGTGGCGCCTGTTATCTCGACATAGACATGCTGGGTAATATAACCAGGGTAAAAATTACATGTACTACCAGCAGAACTCTCGAAGACAAGGTGGCACCTGACTTTAACAACACCAACTTCCTGGAGATTGACTATGGCACCACGGTGATTTGCGAGGAGCTTGGCGAGGCGCCAGAAGCACTATTGATGAGAGTGGCAAATCAATCACCGCCAGTACCAGATGGTTCAGCGCTAGTCACTCCAGTTTATAACTTTACGGGCAACTATGGCTATAACTGGCTAAAATGTTGTTCAGGCGTCGCCTTCGGCCAGAATGTCACAATAGTACTGGACTACGACCCCAATGACCTACCTGAATCTACTGCTTCGCTGGCCGTTGCCTACTATGATACTGAACAGGGCAGGTGGGTTAATTCGCCACCCGACATAGGTCGCGTAGCTGAGGTTGGTAAGGCAACCGGTCTGATGAACCACTTCAGCACAGTCGCCATAATAGCAGAACTTGCTCCCGCTCCCGCACCAGCCAGTTTTGTGGGGAGCGCCTTAAATATTGAGCAAAGCCCGAAGGTATGGAAAAGCACCTTCGTGGCAATAACAGGAGAGGATCTTACCATCACTGCTAATGTAGCCAATAACGGTGGTGAAGAAGGCACTTACATTGCTGAGTTGAAGTTAAATGGAGAAACGGTAGATTCCAAGGAAGTGACACTGGATCCGGGACAGAGCCAGCAGGTAAGGTTCACTCTGTCCGGAATGGATTATGGGCAGTATGAGGTAGAAGTCGCCGGGTTGAGCGGAGAGTTCACAGTATCACGAACCATCGACTGGTTGTCCATCTTTGGCATAATACTCGGTGTTGGCTTGATTATCTGGGCAGTGATTTGGGGCAGAAAAAGGTGGAAGAAACGGCCACAGCCAGCACAGAGTGAATAACCCTTGGCTTGGTTATTCCTTCCTCCCTTGATTATCCTGAATAGCCTCACTGCCTCAGGGCGGTGAGGCTATCTTATTAAATCCAATAGCTTCTGATGAACCTTACCATTGGAAAATAGAAGGTCACCAGTCTGCAGCTTCCAGGGACTGCCTTGAAAGTCGGTAACCTCACCACCAGCTTCCTGAATCAGCAAAGTCCCCGCGGCAACATCCCACGGCTCAATTCTGGTAGTGAAGTAAGCCTCTCCTTTGCCAGCAGCCACCCAGGCTATTTCCAGACCAGCTGAGCCGAGCTTCCGCATATCCATAACATAGGGGTAAGTCCCACACACGATTTTGCCCGTCCTTGCTCGGTCCTTTTCCCCTCCCTCGCAATAGAGAATATAACTCTGGCTGAGGTCTGCTATATCGGACACTCGAATTCTCCTTCCGTTCAAATAGGCGCCCTTGCCCTTTTCGGCAAAATAAAACTCATCGATTGCCGGGGCGTAAGTTGCCCCAAAAAGGAGCTCATCCTTACGCATTAAAGCTATACAGACGCAAAAGAAAGGGTTGAAGTTGGCAAAATTGCCCGTGCCGTCCAGAGAATCTACAATCCACAGCCAATCAGGGTCGCCCCGAAGAAAGCCGCTTTCCTCGGTTAGCAAACTGTGATGGGGATAATGCCTTTTGATTTCAGCGATGATTAACCTATCTACATCCCTGTCATATCTGACAGACGCTTCTTTAGCTGTGCTTCGCAAGGCGAATAAAGAGGAATCCTGCCGAAAATGCTTCATTAAGACATCGCCTGCCTTCCTGGCTAAATCCTCTATCAAGATCTTCATTTACCCTGGTTATTCTATCACCCACTGCTCAAAACAGCAGCAAACGTCTGTACTCGTCCACATGTGGCTTTTCACTTTCCCCGAGATTGCCACGCCTTCGGCTCGCAATGACAATAAGAAAGGCTCACAATGACAGGTAAAAAAGGCTGGCAATGACACATCCCTTTTGTCATTGCGAGGAGCGGCAGCGACGAAGCAATCTCATCGCCCTTACGTCATTGCGAAGCAATCTTTCCTTTTGTAGTGCGACCCTTCAGGGTCGTGCGCACGAGGCTAAAGCCTCGCACTACATTTCTAAACTTTGCTCTGTCATTTTGCATTTTGCATTTTGAGTTTTGACTTTCTTTAAGGTGTCACCCAGCTACGTGAACTACATTAAGCCTCCCGGAATGAGGTAAAATGTGGCGGAGGTCGAGTTCAGTTCGTTACACTGGATAAATTAGTAAGGGAGGTCAGAGGCAAAATGGCAATAGCACAGATAAGCATTATTCCCTTAGGGACAAAAACTCCTTCGGTGAGCAAATATGTAGCCCGAGCGGTCAAAGTTTTACAGCAAGAAAGCGATATAAAGTACCAGACAACCTCAATGGGGACGACCATGGAGGGCAAACTGGACAAGATTTTAGCGGTGGCAGAGAAAATGCACGAAGGAACCTTCGGCAGAGAAGTTACCAGAGTGATAACCATCATCGAAATTGATGACCGTCGCGACAAAGCTTCGAGTATGGAGGGCAAGATGAACTCACTGATGACAGAGCTGAAGCGTTAGGAATGCCTCCTTACCCGGAGCCAACAATGCGTATGCGAGCGCCCTTGTTCAAAGTGGCACTTTACCAAGAATCAGGCACAAGCGGCTACCGTAAAAACACTGCTATTTCTTGAGGCCGGCGATGAATTCGTCAACCGACATAGCAGCCATGGTCATAGTTTGAAGTGTGCCCCTCGCCCCCAACGCAATCGCCACTTTGGACACCGCTTCAGCGCTTGGAGCTTCTAGAATGTTCACAAAGTCATATGGCCCGAGAAGAGCAAACTGGTTAATTATCTTAACCCCCCGTGCCTCGACCTCCTTGTTGACGTCCTTGATTCTTTCCGGCTTGTCCTGAATGGTCTTCCTTCCCTCATCAGTAAGACTAGTCAACATCACAAATACAGCCATTTCTTACCTCCTTTTTTGATTTTTTTATTTAATACCCCGAGCTGATCCCCATTGCCCTTCTTTTTCTGTAAAGACTAATTATAACATCCAAATTCGCCTGGCTCAATCAAGACCACTCTTTACCTGGCGAAGATAACTTTCGTAGACGCAGCAGTCATAGGGATGCGATATCTCGGCGCTGCCGATGAGGTATATATCCTGATATATGCAAAACGGCTCATCCATGGCTTTGCTCCCTACCTAAAGAAAAAGCCTGAACATCAATCATTCTTGCCCGGGTAAAAAACTACCCAAATTTGCCGGATAGCAGGCGATAAATGAAGGGCTAGGGACCTGTTTTGATTATCGCCTTAAAGAACAGGTCCCAAACCTCGGAGTACCAGGTGCCCCAGTCTTCGGGGTTGCCCCCAGTTGAAACATAGCGGGTCCCGTCAGGATAGGAAGCATCGGCGGTATTGCCATGGCAACCATAGACATGATCCGCGATGGGATTGCTTACATAGCAAGTGCAATAATATGTCCCCGGGGTGACGTAGGTTTCCAGGTTGAAATTGAATGTCTGCCACCCTCCATTGCCGGCAGTGAAGCCATGGATAGGGCTGCTCTGTAACACACTGCCGCCGGCATCCCTGAGGTCACAAACTATTATATCCCCGCTATTACTAGAGCTGGAACTGGTGAGATATATCTGGAACTGGTGGAAAAAACCAGCCTCGGTTACCTGGAAGCTTTGCCCTTCACCTACATTGACATAGCCAGGACTTTCACCGAACCAGGAGCTGGCAGTCCCTTCAGTCTGGCTTATCATTAAGGTCCCTGTTATCTTCGGCTCTACGCTGAATGTCCTGATAGCGCTCCACGGACTCCACAGCCCGGCATTATTTTGAGCCCTTACTTTCCAGGTCCAGTTATCAAGGTATCCATGCGTAATCTGCCCCCCTAATATCCCCGAGTACTCGGAATCGGTGACAGAAGCATTGATCACTGGTGAACCGGCGCCTTGGCGTATCACATAAAGCTGATACCCCGCGATACCGCTTCCCGGGTCTGAGGAGTCGTTCCAATCAAAAGACCACTCTTCACTGGGCTGAGGCAGGGTAGCACCCTCGGCCGGAGAGGTAAGGACTGGTATACCTGGTGGTGTGGTGTCTTCTTCCACTGTGATTTGAACAGTGGCGTTCACGCTTCCAGCCTCGTTAGTAGCTGTCAAGGTATAAATAGTGGTTTCACCAGGAGATACGTCTCTGGTGCCGCTGAGAGCCACACTGCCTATGCCCTGGTCTATGTGCACTGTAGCCGCTCCAGTCACCTCCCAACTTAAGGTGGAAGTCCCTCCCGGATTAATTGTGCCCGGGTCAGCATCAAAAGAAAGGATGACTGGTTCTGGTATTGCCTCAGTGATTATGACGGTGGCAGTGACATTTTCAGACCAGGCACCGTTGTTATCCTGGGCTCTAAAGGAGACAGTATGGCTTCCAACCGAGAGCGATGAAGTGGTGAAAGAGGCAGATGTGCCAATCTCGCCATCACTGCTCGATGTCCATCTATAACCAACCACAGTGCCATCGCTGTCAGTGCCGTGACCGGTGAAAGTCACTGCCTCTCCCTGTGCCGCCTCACCGGGTATAATGGAATCTATATACGCAGTAGGGGCTTGGTTCAGCGCACAGCCGGCAATGACTATCGCCATTATTAGCAAAACGGGTAGGAAAGCCGCAATCCCCTTGTTACTTAGTTTTCTGTTCATGGCTTGCTTCATCAGTATAGGAAGGGCTAATTACCCTGTTATTTGATTACCATCGCCGGCTTTACGCTGAAAGTCCTGATGGTGCTCCATGGACTCCACAGCCCGGCATTATTTTGAGCCCTTACTGTCCATGTCCAGTCATGGAGGTGCATGTACCAAATCTCCCCCCCTAATATCTCCGAGTATTCGGAATCGGTGACAGAAGCATTGATCACTGGTGAACCGGCACCTTCACGTATCACATAAATCTGATACCCCGCGATGCCGCTTCCCGGGTCTAATGAGTCGTTCCAATCAAAAGACCACGCTTCACTGGGTTGAGGCAGGGTAGCACCCTCGAGCGGAGAGGTAAGGACTGGTGTACTTGGTGGTGTGGTGTCTTCTTCCACTGTGATTTGAACAGTGGCGTTCACGCTTCCAGCCTCGTTGGTAGCTGTCAAGGTATAAATGGTGGTTTCACCCGGAGATACGTCTCTGGTGCCGCTGAGAGCCACATTGCCTATGCCCTGGTCTATGCTCACCGTAGCTGCTCCAGTCACCTCCCAGCTTAAGGTGGAGGTTTCCCCAAGATTAATTGTGCCCGGGTCAGCATCAAAAGAAAGGATGACTGGTTCTGGTATTGCCTCAGTGACTGTGACAGTGGCGGTGACATTTTCAGACCAGGCACCGTTGTTATCCTGGGCTCTAAAGGAGACAGTATGGCTTCCAACCGAGAGCGATGAAGTGGTGAAAGAGGCAGATGTGCCAATCTCGCCATCAATGCTAGATGTCCATCTATAAGCAACCACAGTGCCATCGCTGTCAGTGCCGTGACCGGTGAAAGTCACTACCTCCCCCTGTGTCGCCTCACCGGGCACAATGGAATCTATATACGCAGTAGGGGCTTGGTTCAGCGCACAGCCAGAAATGACTATTGCCATTATTAACAAAACGGGTAGGAGAGCCGCAATCCTCTTGTTACTTAGTTTTCTTTTCATGGCTTGCTCGGGCAGTATAGAGAGGAGCTAATAAGATGTCAAGAGCAAAGGCGGAATGTTTGGCAATTTTTTAAAAATCTTAGAAGTTTGCTTTCCTTCTATATCCAACAATTCCAGGAGACTTAAATCAGCTTCAAGTAGAAATAGCTCTCTCCAGAAGCTCTTTTTCCCTAGCTTTCATTTTAGCCTCTTCCTCAGGCTTCTCGTGGTCATAGCCCAGAAGATGGAGTATCCCATGGATAATCAGCAATGCTAGCTCTTGCTCCGTTGAATGCCCTTGCTCTTTAGCTTGTTCCTCCGCTTTAGGGTAAGAAATGATTACCTCCCCCAGATGGATTATATCATCGGGAGGAGAAACAAAGTCAGCATCGGCTCCATGTTGAGGAAGCATACAAAAGGCGAGCACATCCGTAGATTCATCCACGCCTCGATAGTCCCGATTGAGTCTCTGCACCGTCTCGGAATCGGTGAAGACCAGGCCCATCTCATATGGGGGTGTTATGCTTTCAGCTTTAAGAACTTCCTGAGCTATCTTCCTTGCCCACTCTTCATCAATATGACTCTGGAATTTTCGTTCAATATGAATCCCGATTTCTTCTAACATGGCAAAAACCTTAACTTACTCGTGGCTGAGTAGTCGATGGCTCATAGAATATTCCCATGTGAACTCCCTTTAGCTTTTCCGCTTGAGCTTAAACTTTATTCCAGAGGGGAATCCAACTTCGAGGCCGTCCAATTCTAAACAGGAACTGATTTTCTTCCAAATTCCTTTCTCTTTAGTAGTGAAGGTTAGCTCATCACCATAACTCCAGCCCGCTAAGTTGTGTGCGCAGGCTCGGTAGTAATATTTAGTTCCTGCTTTGAGACTAGCTATTTCTATTGAGAAGGCTCCAGTCCCAAACTTGCCACTTTCGGTTATTTGGTAGGCATACCCGCTGGCAACTGGAGCTTTGTCCCCAAGGTTTCCGCGACTTGATGTGTCAACAACAAAACCTCGCACATCACAATATACTCTTTCCTGTCGAGACATGGCTACCTCTCCTTTCTTCCTATATGCACCTTACCCCGCTTACATTTTATGTTATCTGTAGCTCGCACTTTTTATTCTTCGGGTTTTATTCTTCAGGAAAAACTCTACGAGCACTTTCATCAGACCCTAATTCAACTTCGACTACAACTCCAAAGGCATTGCCAGACTTTGACTGTAGGTCTCGCCACTTCGTAGCAAGATACCAAGAAGCACCAGAGGTTCCCCATTCTCCCAAACCAGCGCACACGAAGAAGAACTGGCCTGGAAATCGCCGATTGGGGATTTTCAAGGCAATACCATAATCCTTCCTCACAGGTGGTTCGAAGCCTGCAAATTTTCTGCCACTTTTTTTATCACGTATAAAAGTAGCATTTCCTTCCTGTCCAAATTCTAGAAACTCATTGTCTGGCTCACGGAGAATCAAGTCGGTTATTTCATTGGATGAAGGACTACCTAACGCTACAAATGTTCGGTTCAAATTTGCGAATGCAGCCGCATCATCCACAACTGCAACAGCCCTTTTTCGATATGGGCTAAGCGTGTTAATAATGTATGAAGCGGAGCGAATTTCACAGCCACCAACTATGTTGCCCCACGGACCAACAAGGTGGACTCGTCTGCCATCATGATAGCGTTTCACATATCGATAAGGAGGCGGATTTGGCTCTGTGAGCCGAGAATCTATCAATGCTCCGTAAGATATTGCAAAATCTTGTCCAAGTACCCCTTTTCCCCAGAAGCGACGAAGGAGAAACTTGCGTCGTGACTTGGGAATCACTGACCAGAAAAGCCCAAGCAGAAAGATGAGAATCCCAGCAAACAAATTGATTACGAAGGTTATCCAAATTTCAAACATCGCCGTTTATTTTCTCCTCCAGAAGTGCCAATGGCAGATAACGTTCTTGAGCTTTGCGAAGCCGCCCCAGGCAGTTTGGGCGAAGTGAAACGAAGCCGCAAAGCCCGTGTTAGGCGACGCTATGTATGATCCTTTAATCGCGGCCATACGGAAAGATCTTCTTATCAATTTCCTTTGCGAACCTAACGTAATTATTCCATTCGGATTGCTTGATCGGGACACCAAACAATGTCGCTATATTATCAAGTTGACGCTGAATAGCTGGTGCCTCCTTAGCTAGATTCCATGCATCCAGTAGGCTCTTGTAGCGATTGAGAATGAACTTCTCTTGATCCTGCTCAATAATGCTATCCATAGTCTTAGTAAACCATTTGAGAGGATTTGCCTCTTTCACAATGTCCCAGAAGCGATAGACTAGTCGCTTTGACCTTCGACCAAGTTTGTTGGAGAAGACTTCCCAAAACTCGTTAAACTCTTCTACTGCATTAAACTGCTCACCTAGTGTGGAGGCTTTCGCAAGCCTTTCTTCATGTTTTCGGCCTGCTTCCCGTAGTTCTGCAAACTCGGAGCGCAGCTTTCGCAACTCATCGGGAAGTTGATCCCTTGCTCGACATCGGGAGAGCAATATCGAGGTTAAGGGGGGAATAGGAATTACAGTATATCCGCGATGCCTCAAGAGATCCTCAACTTTCACATGGTGAATCTCTGCTAGCCTATGATAGAGTTCGATGGAAGGAGTTGTACTCTTAAAGAATTCCGATTGAATGCTTGCAGCATATAGTGGAAGCGCGGGATGGAATTGAGACGCTTGGGACAGACTAAGAATAGAACTTATGAATTTGCGTAAGTCTCGGTTGAAACTGCATATGCCGTGGTTACAATGGTCAGGCATTCTACCAAGTACCAGAAGTATCGTTGATTCAGCAGGCATCTTGCCAATCGGGTACGACGGCAAGATTTGTCTGAGCATACCTTTATCTACGTTTTCATGGTATTCGCGATACCACGTTTTGTCAGAATCGAGCGTCTCACCAGAAGCAGTCTCAAAGGTGTATATAACGGTACCTATGTCCTCTTGTAGATGTTCAGGACCCTCTACAATCACTCGCAACATCTTTTCCCGAACGAGGGTATCAACTATAGGGCGACCTTCTGGGAATAGTGGGGCTGCAAGATTTAAATGCATAGCGTCCGTAAAGGTGACAAAAATAGCATCACTTAAAACGAAGCTTTCGACAAAGGTGTTAAGAGAATACAAGAATTGAGGTGTTGGCCTTCCATAACCCCCGACAACCCAATCTAACTCATCAAGAAGATTCACAACCGTGAGTGCAGAGTTATATGAGGTAGATTTAGCGTTTACCATCGCTCATCCTCTTATGCAATGTCGCCCAACTTCGATATATACGAAATTTCCCTTCCATCCCCATAGTGTAAGGTGCCAACTTTTAATCCCCTAATATATCGACATTATAGTGCTTTGACTGTTTTTATTGAAGTTTCCTTACATAGCAGTTGCTGTCTTTATATGTCCTTGAGTAACGAGTAAAATACCATCAATGACAGTAACACCGCTCAGGAAGCAATATCTCAGGGTTAAGCAGAGGTATCCCGAGGCTATCGTTTTCTTTCGACTGGGCGATTTCTATGAGACGTTTGACGAAGATGCCAGAGTCGCCTCTCGCGAGCTGGATATCGTTTTAACCTCCCGTGGAATGGGGAAAGGGCAGAAAGTGCCCATGGCGGGAATCCCCCACCACGCCATAGATAATTATCTCGCCAGACTTATCAATCGAGGCTATAAAGTAGCCATCTGTGAGCAGCTCAGCCCTCCGGGCAAAGGATTGGTGGAAAGGGATGTCATTCGAGTAGTAACGCCAGGCACGGTAATTGAACCTAACCTGCTTGATGCCGCGAAAAATAACTACCTTGTCAGTCTAATCATCGAGGACGAAAGGGCCGGGATAGCTTATGTTGATATAACCACCAGCGATTTTGCCACCACACAGCTTCCCGCCGATAGGGTTTCTTCGGAATTGGAGCGGCTGCAGCCAAGTGAGGTGCTCATCCCTCAAGGTGCTGAAGACTATCAACAATCACCATCTACGGTAACGAAACTCGATGATTACTGGTTTGATTTAGAAATAGCTCAACAAACTCTGCTGGAACACTTTGGTGTGGCTACCCTGGAAGGCTATGGCTGTGCTCATTTGCCTCTGGCTGTAAAGGCTGCCGGCTCGCTAGTCCACTATGTGGCAGAAACTCAAAAGGAGGCTTTGCCTCAGCTAACCAGCCTTGCTACTTACTCTACAGATTCCTTTATGGCTCTTGATGGTCAGACATGTCGTAATCTGGAGCTTTTTCAGGGCGGTAGGTGGGGGGAGACCGCCAACTCCCTGCTCTCCTTGATCGCTACCACCAGGACCGCCATGGGAGGCAGACTGCTTAGAGGCTGGCTGGCTCAGCCGCTTCTTGACATAGATAAGCTAAATCAACGGCAAGAGGCGGTTAGCTGGTTCTATAACGATAGCTTAGTTCGCCAGAAGACTATGGCCCTGTTGAGAGACATCGCCGATTTAGAGAGAGTAGTGAACCGTGTGAGAGGTGGTAAGGCAATGCCCAGGGAGTTGATAACACTCCGCACAAGTCTGGAAAAGGTAGCTCAGCTGAAAGCAATGCTCGATAATTGCCCTAACAAGTTAGTTGACGAATTAAAGCTTTTCCCTGAGATTATGGATTTAATTGACCGGGCAATTGTTGATGAACCCGGTGACCTTGAACATGGAAATGTGATTAAGGAAGGCTTTTCCAGCGAGCTAGATGAGCTTCGCCACAGTTCCACCAAGGCTAAACAATATTTAGCCAACCTGGAGCAGAGGGAAAAACAGCGCACCGGGATTAAATCCTTGAAAGTGGGGTACAACAGAGTATTCGGCTATTACATCGAGGTATCCAGGGTAAATTTCAATCTGGTTCCCAAGGATTATATCCGCAAGCAAACCCTTGCTGAGGCGGAAAGGTTCTTCACCCCCGAGCTAAAAGAGTATGAATCGCTGATTCTTACCTCACAGGAAAAGATAACCTATCTTGAAACCTCCCTGTTTAACCAGGTTTGCCAGCAGATAGGCGCTAGAGGTGAGCAGATTTTAGCCACCGCGAGGGCTATTGCCCAAATTGATGTATTCTCCAGTCTTGCTGAAGTGGCATCATGCTACCACTACACCAGACCAGAGCTGACCAACGAGGATGTCATCGACATTAAAGAGGGACGTCATCCCATGGTAGAAAGAACCTTGGGCAGCGACAACTTTATTCCCAATGATACATATCTATCCAATAACGATAACCAGCTCATCATACTCACTGGCCCAAATATGTCGGGAAAATCCACCTATCTCAAACAGGTAGCTTTGATCGTCCTTCTGGCACAAATTGGTAGCTTTGTTCCTGCCAAATTGGCCAAAATCGGTATCATCGACCGCATCTTCACCAGGATTGGTGCTCAGGAAGATTTAGCTGCGGGACAATCAACCTTTATGGTGGAAATGACTGAAACAGCAAACATCTTACATAACGCTACCCCCCGCTCCTTGCTCATTCTGGATGAAATTGGACGAGGCACAAGCACCTATGACGGGCTGTCTATTGCCTGGGCAGTAGCGGAGTATATTCACGGAGCACCGAAGTTGGGCGCAAAGACACTGTTTGCCACGCACTACCACGAACTGGTAGAGCTTGCCGGCACCTTGCCCAGGGTGGAGAATTTCAATGTCGCCGTAGCTGAAGAAGGAGACAAGGTTATCTTCTTGCATAAAATTATCCCTGGAGGCACCGACAGGAGTTACGGTATCCACGTAGCTCGGCTAGCTGGTTTACCTAAATCAGTGACAAATCGTGCTCAGGATGTTTTAGCTAACCTGGAAAGCAAGAGCACTACTGGCAAAGGTAAAATACGAGGCAAAGCAACGGCACCACAACTTCCACTTTTCACCAAAGATTCTTTATTAGCCGAGGAAATCTTCAAGCTCGACATTGATTCTATGTCTCCCTTAGAAGCCATCACCAAGCTTTATGAACTGAAACGAATGGCGAAGGGGAAATAGCAGGAACAATTTGCTATAATTGCTCTCACGATGG
>Ga0307429_1001226_pt1 | contig 12553 bp, 8 predicted proteins | sample SalMarWE160230MG_FD_202151 | JGI IMG/M metagenome (GOLD analysis project Ga0307429, IMG submission 202151) | Salt marsh sediment microbial communities from the Plum Island Ecosystem LTER, Massachusetts, United States - WE1603-230 | ecosystem: Environmental > Aquatic > Marine > Intertidal zone >...
AGTCGGTCTCCATGATGAAGATGAGCCGCTCGATGGGCACTTCGTCCGGTTCCCAACCCTCGTTGCTCCAGCCTTGGAAGTAGTCGACAAACCGAGTCGCGTCCAAGCGCTGGCCCGGGATATGGCTTGTCATCATGTAAGGACCGGTTCCTGCATCGTGCGTAGTTAGCCAGTCCTCACCGTAGTCCCCAAACTCTCCGTAGTTACCAGGCGTCTTGATGTTCGCCAGCACGAGATCTTTCTCTACGGGGAAGAATAATGCCAGCGTATCGGGGAAAATGACGCTGGGCTTGTCCAGGAAAAAGTCGACAGTGTACCGATCGACAACGGTCGTGGTCACCTGGCCCAATGGCCCCGAGTTGCCTCTGCCCATACCGATAAACCTGGTCATGGAAAAGGCGACATCCTCGGCGGTCAGCTCGTTCCCGGAGTGAAACTTCACTCCCTGTCGCAGCGTGAACCGCCAATGAGTGAAATCACCGTCGACCACATCCCAGATTGCGGCCAGGTGGGGGCGGACTCCCCCTTCGGGCGCGGGGTAGACTAGCGGGCTATACAGGTTGTACATAGTCTCCGTATCGTACCAGTCAGAAGCCGTCGCCGGATCCGCCGTGATGACGGGGTATCCGTTGATGACCGCAACGTTCTCGGCCGCTCCTATTGCTAACAAACTAACTAGACTCATCGCGACAATCGCGAAAATAAGACACCACACACCTTTGATCTTCATACTGCATCACCTCGTTACATTCCCTAGGATAAGTTGTTCTTTACGCACTGCTTGTTTCGTCTTTGCATCACCTCCAGATCTGATGTGGAGAGGCAATCCCCCATTGGAGGGGCATCGAGTAGAGCCCACAGACCATGTGAAACTATCCGACAACTTGCATATCACGGGTCACTGTTGTCATCAGAACCCCTCCTAATTCTGTGACGACGGCAACATCCTCCAAGCGAATTCCGAATTGATCTGGAAAGTAGACCCCTGGCTCGATCGAGAATGCCATGCCGGGCTCCAGAGAAATCCCGTTCCCTTCAATAATATAAGGAGGTTCATGAACATCCAATCCAATACCATGACCTGTCCTGTGAATAAACCGGTTGCCGTATCCGAGATTCTTCAGCACTCCTCTCGCTGCCCGATCAATATCCTGTGCGGAAACACCAGGGCGAATAGAATCGTAGGCGGCTTGATGGGCACGTTTCACTGCATCGTAGGCCTTAACGACAGCGGGGGTGGGCTCTCCGCAGATCACAGTGCGCGAGATGTCGGAACAATAGCCGTCCACCTTACAGCCATAGTCGAGAATGACCACGTCTTCCCACTCAATCTTTCGCTGCCCGGCCCTATGGTGAGGCATTGCTCCGAATGCTCCTGAAGCGACGAGCGTATTGAACGCTACGCTGTCCGCCCCCGCACTAAGCATATTTGCTTCCAGCTTTGCTGCAAGCTGCAGTTCTGTCAGTCCCACAATTGGCTCTTGAGTAACCTGGACAAACGCGGCATCGGCAAGTTCCCCAGCGCGCCTCAGCAATTCCACTTCCTCGGCGGACTTGCGCATTCTCAATGGAGCGAGAATTCCCGCTGCAGAAGCAAAGGAGTTATCCGGAAGTGCCTGCTGAAGAATCAGAAGGCACTCGGCCCACAGCGTAGGCTCGACAAGGATTGTCCCTCTAAGGTCTCCAACCTTGGTCAGCGCGTGCCGAAGTACTAAAGCTGGATCATCACCATCGCGCCACACCGTGAATCGTTCCACCGGTGACGCGTCTCGAACCTGCGGTTCATATAGCTGCGGCACAAAGAACAGGGCGTCGCCTTCGCGTGGAACGAGCAGCAACAGCATTCTCTCACCAGGCTCATCCGTGAAACCAGTAAGGTAGCGCATTCCGGAGGAGAGACCAAGGACTAGAAGGCCGGCCCCAATGCGATTCATCTCGACCTGCACAGATTCGATACGTGCCTTAACCTGGGTCTCTAGATTCATTCTTCCTCCAAGTCCGATCCGTTCGAGACGCGAGTGACAGTAATCCGTTCAGCCCCCTGCTGCCAGATTCGAATACCGACCTCCTCGATACGTGCCCACTGATCCGGCGGGATTCGCGCGAAGACGTTGACTGGGAGGTACCCGCGGTGATCACGCGTCACCTCGGCGCCGTAGTAGACGGCGACCGCCTCTGCCGCTCCCGTCTTCTTCTCCCATTCCTTCCAATAGATCACGTCACCTGTGTTAACAATCGTTGTGTCGTTCTCACGGACGAGAGAGGAATCGATAGATACAGGGAAGTTTACCTCTCGGCCCGACCAACGTGAATGGTAGACGATCGTTTCGATCGGGAGGGCATCGAGGATCGCCCTCACGGTTTCCGGAGCCTTATCCACCAACAGATTTGCGACGAACTCCCCTCCATGTTCAAAGCGGAACTGTATTTGCGGCGTAGACATCCCCAAGCTACACCTCCTCTTGCATTTCTTGCCGAAGAACCGACGTGGCTGCTTTATCGATCTTCATCTCCGGGGTGCGGATAACCACACCGTAGTCCTCCTCTGCACTCTTCAGAGAGACGTAACCATTGATGACGTCGTTCAAGATCCTCTTTGGATCACGATCGAGAGGACTACCGTAGCCACCGCCACCACCGCCTTGAAAACCTACAATTTCTCCTTTTTTAAGAGGGAGGTTAGAGATTTTTCGCCAGCGTTCTGTGCTGCCGTCATTTCTCTTCACCACTGTTATGTTTGTTTTCCCCGGGCTCCCTCCGAATATTCCCCATGGTGGTGTGTACTTGACACGATCAGCAGTCACCGTCATACCCGCGTCGTGAGCTAGGCGATAATCCCGCCTCACCCCTAAACCACCGCGGAACTTACCCGGACCTCCCGAGTCCGGGACAAGCTCGAATCGTTCAACACACCATGGGTAACGAACCTCGATTACCTCTGCCGGCACGTTACGGGTGTCGCCAAGCGTCATTGAGAATAGGGCGCAGGCACCGTCTTCGGATGGTTTTCCTCCATACCCTCCAGCATCGGCCTCAGAACATACATAGTACTTGCCCGATTTTGGGTTGGTCCCATAGATGAAGTTGGCCATTGAATCGCCGAAGTGCCCTCCGCGGACCTGGTCTGGGATCGCTGGGGCCAGCGCCTTAAGGAACAGATCAGGGATAGTCGTGGACGGGGTTGGCCACATTGCACACGCTGCCGGAAACTTGGGTTTAAGGAAACTCCCCTCCGGTATGATGATCTTTAACGCCCGAAAGAATCCCTCGTTGCTTGGCAGATGGGGTGTAGTAACGATCTTGAACGCGTACCGCGCCGCAGAAATCGTCGATGGCTCCGGAGTATTCATTGGACCGCGATTCTGCGGCCCAGTACCAGTGAAATCGGCAATCATCTCGTCACCCTTGACGGTAAGCGTGAGCTTGAGAGGTAACTTCTCATCAAGCGGAGCATCGTCATTCCCATCGCCATCGAGAATCGCCTCGGCAGTATACGTTCCGTCCGGTATTCGCCGAACGGCCGCTCGCGCCATGCGCTCCCCCTGTTGTAAGATCTCGTTAAAAGCATTGATCGTCATCTTGAGCCCAAACTGCTCGATGACATCGAGGATGCGTTGGCTCCCCTTACGCACTGCAGCGACCATGGCGCGGATGTCGCCAAGGACACTATCGGGAACGCGTGTATTGTTCTTGATCAACCGAAAGACATCCTCATTTGGAACGCCCTCGACCAACAGTTTCACTGGCGGGAGACGGAATCCTTCCTGGAACACTTCGGTGGTATCGCTATACCACCCGCCAGGGTAGATCCCCCCCATATCTGGAACATGACCACGAAATGCCGCCCAACCACGGATTTCTCCCTCGTAGAACGTCGGACACAGCGTTACTAGGTCTGGACAGTGGGTCCCGCCGCCGTTATACGGGTCGTTGCAGAGGATCACATCACCAGGGTGAAGGTTTCCCCGTCCGATCGTATCGTATGTCGACTGAACGGCATAGCCCAGGTTGGCAAGGAAGATCGGTAGCCCAGGTGTTTCGGCGATCAGATTTGCCTCGCTGTCCAGAACACCACAGCTGAAATCAACGACCTCATAGAGGATCGGGCTGTAAGCGGCGCGTTCGATCGTTCGTCGAATGTCGCGACTTGCTGCAATCAGTCTATTCCTGATTATTTCTAGTGTTATGGGATCTATCTTCATTTCTCCTCCTCGTTCAGAGAGATGATGAGATTTCCGTATTCGTCGACTCGACACGTCTGCCTCACTTCAACAACAGTGGTTGCAGTGATCTCTTCGATCACCGCCGGTCCGGAAATAACATTTCCGGCTAGCAACTTGGCGCGGTGATAGATAGAGAAAGAAATGTACTTCCCATTTCCAACGTAAACATTGCGTTCCCTGAGTCGTGCATCCGTAGGTGGAGTTTCGTCCCCCGTGGAAATTCGTTCGAGAACAGGTTTGGTTACCATGCCGATTCCGCTTACCTTCAAAGAGACGATTTCTTTCGGTTCACCAGGGGCATTGTGGCCATAGATTCGCAGATGCAGATCATCGAATGCCTCAGCAATCATGGGTTTATCCGTTTCGGCAATCGGTGCAGAGACGTTAACAGCGAGGGTATGCTCCTGTCCTACATACCGCAGGTCAAGGCCGTACGAAATTGCAATTTCGGAATCGCCGATATTTTCCTTGGCAAAGATGCCCTTAACGCGAGCCTCCAAATCATCGAGCATCGTATTTATGACTACCACATCTACTTTATCCAATTCAACGATGTGGGTTTGTTCGAGATCGTGCCGCAGATCGGTCATCAACATCCCCCAAGCGGAGAATACACCCGAATGAGGTGGAATAATCAGCGTTGGGATTTGCAGATCTTTGGCAATCGCTGCCGCGTGGATTGGTCCGGCGCCACCAAATGCAACCATAGCAAACTCCCTCGGATCGTATCCACGTTTTACTGTTATCGACTGGAGGAGCCCCGACATGTTTGTGTTGACGATCTTGACAATTCCCAACGCGGCCTCGTCTACGCTGAGGTTAAAGTGGTCTGCAACCTTCTTGATCACGTCGTGGCCGAGTTTCGGAGAGATCTTCATCTCACCACCCAAGAAGTAGTCAGGGTCTAAGATACCGAGCTGAAGGTTTGCATCTGTCACGGTCGGGCTCTCTCCGCCGCGCATATAGCAGGCTGGTCCTGGTACCGCACCAGCGCTCTGGGGCCCCACGTGCATTGCTCCACCTTCATCGATCCACGCGATGCTCCCTCCTCCGGCTCCAATCTCTCGAAGATCGACAACCGGGAGCAGAATTGGCCGTTCCTCGACAAGATACTGATCAGTCGTCTCAGGAAGCCCACCAGTGATAACTGCCGTCTTAGCAGTAGTTCCCCCCATATCATAGGAGATTACATTTTCGTAGCCGATAACATTAGCCAACTTTGCTGCACCAATTGCTCCGCCTACTGGTCCCGATTCGACCATCGCAATTGGCATGTCACGCGCCACGGAGGAGGTCATTATCCCGCCGTTCGACTGCATAATTTGTAGAACCTGCTGAAATTCGCGTTCCCTCAGCTCTTTCTCCAGACTATCGAGATAACGACGGACAACCGGCATTACGTACGCGTTCTGGGCTGTCGTGCTCGTTCTCTCGTATTCGTAGTACCTGCGCGTGATCAAATGAGAGAGTGAAACAGCCACATGGGGAAGCCTGGCACGCAGAAACTCTCCGATCTCCACTTCATGCAAAGGATTGGTGTAGGCGTTCAACAAGCAGACAGCGACCGATTCAACCTTTTCCCGACTCAGCGTGTTGAGCACGGACTCAAGATCATCCGCTGAAATAGGATGGACAACCTCCCCATTCGCGTTGATCCGTTCGTCAACCTCCAGTCGGAGATACCGCGGGACAAGAGGACGTGGTTTGCTGTAGAGCGCATCGTACATCTCTGTGCGATTGCTGCGCCCGATTTCCAGCACGTCACGGAACCCTTTCGTTGTAATAAGGGCGGTATGAGCACCCTTCCCCTCGATCAGCGCGTTGATGACTACCGTTGTCCCGTGGGACAAGAAAGAGGCGTCTCGCAACGGCACCTCGAACTTCTCAATGGATTCGATCGTTCCCACTGCAGGGTTGTGCGGTGTAGACGACACCTTACTCACCGCAATGCGCCCGGTCTCCTCATCCAAGAGCACGCCGTCGGTGAAGGTCCCTCCCACATCCGTACTCAGTCTGTACATTGTTACCCCCCTCTAGCTATCTTTATTTCCTCAGTATTACTACGAACAAGTCCGGTATTCTCATTATTTAGCGCATTTACGCTCTGCGCCATGTCCGCCTCATATATTGCCCTTCCCAACTGAACTAGTAGGAGTCTGGCTCCAGCATCTCCCTCAACCGCGTAGCTGTGCGGAGTGGTTGCAGGGAAGTGGTAAGAGTCTCCGCGCCCCAGCACGTAAGCCTCTTCACCAATCATCAAGCGAATCCTTCCTTCAAGCAGATAGCCAAACTCCTCTCCGTTGTAGGATCGTGGGGCTTCGTGGTATCCTGAAGGGATCTCAATGATGAGAATCTGTAGTTCCCCTTTCGGCAAGGAGTCACTCAAGAACCGATAGCTTACCGAGCTCTCGGATAGCCGGACGTGTGACTTGGAGTTACTGACTCCGGGGAGAGCTGCCCGAAGATCGGCCGTTGCAGAGTAGAGTTCGGACCCCTTTGCTCCTAGCAAGGCAAGCGCTCTAGCAAACCGCACCGTCTGCACCCAAAGGACCTTAGCACCCACCTCTTCGCCCACGTCGATCACGTGCGGGGTTGTTCCCATCAAATGGAAGGTATCGCCGGAACCTAGCTCATGTTTGTCGTCGCAAATCGTGAGCTGCAATCGGCCCTCGAGAACGTATCCAAATTCCTCTCCCTCATGGAGAGGACAGTCAACATGACTACCAGGGGACATCTCACTAATGAACGCTTCGAAGCCTCGGCCGGGAAATCCGGTACTAAGAAAGCGGTGTCTTATTGAAGTATCCGAAAGACTCACATAGGAACGATTGTCTCCTTTAGTAATCTCGATCGGCCTCGGATCAGCAAAAAATGCCTTTCCTGGACCGTTTGACACAATGAGCATATCAGCAACCGGAACATCGAGTGCTTGGCAAATGGATCGAAGTGAAGGAATCGAGAAAGAAGACAGACCACGCTCAATCTGCGAGAGGAAACTCACAGACAGGCCACATTCTTGCGACAGAGCACGCAATGTCATCCCAGACTGATGGCGAAGATATCGAATCCTGAGGCCAATCTGTCCGAGTCGTTCACTCTCCATAAACCCATTATAGGGCTATAGTGAACAAGAATCAACCGGCAGTGAACATTGTTCACTCTCCGCATGATTATTCGGTGCTTCAGGGTTTTGTGTGGGCAGGGATGGGCTGAGGTGATATTCTCTGAGGCATGCGAGACAAAGACTTGTATGCTCAGATCCTTGGGATTACGTATCCGTGGTTTGTTGGTGAGGTCAAGTTATAGCTTCAGGAGGGGAGGAAGTGTCAAGGGTATTGAAACAAAGCATTCCTGGTATTTACTGTAGTGCCGGTGATCTTCAGGAGCTACTTCTTCCATTTCGGTTAGTTCATGTAGTCTTATGGTAGTAAAGATTCCATCCCAGGTATTTGCTAATAGCTTCCTCTAGGATCTTTCCCACATGGACATGGGTAACAGCGACGTGGTGCTCAAAACCCGTGTCTGTCACGTACTTCAACAATTTCTGTAAGCGTTTAATCTCGGCTACTCCGTAGCCTCCGAATGTGACTAGTTCGTCATTGGTGTACTGCCCTTCAGCAACGTAGGAAATTATGCTGCCATTTATGTCGTCCGTAGACAACCGAAAGAACGTAGCCGGTCCAGGAGATATCCTCCCGACACAGGTCCCGTAGGCATTCTCTTTCCCTACCTCGCTAGCGATGATGTTCTGGTACGACATTTTAGCTTGTTCAAGGAAGCTTTTAGGGAAGTTGCTGCAGTGAAAAGTGATCACTTTGTTTTCGTCCTCGCCATAATTGTTGTTCCAGTCGGTGAGGGCAGCAGGGGTTTGCGAAGCGAGATCGAGAGCGTACATCGACAAAGCCCCCATGATGTCCGCCTCACAGGCGCTGGGAATCAGTTTCTCTGAAAGCATGCTCATAACGGTGCATGGCACGATGCCGTAGATCTCCTCCAGTGCTGTCCAGCACTGGACGGCTACGGCATCGAGCGCGTTGTTCTCGACCCATTCCGAGAGCACTATAGACAGCTTCGCCATCTTCTCTAACGCGCTTTTAGGAATGCCTTCTGTGGAGATGTAGTCCTTGATTTTCTTCAGTTCACGTTTGACTTCCAAAGCCGCGCGATCAAGTCCCCGGGCCTGCGCGATGACCTCAGACAGGTCCACGGTTTCAACGGTGATTCCCTTATGTTCTAATATTTTCTCGCTGAACCGGACTGTGTTGAACGCGGTTGGCCTTGCTCCCACCATGCCAAGACGTGCCTTCCTGAGCCCCTTAACTACATTGCAAATCCCTGCAAAGGCTTTTAGATCGTCCTTGAAGAGATCGCTCGCTGGCGATTCGACATGCAGCGTGGTGGTAGAGAAGGGAATTCCGTACTGCACGAGGTTGTTGCACAGGGAAATCTTCCCACAGAAGGCGTCACGCCTATGATCGCCATCCAGTTTTCCAATTTCATCTGGATAGGCGTGGATCAAAATGGGTACGTCCAATCCGGAAAGTCGCAGGGCATCAGCTACAGCCTTTTCATCGCCAAAATTGGGTAGCGTCACGATGATGCCATCGATCGCTTCCCTGTGACTGGAAAAAAGGCGGGCGCACTGCTTGGCATCCTGTCGTGTTTCCACCGCTCCATTGGGCGTGTCAGCGGAAGACAACGCCACCACTTCGTAGCCTGCCTCCTCGATCGCGTGCAGAAGTCGATCGCGTCCCTCTTCCACAAGCCAGTCGGGGAAGAAGTTCCTGTTGCCGACGATGACTCCAAAGGTATTAGTTCTCTTCCTCATCTTCTCTCCTTCCGATCGCGGATAGCTCATGAACGCGATCTTTGATATCTTCGTAGAATGCTCGATACAACGCGTAGTACTTGTCATAGACCTCTTTTGTCACGGGGTTTGGAGTATTGACCCGCTCGATGCGCGTCCATCGTTCGATAACCCGATAATCAGCGATGAGCCCTACTCCAATTCCAGCAAGGAGCGCACCGCCCAACGGGGCTCCCACTCCTCCTGCGGGAATCAACATCCTCCGTCCCGTGACGTCAGCAAGGATCTTCGTCCACAGATTCGATTTCGTTACCCCTCCGACAATGCGGGTTTCCTCCTTCAAGTGAATGCCGATCGTCTCCCCAACCTCGATGCTGTGGCGCAGGCTGTAGGCGGCTGCTTCCATCAACGCCCGAAAGACGTGGAGCTTGGTGTGGTAGAGGGTAAGTCCGAAAATCGTCCCTCTCGCACCGGGATCCCACAGCGGGGCCCGTTCGCCCATGAAGTACGGGAGGATCACTAGGCCATCGGAGCCCGGAGGGATCTCCGCCGCTCGCGCGTCCAGGAGCTGGTAGGGGTCCCGGCCCACCTTCGCAGCCTTCTCGACCTCCGACTCCCCGAATCGATCCCTGAACCAGCGAACGAGCCCCCCCGAGGTCGCTGCGCCTCCCCATGTGTAGATCTCTTCACTGGAGTTCACGACGTTCGGCATGGACACAAGGTTTCGTGAGTATCCTTCTCCTCTGTGAATAACGCCCCAACAAGTCGAAGTTCCCATCATAGCAACGTTGTCGCCGCTCTCGATTGCTCCCGCGCCCAACGTCGCCATCGGCGCATCGATGCCACCCGCAATCACCGGCGTACCTGCGGGGAGGCCACATTTCTCAGCTGCTTCCGTAGTCACCTCTCCCACGATGTCCGTGGAGGCGACCAGCCTCTCCGGCAACTTCTCCAGAGGGATTCTCAGCTCCTTGCTTAGTTCCTCGGACCAGCATAGGCGATGAATGTCAAAGATTCCACCAAGGTTTCCCGCTGACGAGTAATCGATCGCCAGCCGGCCCGTTAGACAGTACTCGACGTAACTGGACGGGGGAACAAACTTATGCACGCGCTCCCAGATTTGGGGCTCGTTGTTCTTGATCCACAACATCTTGGGGTATCCAAAGTAGGTGTCAACATAATTCCCGGTTATCTCAAACACCCTGTCCAAGTCCGTGTTCTCCTTAATCCATTTGACCTCATCCGTTGCACGGCGGTCCATCCAGATGAGGCATGGCCGCAAAGGATGGAACTCTTTGTCAACCGGGATGCCCGAACCACCGTACAGGCCACTGATACAGACCCCCGCAACATCGCTCGGAGTGATTCCCGCTTTCTCTATGCTTCCCTTTATCGCGTTGTAAGCCGCCTCTTCCCACACCTGCGGCCACTGTTCCGCCCACGACGGCCGCGGGTGTTCCACCTCGTATTCCACGAGCGCCGAGCCGAGCACCTTCCCCTCCAAAGAGACCACGACGCTCTTGGTTCCGAACGTTCCGATATCGACGCCAATTAAATATGGCTTAGTCATGCCCTAGTCCTTTCCATGGTCTTTCTGCCCATAGCCCTTCACATACGTCTCATGTAGCCGCCTGACTTCTTCTTCGGCCAGAACGGCGGGGGTTCCGGCATTCTCGGCTAGATAAGCGATTCTCGCGCTGTGCTCCAGGATCAGTGCCGCAGTCAGCGCATCTGTCGGAGTCTTGCCGGCAGTGAAGACCCCGTGGTGTCTCATCAACAGTGCTCGAAATCGGCCCGGGCGCGTCTTCTCGGAGAACTCTTTCCCGATCTTCTCGTCTCCGGGAGGGACGTAGGCCGATACGGGGATCGGACCTCCAAACAGGTCAGCAAGCTCTGTGAGGTACACGGGGATGCTTCTTCCCAGGACGGCGTACACTGTGGCGTAAACCGAGTGCGTATGGACGACTCCTCCAACTTGCGGGGTACTTCGGTAGATGTGCAGGTGAGCCGCGGTATCCACGGAAGGCACGAGCACTCCCTCGATCACCCGTCCTGACAAGTCGACAACGACGAGATCATCCATGGAGAGAGAATCGTAGTTTACCCCGCTCGGTTTAATCACCACGAGGTCACCGTCTCTTCCGCTGACATTGCCACTCGTCCCTTGTACCAATCTGCTTGCAGGGAGGGTTTTAAGAGCTCTGTAAACTTCTGCTCTCAACTCTTCAAGCACTGCGACCACTCCTTTTGTTGAGCATTCCTTCGCATCATTATTCTATTCTTCTCGTATCCAAACCAACATTTCCCCGGGTTGACGGTTGCCCCACGCAAAATAGGGAACAGCTCTTATTGCGATCTCTTCCCTTTCCAGAGCGACTGGGCTATAGAGGACATGCTTCCATTGTGACGTCATTGCGCTGCGCCGAGCGACGCCGTGAATGACGGGAGCGCCTCCGAGGGACTGATCGCAGCCGCCCAGGGTTAGCTTCGCATCTTGCAGCAGGGAGAGGTCGGGAAGGTTAGGACCGTTGTCGACCTCCTCCAGGCAGTAGACGACTGGGCCGCGCTGAATCGCCACTTTCCCAGCATCCGCACGCACATCGGGATGAGCATGGATTCGCTCAACAGGCATGGGCAACATTATCTCAACCTTGTCCCCGCTGCGCCACACTCGTGTGATTCTTGCATACCCCTTTCTAGAAACGGTAGCAATCTTGACGTCCTCGCCGTTGACGGTGATCTCGGCATTTTTGCACCAGCCAGGGATGCGAATCGCCAGGGTAAAGGTAAGTTCCTTGTCGGTGCGAATAGTGATGTCTACTTGTTCCTTCCAAGGGTATTCTGTCGTCTGGGTCAATGAAACGCAGTTTTTTTCAATTACCAAGTTGGCCTCACTTCCCGCAAAAAGGTGCACATAGATTGTGTTTTCGTCTTTGGAATAGATGTACTGACCAAATGAGGCGAGGAGTCTCGCGATATTTGGCGGGCAACAGGCACAATCGAACCACGGCCGTCGGGTCGTATCGACGTGCCCATGGTCATGCCGCTTCTCACACACCTCGGGCCAGACTTCGAGGGGATTGACGTAGAAGTACCGCTTACCATCGAGCGATATCCCACTCAATGCGCCATTGTAGAAGGCGCACTCCATGACATCCGCGTAGTCCCGGTCGATGTCAAGACGGAGCATCCGGTGTGCCCAGAAAATGAGGCCGATGGTGGCGCAAGTCTCCGTGTAGGCAGTGTCGTTGGGCAGGTCATAGTCGAACGTGAAGGCCTCCCCCTGTACAGCCGATCCGATGCCGCCCGTGATGTACATCTGTCGTTTCGTCAGATTGTCCCATAGGTTCTTGCACGCAGTCACGAGGGTCTCATCGTTGGTCTCGGCTGCCACGTCTGCCATACCGCTGTAAAGGTACATGGCGCGAACGGCATGGCCCACGGCATTCGTCTGCTCGCGAACGGGAAGATGGGCTTGGCTGTAGGCCTTGTCATACGGCCTCTCCGGAGTCTCGTCTCCCCT
>Ga0307429_1001229_pt1 | contig 12538 bp, 9 predicted proteins | sample SalMarWE160230MG_FD_202151 | JGI IMG/M metagenome (GOLD analysis project Ga0307429, IMG submission 202151) | Salt marsh sediment microbial communities from the Plum Island Ecosystem LTER, Massachusetts, United States - WE1603-230 | ecosystem: Environmental > Aquatic > Marine > Intertidal zone >...
TTGTCCATCAACTTAGCCATTTTTTCCTATAAAAAGCCCTTCCTGTTTTAGCAGGAAGGGCTTTAAAAAACCTTTAGCTTTTTTCAAATCTTTACTTTTTCCCCAATCCACCGGATTTACCTCCTTACCAGCCTCACTGGACCAGTTTAAAGGACAGGGCATAACATAATTATTATAACAAAGAAAAATTTCTTGTCAAATTCCCCTAATTTTTCGTGATGAGATTTATGAAAGCTACTGAATGACGAAAAATAATCCCATCCTCATTTCCCAATTAATCCTTTCCTTTCAAAAATTTTTTAACCTCATTACGACCGCCAACAAAGGCAAAGTTTATCACATCGCCCTTAAACTCAAAAATTATTCTATTTTTGACACTTAGCCTCATTTCCCAATAATCGCTCCGAACCTTTTTTAGACCCAATCCTTGAGGTTTCTTACCTGTCTTAATTAACTCGATTAAAGCGTCAATAGCTTTAATCGCATTTTCCTGTTGAGGGGAAGTCAATTTTTTAAAAGATCTGTCGTATGATTTAAGATAATTTAGGCGCATCATCTACTTTCTTAGTCTTCGGGAATGTCCTTTTGCTTTTTCGAGATCGGTATAACTGGTGTATTCACCCTTCTTGAGCTGTTCCCGTACCATCTCCTCGAACTTATCCCATTCATCATCGCTCATAAACCTCTCTTCTTCAGCTCTGGTAACGAGTAGCCGTCTTAAGATGATATCATCCTTGCGAGGTTCAAATTCGATTAAATCTCCCGGATGTATATGGGTTATCTTCCTGATCGGCTCAGGTATAGTTATAGTACCGCGTTCTGATACAATTGCTCTTTTTTTCATCTCAAAGTACCTCCTGATACACTAATTTTCGGTTTTATTGTTTTTCTGCGAGAGAGTATAACTGATTTTCAAACTTTCGTCAAGGGCACATAAATCCCTATTTCTCTCAAAGTTCCTGCCCAAGAAGTTTATGCAGAGAATTGGCCAGATCCATTATCTTTTCAGCATCTTCCTTAGCAATTCTTGCATGTGGTTCATATCTAGGAGAGACTCTACGGAGAGAGTATCGAACTTGTTCGAGAACTGGTCAATAATGCTTATAATGCAGATGCTAGCAGGGTAAATGTTCAGATAAACAAAGATAAAATCGTAGTAGATGACAATGGGAATGGTATGGATCTTACCTTTCCCACCCGGATAATCCCCACTTAGCCTATCAACGTCAAAGTAAATTGATGCGTGATGCCTTTGGGGAGGAAGAATCTCTACTCCTTTAACTCTGCAATCCCGAGATAAAAAATAATCCCGTCCCCATTTTCTCTAATGGATCTTGAGGTACTTTATTTTTCGTCGCAGGGTATTTCGATGTATTTCCAATAGCTTTGCTGCCTTGGTTTGATTCCAGTGTGTGGTCTTCAAGGCTTTTTGGATGAGTGCTTTTTCCCCTGCAACGAGTGAAATAGACCGGGGAAACGAGATGATCTCTGAATCTGAAGTGCTCTTCCACGGTCTTAACAAAATATCCTCCGGTAGAATAACGTCGTTGTTACTCAGAACCACAGCTCTTTCAATAACATTCTCGAGCTCTCTAACATTACCCGGCCACTCGTAATCCACTAATAGATCCAGAACCTCAGCCGAGATAGCTTTTACTTTCTCGCCATTTACTCGATTATATCTTTTTAAGAAACAATTTGCCAGGAGGGGAATATCTTCCTTCCTTTGACGCAGCGGAGGAAGGTAGATAGTGACCACATTTAAACGGTGGTAGAGATCCTCCCTGAAGAGCCCCTTAGCTATTGCCTTCTCTAGATCCTTATTAGTTGCGGTAATGAGACGAAAGTCAACTTTTACGGACTTTGTTCCCCCTACCCTTTCAAAAGATTGCTCCTGAACCACCCTTAGTATCTTGGCCTGCATGGGGAGGCTCATATCGGCGATCTCATCCAGAAAAACGGTTCCCTCAGAGGCTACCTCAAATTTCCCCAGCTTTCGAGCGGCCGCTCCCGTGAAGGCCCCTTTTTCGTAGCCAAATAGTTCACTTTCCAGGAGTGCTTCAGGTAAAGCGGCACAGTTGACCGGCACAAAGGTCTTCTCCTTCCTCGGGCCATTATAGTGGATGGCTCGAGCCACCAGCTCCTTGCCGGTTCCACTTTCTCCCTGCAGGAGAACCGAGCAATTACTCCGTACTACTTTCTTAATTAATCTGAAGCTCTCCTGCATTTTTTGACTATTCCCCACAATACTGGTAAAGGTGTATCTGCTTTCTAATTGTTGCTGCAGACGCTCATTCTCTTGCTGCAGGTTTTGCATGTAAAGAGCTCTTTTAAGAACAACCTTCACCTCCTCCAGGTCAAGAGGCTTGGTAAAATAATCACATGCTCCGTGTTTGACAGCCTCCAGGGATGTCTTCTTGCCATCATCGGCAGTAATCACCACCACTGAGATTTCAGAGTGAACCTTCTTGATCTCTCTTAAGAGTTTCATCCCCTCCTCGGCGGTGTCCTCTCGAGGGGGAAGATGCAGATCCAAAAGTACCAAATCGACCGGATGTTCATTTACGATTTGAAGAGTCTCTACCCGATTGGCTGCCTGAAAGAGTTCATAATAGTCCTTGAGGGCCCAATAGATCTGCTTTCTCTGGCGCTCATCATCATCTACGATGAGGATAGAATTCATGAGGATCTCCTGTGGCGAGACTCAAAGCAATACCAAAAACTTGCTCAAGGTTGGAACCCGTTTCCAACTCTCACCAATTTCCTTATCAGCAACTTTTATGCCAAGTCTTTAAGGTAAGAGAAAAAGCTGGGCGGGGTTATCCAATAACGTGATCTATTAAGTCTACAAAGAATTGGGTAGGTAAAAATGCTTGTCTAAAAGATGAGATCAATTAATCTATTTGCCCTATCTGGGTGCAAATTATGCACTAAAGTAAGGCAACTCCTTGAGTGCACAACATCTCTGCGGTTCAAGCTCATTTTATGGGAGTAGCTGCACCAAAATGGTGCGGGCCACGATTTTGTGGATATGAGCTATGTTTTTTGTAACATCTGAAGATACCCATCTTTTTCAAATCTTGAGAAATGGGGAACAACAAGATCTACAAGGGAAGGATCAAACTGTTTACCTTTTCCTTTTATTATCTCTTCAATAGCTTCTCTGAAAGATAATTTACCTCGGTAGCATCTTTCAGTAGTCATAGCGTCATAGGTGTCTATTATTGCAAAAAGTCTTGCCGGAAAAGGGATTTTCTTGCCTTTAAGACCTTCCGGATATCCTCTACCATCATAGCTTTCGTGATGATACAAAACAATATCCAGCCCTTCTCCAAAGAAGGTAGTTGGACGAAGGATTTGATAACCGATAAGAGGGTGTTGTTTTATCTTCTCAAATTCAAAAGGAGCAAGAGGGCCTTTTTTTCTCAAAATGCTTTCCTCAATTCCAATTTTACCAATATCGTGAAGTTCTGCTGCCCGTTTGTAGGTAATTAATTTCGAATGGGGAATACCAATCCTCTTCCCAAGCCTTACCAGAAGTTCCGAAGTTCTCCGGGAGTGTTCAGCCGTATAAGAGTCCTTAGCATCTACAGTTAAAACGAGAGCTCGGGTAGTAGCTTCATAATTAAGATCAATAGCTTTGCGCAGATCCTGGATCATTCGGGTGCTTTCTATAACCCGATTTCTCCTCCGCAGAGCTCCCTCAGCAGCCTCCAGTACCTGATCCTTGCCAAAAGGTTTAACAATATAATCAAAGGCCCCAGACCGAAGAGCCTGTAGACTCGAGGAAAAATCCGGATAGGCAGTTATCATAACAACTTCTACTTGAGGTCTTATTTTTTTTATTTTTTTTAAGAATTCAAGACCGGTCATAGAAAACATCCTTATGTCCGTAAAGATAAGATCTGGCTCCAGAGAAAGATCAGCCAGAGCTTCCTCCGGGCAATTAAAAGTATATACCGGGTATTTATCTTTCAGAATCATTCTCATTGATTCCTGTACACTTTTCTCATCATCTACCACAAACACTGTTGCCTCTTTATTTCCCAATTCCAGAGCTCCTTTGTTTTTAAAGGGGAGGTCGATAGCGAGGAAGGTAAACCACCATAGTGGTACCCTTTCCCTGCTCATTAAGAGGAACTATACTACCCCCGTGTTCTTCGATAATACTCTGAGAAATAGTTAGTCCCAGACCTATTCCTCTATTTTTGGTGGTAAAAAAAGGGTCAAATATATTTTTATTATCCACATTTTCCCGTGGCAAACCTGGACCGTTATCTTTAATTTCTATTCTCACATATTCTGCCGGTTCCGGGGAGACTGTTTTTTTTCGGGTCCTGACTGAAAGGTTTTCAGGTAATTTATCTGTAGCCTCACAGCTAATGTCTATTTTCCCCGCCTCTTCCGGTACTGCCTCGATACTATTATTTATAACATGAGCAAAAGCTTCAATTATAGCTTTTTTATCTAGGTAAACCTGCAGATTCTCTTCCTTACAGCTAATATTCAACTGAATCCCTCTCTTCCTGGACGTCTTCTTCTTAATCTTTTCCAGAGTCTCGGTGATTAAACTAGGCAATGATTCAGCGACTTTATCCAGTTGTAGAGGTTGACTGAAAAATACCAGACGTTCAATAAGATTGTCTATTCGCTCAATTTCTCTTATTACTCCAGAATATAGCCTTTTTTGAAATTCCTCATCAAGGTATTTTGAAGGTAGAAGTTCAGCTAAGGACTTAATGGGAACCAAACTATTTCTCAACTCATGAGAGAAGCGAACGGCTACCTGAGCAAGAAAATCCCTTTTTTGCGCTTTTTCCTTCTCTTCTTGTAGATATTTAATGGGAGTAAGGTCCGTAAATATCATCATACTTCCTGAAACCTCTCCCTTGGCATTTTTCACCTGACTGGTGCTTACGCCCAGCCAGCGTTTCATAGCTGGAACATAAACTTCTTTTCTTTCATAGACGGTGCCCTGAGTGAGAGTTTCGAATAAAAGGTCACCCAAAGGTGAGGGGAGCTTTCTTATATCCTTACCCGTTAAATTTTGATATTCACCAAGATTTAACATTTTCTGGGCCCGGAGATTGCAGGTTGCAATCTTTTGTTGGGCATCTACGCTTATTACCCCACTGGTGGCACCTTTAAGGACGTTCTCAATATACTTTTTCTGGCAACACATCTCCTCGTAAAACAAAAGATTCTGTATAGCAAGTCCAACTTGATTGCAAAATAAAAAGACCTGTTTAATTTCCCTCGGAGACATCTTGTCTCCGGTGATCTTCGGCCCAAGACCCAGTATCCCTATTAGTTCACCCTGGGGAGAAAGAGGAACTACAACATTGGCCTGAATAAGCTTCATCTCTTGTTTTATGTCATAGGCAGTTTTGAAATCGGTCTGCAGGATACGCTCTCTGGTTATCACTGTCCCTTCTCTAGCAAGGAACTTCACCAATCCCTGCTGAGGATAAAGTTGAATGTATTCTTTCATTTCCTCTGTGATCCCCAGACAAGCTCTTATCCGATAGGTTTTTTTTATTTTATCTCTTAAAAGAAGGGAAAGCCGGGTTATTCCGAACATTCTGTTTAAAAGATCCAGAAAAAATTGCATCAGTTCATCTAAATTATACCCATGGATCAGGAAGCGCGACATTTGCTCTAAAAATTGCCATTCTTCTGAGGAGAAAGTTCTCTCTTTTTCTGAAGATGAGAAAGGATGAAACGATTCTCTAGAGATTCTTTCTTCTTTCATTTTTGAGATTAACATTTCTTTTTCCACTTTTTCTCTTACCACTTCAGGAAGAAGGGTAATGTCCTTGTCCATATCAACATATTCAGCAAGCCCTTTCTCCCGTGCCGCCTGGACTATCTCTTTTTTCACCTGCCTTCCCACACCAAGAATAACTGTTGAATCATTGTACTGCTTTACTCTAACGATAACATCCAGACCTTCCCATCCTAGAGTAGAAAAATCAATAATTACAAGATCTACCAGGGGAACAAGATTGTCAATTTTCTGCTCGCTATCACAGGTAAGAATGAGATACCCGGGCCCTAAGAGATCACCTAGAAATTCTTTTGTCTTCTCCTCGTGGGTAATAAAAAGTACGCTGACCATGAATTCTCCTTTTCTCATCAACAAAAGAAGTATTATTTTCAGGAATTGGTAGTAAAATGGTAAAGTTCGCTCCTGAGTCGTTACTTCTCACCCTGATCTCTCCCTGATGAGTTTTGATGATTTGATAACAGATGTAAAGCCCTAACCCTGAGCCCTGTTGTTTGGTGGTGAAGAAAGGGTCAAAAATTCGGTGTAGATAGTTTTTCGGGATTCCTCCCCCTTCATCGGTTATACTGATTTCGAGTAGTGCTTTTCCTGTGCTTCTATCCTTTTTTCTCCGGGTAGAAATATCTATATTGCCTCCCTGAGGCATTGCTTGAATCGAGTTGATGAGAATATTAGAGAAAGCTTCTTTCAAACTCTGTGGATCAACCCGTATCAGAGCAGGAGCCCCATGATGGGTTAGCTTTATTATTGTGTTTCGCTCCTTCAATTGGAGGTTAAAAGAGGAGAGCACATCTTTAATTACCTCTTGAATAGAGACCGTTTCATGTCGAGCTGTATCAACTCGACCCAGGTTAAGCATCCGGGTGATCAGACTGTCGATCCTTTTTATTTCTTGAGAGACTAAGGAGAAAAATCTCTCTCTGAATTCCTCATCCTGAAATTTTTCTGGAAGTAGTTCCGTGAAGGTTCTGATAGAAGAAAGAGGATTCTTAATTTCATGAGCTAGCTGGGATACCATAGATCCTATGCTGGCCATTTTATCAGTTTGTCTGATTTTTTCCTCTAATCTTCTCACTTCAGTAAGATCGGCAAGAATAATGACTATTCCGCTCCTTCCTTCCTTCTCATCTATAAGAGATGTGTTCAAACTAACTACCAGCTTATCGTTTCGTCCGACTTTCAATGTAAGCCCGGGAATAGAAATAGGTTTTTTGGTCTGCCAGCACCTGAGGATAATTTCATCGAGGGGAGAGGGCAATACCTCCGGAGTCTTTCCCACTACTTCATTCGAGGAAAGCGCAATCATCTCCTCGATTTTGCGATTAAAAGTAGTAATTTGTCCTTCTCGATTGACCACCATGAGTCCACTATCTACATTGTTTACTATGCGTTCATTGTATTCTTTCATTCTCTGGACTCGTTGAAATAATTGGGCATTAGCAAAAGCTATAGCAGCCTGATCGCTAAAAAGAGTTAGTGTTTGAAGCTCATAGGAAGAGAATAAATCTCCGGACCTTTTTTCTCCCAGAAAAAGACACCCCTCAAGAAAATCTTTAAAGAATAGAGGAATGACCAGAGAAAAATCACTCCTTCTCAATCTATCTTCTATGTTATTTTCATTTTTTATATTCCTAGAAAAAGGAAAGATTTCTTCTCTGAGTAAGAGCCGTCTTTCCTTTTTTATCAGGCTAACGAAGGCTAAATTTTCATTTAAAAAGAGAGCTTCGTTGAGCCAGAGTTCATCTTTCCTGTTTCCAACCTTAGCTGTTAAATGGTAATTACCGTTTTTCTTGTCAAGCAACCAGAGAGCTCCCCAGTTTGCATCGGTTGCCTGGACCACTGTTTGGAGAAAAAAATTACATAGGGTTTTGTTATCCAAGATGGTTAAAAGCTTTTGGCTTCCCTTTAATAGCTCATCATAGGAGGTTCGAACTCTTCTGAAGATTAAATTTTCTATCAATTGCTCTAATTTTCCGCGTAGGAGTATTGATATGAGCACCAGAAAAAAGCAAAACCCCAAGATGTAAAGGAACAGCTTTAAGTTAGGAGTTGCCAGGTGATAGTAAGTGATTACCGTAAATCCTATAACTAAAACAAGCGAAAAAACAAGAACGGTAATAGCGGAGTAAATTAACCCCTTACTTACAATTGTGCGTATATCCATCAATCGACGCTTAAGCATGGCATAAGCTAAGATAACCTGGCCTGTTAGAAGTACAAAAACACCCAGAGGAAGTATTCTAATCTTATAAAGAGGTAAAAAGGTGGTTGCTCCTCCAACAAACCCTAATACAAAGCCAATTAGATAATACCTTATCTCATTCCGCTGAAATCCAGAACTTTGCCTTAAGGCTTTAATCATAAGGAAATAACCATAAATCACCAAACTTGCAAATACTAAGGTGAATACTCGATAAACCGGTCCGGGTACAAGATGGTAATACCCCAGGACAGAATCGTATTCAATAGAGGATATGAAATATTCCGTAAAATTGAAGGAACCAAAAATCACGGCTATCGCATAGAAAAAAAGGAGTCGCGTCTTATGTTTCTCAACTGATTCAAGAAGCGCAAATACAAAGTGGATGAAGGTAACCGGGATAAAAATCGCTATCAACTGGGAAAGACGTAACCAGAACATAAGGGGTTGGTCAAAGCAGAAATGAAAGATGAACAAAGTAAGTGCCCAGAGTCCTAAGGCGATATTAACGAGAATAAACGTCTCAGTCTTTGGCTGGCGGTAGGCCTTTAGATAAACCAAGATAGCCAGGAAGAAACTGAAAATTGTCACCGCCACGAGTCCACCGTGGTAAAATTGGGCGTACATCCTAATACCCTCTAATATTTTCTTAACACAATACAGGTATTATGCCCTCCAAAACCAAAGGAGCTGGATAGAGCAGTATTTATCCTAGCTACCCTGGCTTCATTGGGAGTATAGTCCAGATCACATTGGGGATCAGGAAATTCATAATTTATGGTGGGAGGGATGAGGTTATTTTCAATAGCAAGACACGTTGCAGCAAGATCCGTAGCTCCGACTGCTCCCATTGGATGCCCGTATTCAGATTTAGTGGAGGATATAGCCAGATTATAAGCATCGCCTCCCAATACTTGTTTTATCGCGTTTGTTTCCACTATATCATTTATTCGAGTAGAAGACCCATGGGCATTGATATAATCTATCTCTTGAGGCAGAATTTGTGCATCAGCTAGTGCTAGCCTCATCGCCCTACAAGCTTGCTCTGCAGTTGGGTCGGGAGATGTCATGTGATAAGCGTCGGTGCTGGTTCCTACCCCCGCAATTACTGCATAAATGTGAGCTCCTCGCCTGAGTGCATGGCCAAGTTCCTCCAGAACCAGAACACAGCTTCCTTCTCCCACCACGAATCCATCTCTTAATTTGTCAAAGGGCCGACTGGCTGCCTTTGGTTCTTCATTTCTTCTGGACATAGCCCCAGTTTTGCTTACTGTAGCTATCCACAACTCAGTAATAGGAGTCTCCACCCCTCCTGCTAAAATAACATCGGCGTGATTTTCTCTTATTCGGTTAAAGGCATAGGCAATGGCCGTGGAACTTGCCGCGCACGCACCGGAGAGAGTAACACTACCTCCTTTTAATCCTAACTCAATACATATGCGAGCTACACAGGAATCATTATATACTATAATAGATAAGAGAGGACTGACTTTGCGAGGACCATGTTTGAGAAGAATTGCGTGTTGCTGTTCAGCAAATTCGCCTCCAATTATAGCTGCGCCCATAAATACCGTTACTCGCTCCCGATCCTCCCTGCTCAAGTCAATACCAGCATCCTGCACAGCCATCCTGGCTGCGGCAATTCCATACTGAGAGAAACGATCGGTCCTTTTGATGGTTCTGCTATCCAAAAACCGGTGGGGATCAAAGCCCTTGACTTCTGCGGCTATTCTTACCGGCAGCCTCGAGCTGTCAAACCGGGTTATATTGCTAACTCCGGATTTTCCTGACTTGAGAGATTCCCAGAAAGCTTCCTTTCCAATTCCTACGGGGCTAACTACCCCTATCCCTGTAATTACTACTCTTCGTCTGAGAACCATAGTTAAGCTACCATTTTTTCTAGTCGCGTCAAGATAAGTGTGCACTTTATCTGAAGTTCCTCATTGGCTTATTCTTCCAATTCTCGTTAATCATTTGGTAAGTATTCAGTGAACCCTGTCATTGCGAGCGAAGCAATCTCGGTAGTCGCCGGTAGCCGCAGGCTTCAGCCTGCGCAAAACCTTAGCCTGCGTTTATACGCACCCTAAAAGGGTGCGGCTACCCGCTCTGCTCTTTGCAGTCAACAACATGGAACGTCCTTCACTGAATATTTACTCATGATGGCTTGTTCCTCCTTTCTTAGCTCTTCTTCTAAGTAAGGAAAAATAACCATCGGCCTTATCGAAAAGAAAGAAGTGATGGCTCAGAAAAAGAATAGCAGAGAATTGGACAAATTGCAAGCCTCTCTTCTGGATGACAAGAACTTTTTAAAAGGGATAATAGAACCACCTTGTCAGAAACTCTTCTTCCCATAAATTCAAAAGCCCCGATATCATACCCTGCACCTTGAGGTCGAGGATTCCCATCGAAATCATCACTTGGTGCATCAATAGAAGAACCACTACCTATAGCCGGTGAATCTTCCTGGAGATGAAAGTTAGCTTTAGAAGGATTTACGAACTTGGGATCCCGGATTATAGCATTATCGCCGTAAATTTGGCTAGAACCGTTAATTAAATTATGCTCGATAGTAAGCATGCTTGGAGAGTCTGAAGCGATTTGATACCCTTGGTTCTCGCTGCATACGTTGTTTCTTATGACCGAATTCTCGACTAGCACGTCCCCCACATATATCCCATCATGCCCGTTATTATAACAAACGTTATTTATTATCCTAATATTCTCTCTTGGTGTAGGAAAAAAATAAGAAGAGATTCCGATGCCGGAAGATCTATTATTATAGACAATGTTGTTATAAATACTGATGTTCTTAAGACTACCACCTTTTTGCTCGATTGCCATGCTAATACCATTATCGCCATTGTCATGTACAACATTTTGGCAAATATCAATGTCATGATCGGGGCCGTCCCAAGCATCTAAATAGATCCCTATACGACTTACATTGTGTATATGATTGTTGTAGATTTTTCCATTCGAAGAAGCTTGTACATCTATAGCTTCCTTATATGTATGGTGAATATGATTGTTCTTGAACTCGAATGTATGTATATCGTATACCGAAACCGCTTCCCCAGAACTTTGATCCACATTGACTTCAGTAATCTCGTTGTTATCGATAATTAAGTTATCACAAGAATAGGCACAAACGGCAGGCCCATAAATATTATAAAAATAGTTTTTTTCAATCATAATATGATCCTGATGCGTACCTTCCTTAAGGTAGACTCCCTCACTTCCATATGGAGAAAGTGAGTTTATTATTCTAAACCCTGAAATCTTAATGTATCTCTTTCCTTCAATGGTGAACAGGGCGTCGTGCCAATCAGGTGTTATGCCAGTGCCATCAAGTGTGACGGTATCGCCAGGATATGCAGCGTATGTGATATAATTTCCGGGAATCCCCGAATTCTTTGGAAAAACCTTTTCATTGTAAGTCCCTGTCTTGACATAAACCGTGTCGCCTGCAATTAAGGTAACAGCAGCTTTCTGGATAGTACGCCAAGGCTGAGCTTCTGTACCTGCATTAGCATCACGGCCACTCGTAGTCACATAATAGGTGGCCCCGTGTGCTGAGACCAAGACAAGGGCTGCCAAAAGCAAGCAGGTTAAGATTACAAGTCCTACCCTCACAACATGATTGGTAATCATTAAGTTTACCATTCTTGCTTTCCGGATACTACACTTACTCGCTCTAATTCCTCTTTTAATAATTCATTATAAATCGAGGCATTTTTTCGCCGCAATTTATTCCACTCATCTAATCTTTTTAGCTTAACTCTTAATATAGCCGCTTGTATCTCATCTAACCTACTATTATAACCTTCTACTAAATGTTCATACTTTTTTATCTGTCCATGGTCCCTGAGCATCCTTATCTTCTGAGCAATTTTATTGCCATTGCTAACCACCATCCCCCCATCCCCAAATGCTGCTAAATTCTTGCTGGGATAAAAGCTAAAGCAACCGGCATCCCCGATAGAGCCTACCTTTTTACCTTTATATTCTGCCCCATGTGCCTGGCAGGCATCCTCAATGACCTTTAAGTTATACTCTCTTGCCATCTTCATTATTGGATTCATATCTGCAGACTGTCCAAATAAGTGGACTGGAACTATTGCCTTCGTTTTCTCATTTATTGCTCCTTCAATCCGGGAAACATCAATATTATAAGTCGATGAATTAATATCCACAAAGACAATCTTTGCCCCGGTCTGGGAAATCGCCTCGGTGGTAGCAATGAAAGTATTGGGAACGGTAATTACCTCATCTCTCTTTCCAATTCCGTAAGCAAGTAAGGCCAAACGCAAGGCATCAGTTCCATTAGCTACTCCAACAGCATATTCTATCCCACAAAAGCTGGCAAACTCTTTCTCAAAGGAGTTAACATTTTTCCCCAGGACAAATCGGCAGCCATCCATTACCTGCTGAACATTAGCATTAACTTCATCCTTAATTGAGCGATACTGCTGCCTTAAATCTAAAAATGGCACTTTCATTCCTCTTCCCCTTAGCGGCATTCCTGCTCGTAGCTCCCTTTTAAACATCTAATT
>Ga0307429_1001232_pt1 | contig 12522 bp, 9 predicted proteins | sample SalMarWE160230MG_FD_202151 | JGI IMG/M metagenome (GOLD analysis project Ga0307429, IMG submission 202151) | Salt marsh sediment microbial communities from the Plum Island Ecosystem LTER, Massachusetts, United States - WE1603-230 | ecosystem: Environmental > Aquatic > Marine > Intertidal zone >...
CTCCGAGGTTTCCACCGAACTTACCTTTGGGGATTAGGGAGCGAGCTATTATGAAGCAGGCCTACGTCATCCTTGCCTTTCACGCCCATGAGCCGCTGTGGGACTTGCCCAACGAGCTTATTGCCCTGGTGGATGACCCCGAAATACGCGATGCCATTCGGGGAGAGAACTATGTTCTGAAAAGGGTGCGGGAGGAACGTGATATATACGCCCACTTAGTACAAACGGCGGAATCACTAGGGGCTCCGGTAGCCCTGGATGTCACCAATGAACTGCTGGTGCAACTAGCTTGGTACATACCGGAGACATTCCAGAACTTGGCAGCGGCTTACAAAAACGGCACTATCTACCCCTTGTACACACATGCCCATCATACCCACGCTGCCCTACTTACTTCCGATGAGATAGCCGATGAACTCCGCCTCAATGTGGAGCTGCTTCACAACGTGATGGGCGTTCCTGAGCCAAGGCATCGTGGTGCATTTCCCACCGAAGGGTCTGTGGATGCGGCTAAGTTAGCTGCCTATAAGGACAGCGGGATGGAGTACATCTTCTTTCCTCACCTGAGTGACCGCAAGGCACATTTCGTCGTGGATGGCGAAGGTGATGTCCAATATCGTGCTTTCGTGGTGGGGCCTGATATGCTGGCGCTGCCCCGCCATTTTCCGGTGTCTCAATACATCTGGCGACCGATAACTCGTTATGACCCCGAAGGTGTGAAAAATCAGGGATATATTCTGGGAAAATACTGGGTCTTTGCCGAAGAATATCGCAATAAATCTTACATTCCCTTTCCCATATCCTGGGATGAGGCGGTAGCTGAGTATACCGCAGTGCTGGAAAATGCACTGGCGGAGTTGCCTGACCGGGGCTTAATCCTCTACATTCAAGACCTGGAGCTCATGGACTTCGGCGATATCGCCCTTGGGATAATGGAGCATGCCTGGAAAAATGTGATCACTAAGAAGATCGCCGAAGTGCGCTTCGTGACTCCTGATGACTATCTGGAGAGCTTGGGCGATATAGCGAAGCTGCCTCGGGTCCGCCTACATCAGATCTCCTGGGCCCCTGAGATACGCCTGGTTCTCCGCTACGATGGACACTATCCACCGCTCAACGCCGGGGAGTTCAGGGATGTGGACCTCGATACAGCGGTTTTTAAGCAGCTACCATTCGTCTTCTGGGAGCCTGGTCGTTTCCTCATAAATATTTATGGGGCAATCCTGGATGCCTTTGGCATGCCCAGGCGACTAGCTGTAGATGCAGCCTTGCTCCACGATAGCAGATATGCTGTCCCGCGCTTTGATTTTAAAGATCAGGTAGCCTTGCACTACCGGCTGATGAAGCGAGCCTGCAACTGGGGCTGGCGACCTGAAGAGGGGCGCCAGAAGCGACCCTTCTTACACGGCTATCGCCTTTCAGAACTTCTTCTCGGCACCGCGCCTGAGGGCAGTGCCTTCGCTGGCACCAGATACGTGCACCCTGGTGATATCACCTACGTGGGAGCTGAGCGCATTCTGGAATTCCTTCTTGATACCCGATTTGATTACCTGAGAGCTGGCATTGAGGAGGGTGGTCTTGCTGGTGAGCAGAAGGAAGCAGCCTTGCTAGAGGTTAAACGGGGACAGAGCCACCGTGTCGTCGCCACGGAATTTATTCACCGCGCACTCGAAGCCAGCCGCTCCGTTGAATCAGCATCGACTCCCGATGGAAAGGGCGAAGCGTTGAATCGCCTTATTCGAGAACTGAAAGGATATTGCCGAGAGATCTTTGTCGCCACCGACCATATACAGCGTGCCTGGGGCTATATAAATGACATAGATGCCATGATCCTGACCATGTACCAGCACCTGTACGAAATTTACCCCCCGAAGTTTCCCACGATATTCAAGGAGCTTTTCCCCGAAGAATGGAAAATGAGAGAAACCCCCAAATTGCTCTAAGTCCCCGATAAGGCGCGCCGCTGTGAAGTTCCTAAACTTTCTTATATTTTACTTTGCAGAAAGGAGACCCTCTGTGCTACTGCCTTGCTAGCTTGGATACGAGACTTAGCCTTGCTCAGGTCTTTTGCCAGCTTATCATCCCCCACCACATCTCTGATCCAGCTGCTGAAATCGTTTCTCCCTTCACCCGAATGGTAATGGAAAGTCTCGTCACGCATATCATTTAGAGCTTTTTCAAGCTCCCCGAGGTTCTTAATAAGTTTACCATCATGACACCAGAAACGTTTCTCATCCGGCACATCCACTAAACGTCTGTTTGCTTCCTCCTTGCTAATCTTGACAATCTTGACCATATTCGCCCACCTCCTGACTTGATATTATGTTTACATTATACTACAGAAATTCCCGAACCAAAATCAAAAGAAGTCGCAGAATGTAAGGAACAATATACGCTACCGAATCTGCGATGTAGCCCCTATGCCAGCTTTATATCGGAGTGTATGTTTACTTCCTTGAGAAACTGCAACAGGATCCTGCTTCTCAAGTCGTTGCGACCCCGCAATGGAGCCACGAATTTGCCCTTAATCCAGATGCGCTGGGGTTCAATATGGATCAAGACACGAGGGCTATTCGTGGCTTCGTTCAGAAACTGAGGGTAGCCATTTTGGAATGCTCGACCTGCCTCTCTCATATAGACTTTGTCCTGGCTCTTTAAGATACCTTCCAGGAGTTTACTAGCCTTATCTACATTGCTATCAGTGGTGAGGGGGATACGAACTTCATCAAACATATAGTCAGAAGAAATAGCCTCAGAGTGCACCGAATAGTCCTTTGAGTAATTCAATACAGGCTGATCTAGGACCAGCATGTTGGGCACATGCAATAACCTGCCAGTGAGTTCACCCCCTAGTTTTTCGTCTTCCCCAACCTCTTCTAGAGTAGTATGGAGTAGTCCCACCTTTCGCACGTCACCCTTTACGTTACCAATGCGAATTCTATCTCCTATGCCATAAATGCTGGAGAAGGTGATAGCAAAGTACGCTAGAAAACTGGCGGTGTATTTTTGCAAAGCTAGGGCCAGCCCCAAAGTGATAATAGGCACCCATATAGCTATCTGAGGCACGTAAATCGCTGCCACCATGGTAGCTGCAGCTAATGCTGCAACCACGGCTAAAACCACAACTGCCGTGAGTAGCCTAACATTACGTATTTTGTCTCGAACTATGAGTGCCATTACTTCATTGTGAGGTCAGCTACCACTTGAAGGTAACTGATATGCACGTCTCTCCTTTTCTTTCTCAAGAATGAGAAAATTCTCCATCCCAGATCAGGGGTGGGAGAGTTACCCCTCCCACCCCTACGCCCCACTGCTATGGTCTACTTACTTTTTGGGGCTGGCCTTGCCCGGCTTGCGTTTCTTTTGCACTTGTATCACCTCCTTTTTTCAGAAATAAACATGGCGCTTTAATTCTTCTTATGAATATGTTATAAATAATCTATACTTCACTTGCATTTATGATATTAAAATAGTGATTTTGCCCTAGCTCAATCGCCCAAGTTCTAGTACTCGACAGTCACACCCCTTGCCTCGAGTTCAGGTATGTATACGTTGACGGACTCCTCGCTCAATGGATTGTTCACTAGAATAACGTCATCTCCCTCTCCCAATCCGGGGTTGTCCAGAAGTGGCGAGATATCGCTTATCGGATTTTGCATAAGCCCAAGCATTGTTAGGTTTGTGAGATTGACGAGAGCCGAGACATCGCTTGTCTGGTTACCGTGCAGCCAGAGCCTTGTCAGGTTAATGAGACCCTCCAGCGGTGAGATGTCGCTCACCTGGTTATCATTAAGGTCCAGTTCTGTCAGATTTGTCAGGTTAGCCAGAGGCACAATATTGCCTATATGGTTGTTCCAAAGCTTGAGCGTTGTCAGGTTGTTGAGGTTGGCTAGGGGTGAGATATCGCTTATCTGGTTATTGCTAAGGTCTAGCCATGTCAGGCTGTTGAGGTTCGCTAGGGCTGAGACATCGCTTATCTGGCTGTCCTCAAGATAGACCGTTGTCAAGTTGGTGAGGTTCGCCAGCGACGAGATATCACCTATCGGGTTATGCGATAGGCTTATATGTGTCAGGTCGATGCAGTGCTCCAGCCCGCCAAGGTCGGCGATATTTCTTCCGTCAGCGGCTAGCGCTGTGAGCCCCTCCAAGTCTTCATCGTAGATAGTCTCCTCAGGTATACCGACAGCTTCTCTTATCGCTGCCTCAAGGTTGGGGTCTGCGAACGCAACCTCAGTATCCTTATCTGTTGGGGCGCCATTCCCTGCTGGTGGACGTACTACTACTGCCACTACAACTACAATCACTACGACACACGCTACGATGATTCCTATTAGCTTCTTCTTGTTCACTTTTTCCTCCTCTCAGAAACACTTGCGATAACCACCCAGGCAATCATTGCCACTCAAACCACTACCTCCAAGCCTACTATGGCTGTCTTCTCGGTCCGAGAGAACTCAACCTAGCCAATTGTTATATCAACCTTTTTGCTAATATCCAGTCCACCGGGAATATCGAGTTTGGCCAACAGGTACCACTTGATTCGTTGAAACGGAATTGCGCCCGTCATCGCCGCCGCTGTTTGTGCGACCTTCAGCACTTGGCCTAGCTTGCCTTCCACTTCTGATATCTGTGGGCGCATGCTCAGAGTATCTGCTGGTACCTTTATCTCAAAGTGATATTCTCGTCCCTGGTTGTATTCCTTTTCGCTATCTAGCTGCTGCTTGAAGTCATAGATACGCACGGTCTTCGTAGTCGTTGACATCGACATTCCCCCACCGCCCATCGGGCTTCCAACGCGTGGGGTTGTCTCTGTGAGCTTGTGCTCCCCAATTAGGGATATACTCACTTCCCTCGCTTTCACTTGCTTCTTTAATGTCAAGGCAACATCGCCGGAAATAATATCCCCCGGAGCATAGTGGCTCTTTTGAATTGCGATATTAATTTTCCCTTTGCCAAACATATTTATTCCTCCTTCGGTTGGTTTCTAAGTTGCCCAGATTTACCCGCACTCAGGATAAACAATATTACTATAGTCTGACCTTTTCTCTCTCGAGAATGAGAGAATTCTCCATCAAATATCAGGGGTGGGAGGATAACCCTTCCCACCCCTATGCCCCCGGCTAGGGCTTACTTACTTTTTGGGGCCGGGTTTGCCTGGCTTCTTTTGCACCTTTAATCACCTCCTTTTCTAATTCTAAAAATTAAATGTAGGGCTTTCATTCTTCCAATGAAAATGTTATTATGAATATTTAAACACCATGTTTAACTCATGATAATTGAATAATGAAATATAAATCATGTATAATATCATTATACAGCTAACATGTTGTTTGTCAATACTTTTGTCGGGAAATTTGCAAATTTTTGATAAAAATTTATTAAAAGGAGGTGAAACATGTCGGAGTGGATATTTCTTAGCAACCACGCTCTGGTGCTGAGCTATATCGCTCACCACCCCCGGATAACTGCTAGGGAACTAGCTAATGCCGTTGGTATTACGGAGAGGACGACTAGAAAGATAATCGCTGACCTGCTGGAAACTGGCTACATCACCAAAAAACGAGAAGGACGGCGCAATCGCTACAAAGTCAACCCTGACCTCGATCTTCGCCATCCTATCCATGGTGAAACCGCTGTAGGAGACCTTCTTGAGGCGCTAGGTTGGAAGAGGCCAAGGAGAACTGTAAAAACACACTGACGTGAGCATAACTGCAAAAGATTGTGCGCTTACTAAAAGACGTTGGGTGGGTTGCTTTTCACAGAATTAGGCCCTGGCCAACATCGCTTCATATTCATCATTGTCCATATAACTTAGGCAGTTTTTTAGTCAACATTAATTTGCCATCCATTTCAGCCTGCAAAGAAAGAATGTAGTTATTCATATAATAGCATAAGCCATATTCTGCTATAATACAATGTTTGTCTGGCTTTAGAAGAAATTGACTGATATCTCCTCGGTGAGCCACGGCAGAGATACTGGGTTGGGATAACGATGAAGATGACAGAAAAAATGGGTGAGTAAGGGGGAAATATGTTTCCGAAAGGGAAACTACCGGAACGAATAAACAGACTGGAGGAGCTAGCTAATAATCTGTGGTGGAGTTGTCACCCCCAGGCGCGTGACCTGTTCCGGGCTCTGGACTACCCACTATGGCGGTTGGGTGGGCACAACCCGGTCAAGCAATTACGCGAGATAAGCACCGATAAGTTAGCAGCGGCTGCCACTGACCCCGCTTTTCTCAACCTATATGATTCTGTGATGTCGGCTTTCGACGCTGAGATGTCAGACAATGATAGCTGGTTTGCTACCAAATATCCCAATGCCTTAGACAGCCCCGTTGCCTACTTTTCAATGGAATTTGCCATACATAACTCCCTTCCCATATATGCTGGGGGGTTGGGGGTTTTGGCCGGCGATTTGTGCAAGGAGGCATGTGACCTGGGGCTGCCTCTTGTCGGGGTTGGCTTTATGTACCCCCAAGGATATTTCCACCAGCATATTTCCACTGAGGGCTGGCAAGAGGAAATTTATGAGCAGTTGGATTTCGATGAAGCACCTATCAACCCAATCAATCCAGTCCCTCGTTCCAAGTGGTGTGGCCCACTGATTCAGATTGAACTGGGTGCTAGGCCCCTATATATTGGGGTGTGGCAGGTGCGTTTGGGCCGGGTCGACATTTATCTACTGTGTTGTGATGTTGAAGGAAACATGCCCCAGGATCGGCAGCTATGTGCTCGCCTCTATACCGCTGACCAAGAGCAGCGCATCCAGCAGGAGATCACGCTGGGAGTTGGCGGAGTGCGTGTCTTGCGGGCACTTGGCATCAAGCCCTCCCTGTGGCATGCCAACGAAGGCCACAATGCCTTTATGATGCTGGAGCGTGTCAGGGAAGAGGTAGAAAAAGGCGCAACTTTCACCGAAGCCCTCCAAAGGGTACGAGCAACTACCGTTTTCACCACTCACACTTCGGTCGCCGCGGGGCATGACATCTTTCCTATTTCACTTGTGGAGAAATACCTTCATAGTTATTGGGAGTCCCTGGGAATCAGCCGGGAAACATTCCTGGAGCTGGGACGACAGGATGGCACAGGCGACCAAACGTTTAATATGACTGTGCTTGCCTTAAAGATGGCTGACCATCGCAACGCCGTTAGCCAGCTTCATGGGAAAATTACCCGAAGGATGTGGCATGGACTCTGGCCCGAAGTTAAAGAGAATGAAACGCCTATCTCTTATATTACTAACGGGATTCACGTGCCCACCTGGGTTGCTCCGGAGATGAGCCGCCTCTACGAGAAGCACTTAGGTCAGGATGCGTCAAAAAGATACGATGATACCAACCTTCGGGAGCTTGTGCTAAATATCCCCGACGAGGAACTCTGGGCAGTGCGTCAAATTATTAAACGTAAGCTTATCGGTGCCATGGTAGAGCGGGCACGGCAATGTTCCACTGAACGTGAATGCAAGGCCCGACAGGTGCTGACTATGGGCGCGTTGCTTGACCCGAATGCTCTGACCATCGGCTTTGTCCGTCGTTTTACCGCATATAAGCGGCCGGAGCTAATCTTCCATGACGTAGAACGTCTCAAGCGGATTGTCACTGATAGATGGCACCCTGTCCAGCTCATCTTCGCTGGTAAGTCTCACCCCGCCGACTTTCCCTCAAAGCAACTCCTTCACCATGTATACACTCTGGCTACAGACCCCGAATTCCAGGGCCGCATAGCCTTTGTTGAAGACTATGATATGCATATGGCTCACTATCTGGTGCAAGGGGTGGATGTCTGGCTGAATACACCTCGCCGCCTTCAAGAAGCTTGCGGCACTAGCGGCATGAAAGCAGCGGTAAATGGTGTCTTGAATCTCAGCGTTCGAGATGGCTGGTGGTACGAAGGCTATAATGGCACTAATGGCTGGGCCATCGGTGATGAGGTCGAAGCATATGACCCAAAGGAGGAAGATAACTCAGATGCCGAGGCGCTCTACCATCTTCTGGAAGAGAAAATTGTCCCTCTCTACTACCAGCGGGACAGGGCTGGAGTGCCCCATGGCTGGATGCATATGGTCAAAGAGGCAATTGACTCGATTGTACCTCGCTTTTGCGCACGGCGGATGTTGAAGGAATATGTCGAGCAAATGTATATACCGGCGGCTCGCAAGTAAAATTGACCTCGAAAGGGAACTCAATTGAATGGAATTAGACACGGCATTCCCGAGGGGTTAAAATAACTATGAGGCTGTTCAAAAAATGTAGTTGCCTAATTTATTTTACCCCACAAAATCTATGATTTGGTTGGGTGAGGTAACGCGTAGATGAAAAAGGTATTGGCCCTGATCCTCGCTGGTGGGGAAGGGAAAAGACTAAGTGTGTTAGCACAAGGGCGTGCCAAGCCAGCAGTCCCCTTCGGTGGTAAATATCGTATCATTGACTTTACCTTAAGCAATTGTGTTAACTCCGGGATCGACAAAGTGGCGGTCATACCGCAATATAATCCTCGCTCATTGGCACGCCATATTGGTGTGGGTAAATCCTGGGACCTCGATCGTGTAGTCGGGGGGATGGCTTTACTCTCCCCCTTTGTAAGCACCAATGGAGAGATGCGCTGGTATAGGGGCACTGCCGAGGCTGTTTATCAAAACCTCGATTTTATACAGAACAGCCGTGTTGAGCAGGTTCTCATCCTCTCGGGAGACCATGTTTATATCATGCATTACGAGCAGATGATTGAGTTTCATCGCCGCCAGGGAGCTGACGTTACCCTCGCAGTCACAGAAGTGCCTTTAGCTGAAGCCAACCGCTTTGGCATCGTGACTCTGGAAAATAATAGGGTGGTTGCCTTTAAGGAAAAACCATCACAACCAAAAAGTAACTTAGCTTCCATGGGCGTTTACTACTTTAACAAGGATATCCTCTTCAAAGTTCTAGAAGATGCTCATCGCCGCGGATTGCAGGATTTTGGCAGCCAACTCATCCCTGAGGCAATAGACAAATACAAGGCTTATGGCTATGAGTATCAGGGTTACTGGCGTGATGTCGGCACAATCGAAGCCTACTGGCAGGCCAATATGGACCTCATTATTGATTTGCCCCCATTTAATCTCTACGAACCTGGGAGTCAAGTAAGAACACCCTCGGTGGACATGCCCCCGGTGAAGCTGGGGCCAAATGCCCAGGTAGGCAGAAGCCTTATCAGCAATGGTTGCATCGTAAACGGCAGCGTATTTAATTCGGTGCTTTCTCCCCATGTTTATGTGGAGGCAGGAGCTCAAGTGATAGACTCCATTGTTTTTGATGATACCATTATTGCCAAAGATGCTGTTGTCCACCGCTCCATCATTGACAAGGAATGCTATATCGCCCAAGGATGCTGCATTGGCTATGGCGATGACTATGTTCCGAATAAGGACGAACCCTTATACCTAAATTGTGGCATCACTGTAGTGGGCAAAGGAGCAAGGTTGCCCCCAGGGTTGAAAGTCGGGCGAAACTGCAAGATCGATCCTGGGGTACATGAGAGCAACTTCTCTACCCTCTTTATTCCCAGTGGTAGTTCCGTCGCAGGCGGAGAAAACATTCTCCAAGCCCGATTTCAATAATGAGAATTTTGTTTATCGCCTCTGAGGCTTTCCCTTTAGCTAAAGTAGGAGGGTTGGCAGATGTCACAAGTTCCCTAGCTATAACCCTCCGAGACTTGGGACATGAGCCATGTTTGATATTGCCCAAATACGGTAGCATAAAGGCCCCCATCCAGGAGATTCAAGGGAAAAGTTTTGCTGTCAGCCTCATGGGACATTCTGAGCCAGCCACCTTGAAAAAGACCATGCTAAAGGGAAGGATACCAGTATACTTGGTGGAAAACCAGCGTTACTTTGGGACAGAAGAAATCTATACCCAGGACGAATTAGACCGCTTCCTTTTTTTTTCGCTAAGCATCCCCAGCATCATTTCTCAGCTTGATTTTCGCCCCGATATTATTCATTGCCATGACTGGCATACTTCCTTAGTCCCTTTGGGGCTTAAAAAAGCAAAGATAGCACTGCCATGTATATTCACCATCCACAATCTGGCTTACCAGGGTTCCTTTGACCAGGAATTTTTCCAGCGCTCCGGGCTTTCTTCTGTATGGCAGGAATATATCCCAGTTGGTGCTCCCAGGCCATCGCTAAACTTCATGAGCCAGGGAATTCTTCTGGCCGACATTGTGACCACGGTTAGCCCTAGCTATGCCTCAGAGATACTGAAATCGCAATATGGTGAGGGCTTGGAGCAATTGCTAAGCTATCGGTTCAATGATCTTTATGGCATAGTTAATGGCATCGATTATGATGAATATAACCCAGCTACCGATCCCTATCTGGAAAGGAACTATGATTTCACCACGATAGAAAGAAGGGTTGATAATAAACTCGCCTTGCAAAGAAAGGGCGGGCTGCCGCAAAACCCTGACATTCCTTTGTTCGGCATGGTGTCTCGTCTTGATGAGCAGAAGGGGATTGATTTGCTGCTCCAAGTTATAGACCCGTTTATTACAGAAACAAGAGCACAACTGGTTATCCTTGGTGAGGGAAGAGAGCATTACCATAAATTGCTTGCCGAGGCAGCGCTAAAGTACCCCGATCGCCTCTCAGCATTCATTGACTATGATGAACGATTGGCCCATCTCATTTACAGTGGCGGCGACATGTTTCTCATGCCCTCGCGTTTTGAGCCCTGTGGATTAGGGCAGCTAATAGCCATGCGATATGGTGCTATCCCTGTGGTGCGACATACCGGTGGGCTGGCTGATACAGTGAAGGATGTGACTCAAGCAAACGGGAATGGCTTTGTGTTTCAAAATTACACCGGCATAGAAATGGTGGAGGCGATAAAAAGAGCCGAGGAGAGCTTCTATCACCGGGCTGAATGGCAAAACCTGATGAGACGCAATATGAAGCTAGATTTCTCCTGGAAAGCCTCGGCTAGAAAATACGAAGAGATTTATCTGCGAGCGCGGAATCTATCTCAGACTTAGCAGCCATAACCACCAGCCTGCAGACTATTCCTTTTTGTTTTCCTTGGGCTTATTGTCAAGATTATCTTTTTGTCTTTCCCACCACGACGAGTGGAGGTTGAATGACTGGAGTCAGCCATCTTTCCACGTGTTCGTTGACAAGGGCATACGAATAAGGCACAATTTTTCTTTGAAATAGAATGGTGACGGAGCAATAAGACGAGGCTAGAGGACTATGGAAGGACCGACAGGCCAAATACGGGTAATCATTGAAGGGCTAAAGCCTGAAATCGACGGCGGCCGCTTCCCTATCAAGCGAGTTATTGGCGAGAGGGTAGTCGTGGAAGCCGACATCTTTGCCGATGGCTATGATGCCATATCGGCTTTGCTCCTCTATCGTAAGGAAAACGACCCTGGATGGGCTGAAACTCCTATGGAACCACTGATCAATGACCGCTGGCGCGGCTCGTTTGTGGTCACCGAGCTTGGGCGCTATCGTTACACTGTTTTAGCCTGGGTTGACCAGTTCAAGTCATGGAGGCGGGATCTAACAAAGAAGTTCCAGGCGGACCAAGAAGTTTCGATTGAGCTTCTGGTAGGGGCTCAGTTGATTGCAGAAGCAAGCCAGCGTGCTCCTAAACGTGAGAGACAAAAGATGGGAGAATGGGTAAGCACCTTGCAATCTACACAGGCGGCAGAGCAGGCGAAGGTCCAGCTAGCCCTAAGCGAGGAGCTATCGGAGTTCATGGATAAGTACCCTGACAGGCGATTTGCCACCACTTATCCCAAGGAGCTTGTGGTGGTAGTTGATAGGGAAAAAGCTCGCTTTAGCATCTGGTACGAGATGTTTCCCCGTTCTTGTGCTCCTGAGCCTGGACGCCACGGAACTTTCAAGGACTGCGAGGCTCGCCTTCCTTATATTGCAGCCATGGGCTTCGATGTACTCTATTTCCCCCCCATCCACCCTATCGGCCACACGCACCGTAAAGGGAGAAATAATAATCCTGCAGCCAACCCGGATGACCCCGGGACCCCTTGGGCCATCGGCTCGGAAGAAGGGGGACACAAGTCCATTCACCCCCAACTTGGCACCTTGGAGGATTTCCAGAGCTTTATAGCCAAGGCTCGCCAATATGGTATTGAAATCGCTCTGGATATCGCCTTCCAGTGTAGCCCTGATCACCCCTATGTAAAGGAACATCCAGAATGGTTCCACTGGCGCCCTGATAACACTGTGCAGTATGCGGAAAATCCACCCAAAAAATACGAGGACATCTACCCCCTTGAGTTCGAGACCGAGAATTGGCAAGAGCTCTGGGAAGAACTCAAGAGCATCGTGCTCTTCTGGATCGAACAGGGTATCCGCATCTTCCGCGTAGACAACCCTCATAACAAGCTCTTCCGCTTCTGGGAGTGGTTGATTACCGATATTAAAATGTCATACCCCGATGTCATTTTCCTCTCCGAAGCATTTACCCGTCCCAAGGTGATGTACCAATTGGCCAAGCTAGGCTTTACTCAGTCCTATAC
>Ga0307429_1001234_pt1 | contig 12506 bp, 9 predicted proteins | sample SalMarWE160230MG_FD_202151 | JGI IMG/M metagenome (GOLD analysis project Ga0307429, IMG submission 202151) | Salt marsh sediment microbial communities from the Plum Island Ecosystem LTER, Massachusetts, United States - WE1603-230 | ecosystem: Environmental > Aquatic > Marine > Intertidal zone >...
TGGTCTTTTTGATGAAACCCTTCCAGCAGCTGAGGACTTTGATCTGTGGTTGAGGATATCGTGCCGGTACCCTATTTACTTAATTGACAAGGGGTTGGTTGTTAAAGAAGGAGGACATGAAGATCAACTCTCCCGGAAATTCTCAGGCATGGACCGCTTTAGGATTAAGGCTATAGCTAAACTGATCGAACGTGGAATACTTTCTCAAGACCAAACAAGCCAAGCTATGGAGGAATTATCTATCAAATGCAGGATATATGGAAACGGATGTATTAAAAGAGGAAAAATAAAAGAGGGAAATTTTTACCTCTCACTTCCCAAAAGGCCTAATGGTAATGGCGAGATCCTTTTAAATAGTACCATACATTCATTTCTGGAAGAATGACAAATTCTATCTATCAGAATTTCTAAAACTTGTTGAAATAACAACATTTTCAATGGAATAATTGCTATATTGAATAATCGGTAACAAGATATCACAACTGCTGAAGTGTAGATGAACTTTATACCTTCTAAAGGATAGAAAGCTTTATTTAATTGCGATACAAATATGGTATAATCTGGGGCGGAGCAACATTGTTTAATTCATCTTGAAATGTGTAATTATGATGTTTGAAATTCGATCATATAAGACTTCTATGGAGGCCTTCATTTTAGCGGACAAGTTTAAAATGATATTGAACCTTCCAATACCATATGTATGCTGAAATTTATCCAGATTTGAGTATGTGGCACGTAACCTGACATTTTCGCTTACCTTTTCCTTCCACAATATATTGATTTTTCCCTACTAAATAGTGACATCTGTCGATAAGGTTATACAGATCTCGGTTAACCCATAAAAATCGTAACAAAAAGAAATACTTGACAAATTCTCCTCTAACTCTCTAAAGTGAAACTGATTCAGCCAAACACAGGCAGGATCACACCTCCCCTCTCTGCGCTTTGAATTGCACATCTGACATTCCCTGGCGATTTTGCCTGAGTCTTGTACCCGTTACAATAATCCTGACTTAGGGTATATCCTTTAAAAACTGAAACCTTTCGAGGGGGATACAATGAAATGCCCAAACTGTCAGTTTGAGAATCCTACGGGCTCAAAGTACTGTCTCGAATGCGGTGAAAAATTAGAGCTTAAATGCCCTCAATGTGGTCAGGTTTTACCAGCAGAGGCAAGGTTTTGTAATGAATGCGGCCATGACCTGCAAACACCTAAAGAAACCCTTCCGATTGACTACGATCAACCACAATCCTATACCCCCAAATTTTTAGCCGATAAGATCCTCACCACCCGCAGCTCTATCGAGGGCGAGCGTAAGCTCGTAACAGTCCTTTTTGCTGATGTGGCCAACTACACTTCTATCTCAGAAAAGCTTGATCCTGAAGAAGTCCACCAGATCATGGATGGCTGCTTCAAGATCCTTATGGACGAGATTCATAAATATGAAGGCACCATTAACCAGTTCACCGGTGATGGAATCATGGCACTCTTTGGTGCTCCTGTTGCTCATGAGGATCATGCTCAAAGGGCCTGTTATACTGCCTTGTCGGTCCAAAAAGCCATGGGAGAGTATGGAGAAAAGTTAAAGAAGGATACCGGCGTGGACTTCACAATGCGTATTGGTCTCAACTCCGGCCCGGTTATTGTTGGCTCTATCGGTGATGATCTTCGAATGGACTACACAGCGGTTGGAGACACCACTAATCTTGCAGCCAGGATGGAAAATGCTGCACGTCCAGGCAGCGTACTGGTGACAAACACTACCCATAAGCTTGTTAAGGATTTCTTTGAATGCACCTCCATGGGCACGATCCAGGTGAAGGGGAAAGAGGAGCCTCTTGAGGCCTACGAGCTTGTAAAGGCTGGCGAGGTGAAGACACGATTCGGAGCGGCTGTGGCCAAGGGCCTTACAAAATTGGTCGGCCGGGGGCGGGAAATGGCAACCATGAAAGAAGCCTATGACAGGGCACGATCAGGCTCCGGCCAAGTGGTAGGGATCGTGGGTGAAGCTGGAGTGGGTAAATCTAGACTTCTCATTGAGTTGCGGAACATGCTTACTAAGGGAGACTATACCTATCTCGAGGGCCAATGCCTACACTATGGAGGCTCCATGGCCTATTTGCCCTTATTAGATATTTTAAAATCTTACTTTGAGATCAAAGAAGAGGATCGTGAATATATTATCAAAAAGAAGGTTGCGGAGAAGATTTTCCATTTTGATGAAAAACTCAACAGCACCCTGCCTTCCTTCCAGGAAATTTTGTCCCTCAAAGTGGAAGATGCCGCATATCTGCAGCTTGAGCCTGGTGCGAGAAAACTGAGGACCTTTGAGGCCATTCGGGACCTGCTCGTTTCTGAGAGTGAAACAAAGCCCCTGGTTGTTGTTATTGATGACCTTCACTGGATCGACAGCACCTCAGAGGAATTCGTAAGCTACCTGATCGATTGGCTGGCCGGCACTCACATCCTGCTCATCTTACTGTATCGCCCTGAATATACGCATACATGGGGCAGTAAATCGTATTATAGCAAGATAGGTGTAGATCAACTCTCTCCCAAGAGTAGTGCCCACCTGGTGCAGAACATTCTCGAGGGTGGAGCGGTCGTGCCGAAACTTGGGGAACTGATCCTTACCCGTGCTGGAGGCAACCCCCTTTTTGTAGAGGAACTCACGCACAGCCTGGTAGAAAACGGCTCCATTAAAAAGAAGGATCATCAGTATGTTTTAACCAAAGAGGCATCAGAGATTGAAGTGCCGGATAGCATCCAAGGGATTATCGCTGCCCGCATTGATCGGGTGGAGGAGAATCTCAAACGGATTATGCAGGTGGCCTCGGTGATTGGAAGGGAATTTGCCTATCGAATCCTGCAAACCATTACAGGAATGAGGGAAGAGCTTAAATCTTCTCTGATTAACCTTCAAGGACTGGAGTTTATCTACGAGAAGAGGCTTTTCCCGGAGCTGGAATATGTCTTTAAACATGCCCTCACGCAAAAAGTTGCGTATAACAGCCTCCTTCAAAAAAGGAGAAAAGAGATTCATGAGAAGATAGGGAGTGCCATAGAAGGCCTCTACCCGGACCGCCTCGAAGAATACTACGAACTGCTGGCCTACCACTATGTGCGCAGTGATAACACAGACAAGGCAGTGGACTACCTCGATCTCGCCAACCAGAAAGCAGCCAAGCTGAATGCTATGGAAGATGCCAGGTCCTATTTTAATGAGGCCATGAAACTTCTGGACACGCAGCCTGATACCGCGGTCAACCAACAGCGGCGTGTCACCATATTAGCGAACCAGTGGCTCGTGTTCACCCTGTTGTTCCAAGTCCCCGACTATTACGATCTTTTGACCCGCTATGAGCAAATGGCAATCGATTTGGGAAATCAGGGGCTGCTCGGGAGGTTTTTTGTCGCCATGGGTGGGTGTCAGTGGTGGATCGGCAACTACGATCAGGCCATACAGACACTGGGCAAAGGTGCGGAACTCTGTGAAACTTCAGGAGCTTTTGAATATGCCGGGAGAGCATATACTATGTTGCAGTGGGTCCATTTATGTAAGGGAGACTTCGAGCAGGTCTTCAGCTTTAAAAAAGAGGCCCTTCGAACCACAGAACAGCAGTTCAACCTTCGCGTCTATGTGTGGGCCTTTGTCACAGCATCGTGGGCCTGCACATATTTAGAGCGCTGGGATGGGGCAATAGAAAATGGGAAAGAGGCGCTGAAAAAAGCTGAGGAATTTTCAGACAACAGTCTGATTTCCTTTACGGCCTCCGTTATCTGTCAAGCCTATTGCTTCAAGGGGGAATTGGATCGGGCGATCGAATATGGGGAGTTAGCGGTTCAAAAAGCCCCAACACCTGGGGACAAGCTATGGGCTCAAGGCTTTCTTGCAATGGCATGGATCCGAACAGGAAAGCTGCGCCAAGGGATTGAGACCCTTACCAAAATAGTCGCCGCCCATAAGAAGGGACGCTTTCGATTCGGTGAGGTTGGCTATACAATGATGCTTGGTTTCGGGTATTTTCTGGCCGGAGAGTATGACAAAGCGATTCAACCGCTCAAAGAGGGTCTGGAACTTGCCGAGTGCTCCGGCATGAAGTGGTTCATCGGGATTGCTCACTTGTTCCTGGGTCAAGCGGCTCTGAAAACGAAACCAAGCAACGCAGTTTACCACTTTGAACAAAGTATCTCGAGCTATCAAAAAATTAAGGCTGATCCTACCTTCATAGAACTCCTGCATGGAATCATTCTGCTTACCAAAGGCAATTTAAGGCAAGGAATAAAAGTTCTGGAAAATGCATCTGAAGTCTTTCTAAAAAATGGGAGTATGTGGAACTATGTCACAACAGAGCATATCCTCGGCAATATCTATCTACAAGTTGTTTTAGGCGAAGGGCCAAAGACGTTTCCTTTTCTGGTTAAAAATATTGCCTTTCTCATAAAAAGTTTTCCCCGTGCGCCTGAAAAAGCTGAATATCATTTACAGAAAGTCATTGACACTTCAAAAGAGATCGGAGCCAAACCTATGTTAGCCCAGGCCTATCTCGATTTGGGACTGCTGCACAAGGCAAAGGGCAGGACTGAGTGGGCAAGGGAATGCATCAATGAGTCCATCCAGATCTTTGAGCAATGCGAGATGGGAGTATTCCTAAAACAGGCGAAGGAGGCGTTGGGGTCTTTGGGAGAGTGAGAGTGCCACCTTTTATGGAGCTATCCCAATATTTCGTATATCTTACACTTTCCTTAAAATGATAGTATTCTGCTATACTTGGTAACATTTTCAAGTCCAATATTTTTCAGTATACGGATACAAGTTTATACTTTTTCCGTCTGAAATATATAATGGGCAGGGGTAAGGTGTTTTGTGTCCTCACCTCATTTTTCATTTGATTAACCGTAAAGATTCTCAATCCACCTCATAGCCTCTACCGGATTCTAAAAACTTCACGATATCTTTGTGGGGGAAAAAGCTTTTACTCAGGAAATATTTTATACCATTCTGGTTCTCTTTGAATTAAAGCCTCTTTCTCACCCTACGAAACCATTTCAAGGGTAAGTGTTTAAGATTAGTTGAGATTTCTTAAAGAATGTATTATGAAATTGCATTGGTATAAATTAAAGGGAATTTTGAAAATACACAAAATGAAAGCTGAAAATAAAATCAAACAACAACCCATCAATGAACTGGCAAAATCCCGCCAACACCTTGCTGAATTAGAGGTATCAGAAAACCAGCACAAGGGAACAAAAGAGGCTCTCATAAATAATAACGAGCGGGCTTCTCAGACAAAGACAAGAATTTTTCATCCCTGGGCTGGGCTGATTGTGAGCCTGGGGCTTGCCACCTGCATCGTTTTTGTCGTGGGTCATCTCCTTGGAAGTTCGTGGCTCAATGTGCAAAAGATTGAATCCAATAAATTTTCTGTGCTAGATCATGAGGAGCATGACCACGAGACAGGGGATATGAGTATGGCAGAGACCTTTTCTCCACAGCAAGGACTCTCCGACAAGGCGACCAGCACTGTTGTGCACATGCCTGATCCCAAGGCTGTGACCTTTAAAGCAGGGAGGGTAGTTATCCAGGTGGGGGCCTTCCGGGAAAAGGCAAACGCTGAGCTTTTGTTCAGAAAGCTTGTGGAAAAGGGATACAATGCCTATCTGGACAAAGGAATTGTGAAAAATCTGGGGCTCTTCTACTGGGTACGTCTCCGGGGCTATGCTAATGAGAGAGTGGCCAGAACGACAATAGGTCGGCTGAAAAAAGAGGAAGGGCTCAATGACTCCTTTGCCCTGACAGTGACTGGTGGAGATGAGAGGAGTCTAACCCCTGCACTTCAATGAAATCAATAGGAAAGGCATTATTTAGGTACGGCTACAAATAAGGCAATGAAACACCAGGAAACAATACTGCTATACTTGAAAACAATTGAAAGGCCGAAAAAGTTTAGTATTGTGTTTGTATGTTGTAATAAAATCGGATAGAATGCACGTTGCCAATGTGGCACGAAATCAGAACATAGAATGTCATAGATCTAAAAGGTCAATTTAGAGACAATGAATATTGTAATATCTGGAATACATAAATATTGAATATTATGGTTTCAGTATAATATAAGGCTTTAGATTGATTCCTTGAAGGGGGGTGATCTTAGGATGTGGGATGAATTCATTGTTCAAACTGAATGAATTGGAAAAATTAAGTAATATAGTAAACTTGTGTATTTTTAAGTCGGTTTTTTATAAAAATTGTATGAAATATCAATAATTTACACCTAAATAACATTTTCTCAGATTATTAACGATTAAAACTAACAATTTCAATAGGTTACCCGATTTTTGCACAAGTTCAGTAATATAGTAAAAGTCGAACTAACCAATTACTTTTAACAAGACAAGTAGAGGAGAATCAAAATGGGAAAAAAAGTAACCGTAGCGATTGCAATATTTCTATTCGCTTTTTCCACCACCGTCTATGCTCAGAGCAATTCACTCGGGGTAAAAGCTAGCACATTAGGATTAGGGTTAGAAGTAGAGAGATCTTTCTCGGATTTAATAAGCGGTAGGATAGGTGTAAATTATTTCACCTATGATTACAGTGGAACAGAAGATGATATTGAATATGACTTTGATCTCAATCTCATGAGCTTATCAGCTTTATTAGATTGGCATCCATTTAAAGGAAGCTTTAGGATTAGTGTTGGAGCAATTTACAATGGCAACGAGCTCGATGCAAAGGCAAAAACATCAGGTACTTACGATATTGGTGATTCAACGTACACTGGTGCTCAGCTTGGAACTCTCAAGGGCAAAATTGATTTTGATGATATAGCCCCGTATCTTGGATTGGGGTGGGATACTTCTTTTGGCAAAAACAAAGCCTTCGGTTTTCTTTTTGAATTAGGTGTAATTTACCAAGGTTCGCCAAAGGTTGACCTTTCTGCCGATGGTCCAATTGCGAGCGATCAAACCTTTCAAAATGAATTAGCTAAAGAGGAAAACAACCTCCAAAGTGACTTAGACGATTTCAAAGTTTATCCTGTTATAGCCATTGGATTAAGCTATAGATTTTAGGAGCGACTGAAGGAAATTATGAACAGCGATCATTAAAAGCCTAATATTCAATCAACCAGACCTGCGAACAGCTGTGTCAAACTAGCTTTGTGCTAATTTGGTATCCATTTTTCTTTTCGTAATTAGCTCAGTTCGCAGGCTGAACACCTATAACTACTGCTATTAACATTTAACCCCGACCACCCCAGAAAACTTTCCAATAGTATTTAAATACTGAAATAAAATCAGCTAAAATCTCTTAAACTCACTTAGCAAGACTGTGCACCATAAAGATGTACAGGAGATAAGTGAAGAATCCTATCATGATACAATTAAGCTATATCGAAAAACGTAAAGAGTTTAGACGTGTTTTTAATAGGGGGAATCTTCATGTATCACCAGGGCTGTATCGTTTCTTTCATGAATAACTCTGCAGCGAAGTTTCAGAGCCAGATGCTATAAGCGGACGCTACCTATTCTTTGGCTTTTTCTAAGATTATTTTGTTATCAACAAAGGAAATCATTTTTATTTGAGCCTCAAGAACCTTTTGATCTCCGAAAAGGTTTGTCATCTTAATTGTGTCACCTTCTTTATGTAATTCATCTACATTTTCTAAAATAAGTGACTCTTTTCCATCCTGAATAACATAAGCTGATGCCTCACACACTTTTTTCTCCTTCCTTAATAATTTCAATGGCTTGATCAATAAGATGGGGAAGAGGTTCACCAGATACACCCACGATCTTAGCCCTCTCCTGGGTTAATGGGATTAATATTTTAAGGGCCTTACTTGAGGAGACGGCCTGGGACATCCCTGGAGTTACTTCACCCATCATAGAATTAGCCATGATTATAGCTAATGGACCAATTATGATATTAACCTCAGGAGCCATGTTGATGATTGCATTTTCTCCAGTCGCCCCTCGATTGGCACCAGCCCTCATCATTTGGGAGGTAGCAACAGAATTTGTCCCCAGGGCAAGTATTTCTACCTCCTCCCCAAAGGCATCCCGTAATTTTTTTATTATAACTCTTCCTATTCCACCACCTTGTCCGTCCATAACCATTAATACACTCAAAGGAGATCCCCTTTAGTTAAAGATTTGGATTGAAACAATTAGTAAACCTGTTTATTGTAATAATACTATCAGCGATTCTGGCAACTTTTTATAATTATATACCAGTCAATGTAAATTTAAAAACACTTTTTCTTTTTGTATTGGAATTAACAGAAATGTGGATACTTTTTATAGCGTTATTAACAGCTGCATATCTTTTAGGTTCAATTCCTTTTGGTCTGTTGATCAGTCAAAAGGTGGCTAAATTAGATATAACCAAAGCAGGCAGCGGAAATATCGGAGCCGCTAACGTTGCTCGTGAGGTTGGACTCAAATGGGGAATTATTACCTTTTTGGCAGATACTTTGAAGGGTTTCATTCCTGTTATATTTATCCATTATCTTTTAGGATCATCAGCAGAAATAAACGAGGCCTTAAAAGGAATGATCGGTCTCGCGGCCTTGTTTGGGCACCAATTCTCCGTTTATAATCGTTTCAAAGGGGGGAAAGGAGTAGCTACATATCTTGGAGTTTTTTTAGCTATTTCCCCAATTTCGTGCTTACTGTGTGGTATAATATTTTTTATATTCGTCTGGGTATGGAAATATATCTCCTTAGGATCAATAGTGGCATCCCTTACCATGCCTCTTTGTTTATATTTCATGGGTCATCCCAATGTTATAATCATCCTTTCGATGATAATATCATTCCTAATTACATTCAAGCATAGAGAAAATATTCGAAGATTAGTCCGGGGAAATGAAAGAAGGTGGCAGAAATCAACACTACAGTAATTGATCAATCAAACGGCCCAAATCCTCATCAGAATAAAACTCGATTATAATTTTACCTTTTTTACCCTTACGTCTTATAACCACTTTAGTGCCCAATGACCTTTGAAGATCTTTGGATAAAGACTCTATATAATGGTCTGTTTCGGTTTTTGGGCTTTTTGGCTTTTTTAGTGTCAAAATCTTTTTAACCAAGTCCTCTGTCTGGCGAACAGAGAGAGATTTCTTTATGATAAGATCTCTGACCTCCTTTTGGGCTGAAAGAGATTCAATAGCAACAAGAACCCTTGCATGGCCCGTAGTCAATTGACCATCTATAAGATCCTGTTGAATAATAGCAGGAAGCTTCAACAGTCTTAAGAAATTGGCAATGGTGGAACGATCTTTTCCAACCCTTTTTGAAAGCGTTTCTTGTGTTAGATGAAACTTTTGCATCAACTCATGGTACGCAGATGATTCCTCAATAGGGTTAAGATCTTTTCGCTGGATATTTTCAATCAGCGCTAATTCCAATGTCTCTGCAGGAGACACATCCCTTATCCATACAGGTATCTTATCAAGACCTGCCTTTTGAGCTGCACGCCAACGTCTCTCTCCTGCAATGAGTTGAAACCCATCCTTTGTCTTGCTGACCAATATGGGTTGGATAACGCCCTTCTCTTTTATAGAATCTGCTAATTTTATTAGTTCAGAGTCACTAAAATTTTGTCTCGGCTGATGTGGGTTAGGAGAAATGGACTCAACAGGGCAGTAGAAAAAACCCTTATCAGTTTCTGACATAACTGTTTCTGGAAATAAGGCTGAAAGTCCTCTTCCGAGAGCCTTACGCTTGGCCACCTTTATCCCCTCCTTTTAAGATTATTTCCTTTGCAAGCTCTAAATAACTCTGGGCCCCTTTTGATCGTATATCATAAAGAATGATTGGTTTCCCATGGCTTGATGCCTCGCTTAGACTCACATTACGTGGGATAACTGTGTGAAACACAGAGTCTCCAAAATGGCGCCGAACCTCATCCGCTACTTGATGCGATAGATTGTTGCGTTGATCAAACATTGTTAACAAAATGCCCATCATTATAAGTGATGGATTAAGCCCTTTTTTGACCAATCGTACCGTATTAAGCAATTGGGTTAATCCTTCCATAGCAAGATATTCGCATTGAAGTGGTACAAGAAAAAAATCAGCTGCCGTAAGGGCATTAAGTGTCAGAAATCCAAGAGAAGGAGGGCAGTCAATAAATATGTAATCGTATTTATCTTTAAATTGAGCCAAGACATTGTGTAAAAGATACTCCTTATTATTTTTAGAAAACATCTCTACTTCTGCTCCAAATAAATCAGGATTGGCTCCAATAAGATTAAGCATGGGGATTTCTGTTTCAAGAATGAATTTGTCCTCTACATATCCCCCCAATATTACGTCGTAAAGGCTTGGTTCAAGGCTTGAGGGATTTACTCCCAAAGAGGTAGTTGCGTTTCCCTGAGGATCGCAATCTACTAAAAGGCATCTTTTTTCAGCAGCAGCAATAGATGAAGATAGATTTACAGCTGTGATAGTTTTACCAACCCCTCCCTTTTGATTCACTATAGATATTATTGATCCCATGGGTACAATGTTATTGTTACAGAAATTCAGGTATCGGCCTTCAGAAGAAATAAACAACCTTATTATTTGTTGTATTTATTTGCGTTGCTCGTTTCTTGTTTCAATGGACAAATGACAACTTTCAATGAGCGCGACCGAATGTTTCACGTGAAACATTTATACATTTATAGTAACTGCCCAGGTTGTCAGGTTCAAGGTTCACAGTTCAGGGGTTCAGCTTGAAGCCATGGACCATTGTCCATACCAAGTCCCGTCAACCGGCTCATGAAAAACCCGCATTTAATGGGTAAATGGTTCAGCAAATAACCATTGAACCGTGAACTCGGAACTTTGAACCTGTGTAGTTACCATTTATAATCCCTTCCAGGCCTCTTTCTCCATGGTCAGAAAATTCTGGATCTCTTCTTGATTCATTTGCTCTATTTTTATTTCAAGATCTACTCCCAGCGGGATTACTGATTCTTTCAGGCTTTTCTCTAAGAAAGATAGGATAGGGATGCCTGGAAATGGGAGTAACAGGCTTAAAGAGGCAGTATTTCCCGTCAAAGCGATATCCCGGATCATACCTAAATCCATAAGACTTCGATCTATAGATGGATGCATCACATTCGCTATTGCCTGAGTAACATCTTCAACTGAATGATTCTTTTCCATAATAGCTTTTCTCCTTCTTTTAACTCTAGAAAATATTTCCTTTCAACATTAACCTCTAATAAAGATAAGGAACCTCTATATGAATCAGGATTAAGATTTAAATAGGTAATGTAAAAAAGAACATACACTGTGGGGAAAATATTCTCAATTGAAAAATCAATAAGAGGAAATTTTGTTGATGTATCGTTTGTCGATTTTTTTCGAGTGATCGATGGAGGGGAATCCTTAATAAATTAACACCAGGGCAGGGAAATGGTAAAAGCGCGGATATGAACTGAAGGCTCGAGGCCATTGCCTATGAAAATAAATATAAGTTAATAGACTGAAATATTTAGTTTATTAAGGGCGTTCGCTTTTACTTTTATTATAAAGGCATGGGGTAGGTCGAAACCGAAGGTATCCGTATGATTTAAGCCAACGTACGATAAACAACTTTCTACAGACATTACCTTATATGGTATCCAACGGGCTGCAGACAGCCTTCCCTCCTTTTGCTTGTATCTCTCCTGGCCCCAAATGCAAACTTTTTACGACTGCAAATCGTCCAGTGGGCTGAGAACGGCAGATAAATTCTTTTCCATCACGTGTGTATAGATTTCAGTGGTCTTTACATCAGCGTGGCCCATAAGCTCCTGGACAACGCGGATATTAACGCCATTTTCAAGCAGATGAGTCGCAAAACAGTGCCTGAACGTGTGGCAACCAACCCGTTTGGTAATACCAGCCCGATCAACCGCTACTTTCACTGCCTTCTGCAAACCCGACTCGAGAACGTGATGCCGCCGCAAGGTTTCGGCTCTGGGGTCTTTGCTCAAGTTCTTAGCTGGGAAAACATATTTCCACCGAAATTCTTTGGCGCTATGGCGAAAGTTTCTGGCCAGTGCGTTGGGTAAATACACCTCTCCGTATCCAAGCGATAGATCTGTGTCGTGAAGTCGTTTCACCTTTTCAAGGTGGCTTTGCATATCCATCTGGATAGATGTAGGAAAGAGGCTCGTGCGGTCTTTGCCGCCTTTGGCAGCACGCACGTATACCATGCTCCGTTCGAGATCCAGGTCTTGGACTCGTAAGCGAATACATTCCATCAAGCGCAATCCACTTCCATATAACATTTTTGCCATTAAGAGATGCGTTCCCTGCATTTGAGCAAAAACACTTTGTACTTCATTTTTGCTCATTACAACAGGTGGACGAGTGTGCTTCTTTGCCCTAACAGGTTCAACCTGTCCTTCGATTGGCTTATCAAGAACATGTCTGTACAAGAATATGGTGGCATTAAATGCCTGACGCTGCGTTGCCGCGGCAACATGCCCATTTGTAACCATATGGCTGAGAAATGCCT
>Ga0307429_1001241_pt1 | contig 12481 bp, 18 predicted proteins | sample SalMarWE160230MG_FD_202151 | JGI IMG/M metagenome (GOLD analysis project Ga0307429, IMG submission 202151) | Salt marsh sediment microbial communities from the Plum Island Ecosystem LTER, Massachusetts, United States - WE1603-230 | ecosystem: Environmental > Aquatic > Marine > Intertidal zone >...
AAGTAACGACGATGAGTTTGTGTCGGCTTTCAGTGCCCATAATAGTGAATATTAAGTCAGTGTAATAGTTGTTGGCTTAGATTACCAGATAATGTCAAATTAAAAATAAACAAGGAGTAAAATTATGGCTAATGTACACAGATATCGCTACGGCGATGAGGAAGTCATTTCAGTGCCGGTTGACGATACGACCTTGGTTGAGATAGGTGACTTTATGGCACGAGTGGTAGCAGCAGACTCCGCTGATGATGCCTCTTTAACCGACGATAATTGTTGCCCGGTGTCCTATCTTGTTGATGCTGGCACTGATACTCAAAATCGAGCAGCCGGTCAAGCTCAGTTCCTGGGTATTGCAATAAGTGCGTCGCTTGATGGTGATACTGATGACATACTTATTGCCACAAAAGGTTTCTTTGAATTGACACAGAAGGCAGCGGCAGCAATAGATGTGGGCGATCATCTTGAGATTTACGCGAGTGCCACCAACTGTGAGGATCAAACTGTTGTTGAGGGTGCAACTACTCCAATTGCGACCTGTGTAAAGGATAAGACCAGCGCTACAACGACAGGCGTTTTGTGTAAATTGCTACCATCCCTGTTGCTTGACGATGTGGAGCATGCATAATCAACAACCAAACATGAAGGCTATATAAGGAGATTTTTATGAGCTTTGAGAATAAGGTTGCTAAAATGAAGGACTTCTATATGAAGGGTGGTAAGACTGAAAGCGAGCGTACTACCGTACTTTGTAAGAAGATAGATGATTTGTTGAATGCCAAACCCAACGAGAAGCCAAAAATGGTTCCTGAGGACTTTAGCATTCAGGAAATTTTTCAGGCCGTTCATCCAACCGCCTTCCCACTCGTCACCGGTAAGTTGATTGCAAAAAAGATGTTAGATGCTTATCAATTAGCTGATACCATCGGAGATCAGCTTGTTGAGAAAATGCCGTCTAATATGATGGTCGACAGGATTCCGGGATTTAAAGTGGGTGGAGCCATTAACGCCGTTGGACCTGGGGGTCCTTACCAACATACCGGGTACATTGAGGAAAAATGGGTACAAGTTGTCGGTCAGAAATATGGTAAGATTCTTGACATCACGTGGGAAATCATCAAATTTGACCAGACGGGTTCAATCTTGAGAATTGCTGGTCAAATCGGTCTTGGTGCTGCAATGTACCGTGAGAGGATGATCTTGAATCACATCCAGGATATCACGGGTTACAAGTCGTGGCATACTGGAGACGCTGACGCTGATGGTGCTACTGATGTCGATCTTTACAGTACATCAACTACTGCACCACACCGGACGTCCAACCAGATTACTAACGCCCTTGTGAATCATGAGGACATCAATGCTGCTGTACTTCTGTTTGGTTTGTTGGTTGACGATTCGGAACAGGAAGAGCCAATAGTGGTTTCTCCAAAGATTTTGCTCGTTCCGGTTGCTCTTGAAATGCGTGCCAACATGATTTACAAATCGACGGTATTGTTAGGCGCTGCTAATGCACAACCTAACCCATATGCCGGAAAATTCAAACCACTATCAAGTCCGTTCCTTGATGCCCAGTCAAGTATTGTATGGTACTTAGGTGACTTCAAGAGACAATTTATCTGGAAGGAAGTCATTCCGCTACAGGTTCTAACCCGTATGGACGAGAAGAACGACATAGCGTGGGAACGGGATGTCAAGGCTCAGTACAAGATCAGGTTCTACGGTGATTGTGCCGCCACTGATTACTGTTACGTGGTGAAGAGTACCGGGGCCGTTTAACATTTACCGGTGTTTGTGATAACCGATTTAAAACGGAGTGTAAATATTAATTTCTTTAAAGGAGCATGAAGATGAAGCGTTTCAAACTTATTTTAGGTATATTGGTTGGTTTTATTGTTACCATTTGTATGGGATCATACATTTCCGGCCCATTTGATAATTGGGGGTTTACTAATGTAGGTATTGAGAGTGGTGTAATTGAAAGTGCCACTGTTGGTGCAACCACACCAAGTACCGGAGCATTTACTACGTTGACATCAAGTGGTATTACTACTTTTGATTTTGGAGTAAACACAGCCAAGGCAACATACGATGTTACTGGCGGTGATTCTGGAACGGTGGCCGCACATGATCTTGGTGTAACTTTACCAGATAATGCAGTTGTTATTAGGACTGTGATAGAGGTAATTACGGCTTTTGATAGCGCTGAACATGATGAAACAGTTTCTCTTGGTATTGCCACTAATGATGCTGTTGGTTTAATTGGGCTAACAGATTTAGGTACAACTGGTTTTAAAGCTTCCATTCAAGATGATGGCTTAGCCGCTAATTATTCAACAAAGACAACTGCTGAGAGACAACTTATTGCTACGGTTGCAGTACATGCGGCTACGGCGGGTAAACTTATTCTTTGGGTTGAATATATAATAAGTGAGTAAACTATGGCAGCGCCTACTTTAGCCGATGTTGAGACTGCAATAGCAGCTTTAGTAACTAATCAGCAAATCGATTACAAAGTGGGGGATAAAACATTCAAGAACAGTCAGAAGCTTGACCAGTTGATAAAGGTGCGTGATATGCTTATGAAGGATCCGGTCCCTGATATCGACTTTATGGCTTTTGATGCCCTGGATATTGATGTATTTGGTACTGATGAAACTCAGTATATACCGCAATGACAACGCTTGCACAAAGACGACAAGATACGCTTGATTTTCTTAGTGAGCACGGCGAAACTCTAACTTTAAAACAGAAGATTGTTACGTACGATGATGACGGTAAAAGTAATACAGGTTGGAGTGCAGGAACTGAATTTTCCGGTGATTGGCAACCGTTATCAGGCGACATGTATCTTGATGAGGCCGGACTTAGGACAAAATCGAATGCTCAGGTAGTTGCAGTATACAATTTAGCTGTAAATGTGGGTGATAGGATTTACAGGGCTGACGGTACGTACGGGAAAGTAAATTACCCTCGCAAATTTGGTGATTATATAATGATTCGTTTAACTGTAACGGAAGGTTAAAAAATGGCTGATATTGATGAAAGAACGCCTGAAAATAGTGCTCCAACTTGGAGAAAAACAAAATCAATCACAATAGCTAACGGTGCACAGGCTGGTCAATGTACTGCGTTTGGGTGTAATGGTGTATTAACTACACTCCTTGTCACAGTTCCGGAATTAACCCAAACAACTTGTACGATAACCATTGTTGATGCGGATGGTAATACGTTGTTTACAAGTGACGCTTTGACAAAAGAAACAACGAATATTGTTAGGACATTTACAGGTCCAAACACGATAGATGTTCCACTTATGGCGCCAATGTGTGGTACGATACATGTCGTAGCGACTGTTGATAGTGGTAATGAAGGTGCTGACAGAACTATCGGTGTGGTGTTACTTGGTGAATAAAGATGTCTAAATTTGTATCAGGTAAGGATGAGATTGTCAACAACTTGTTAATGCAACGAAATACTATATTAAAGCGGGCTGGTGAAGCTGTGGAACTTACTTGTGTAGATGTTTCCAATCACGCCAAGGCGGGTCATGCTGGTAACATGGCTCATGCAAACAAAAGGTATAGAAATCAAACGATGCAATTAACCCATGCAATTACACCGGAACTCGTTGAAGTAAACTTTAATCAGATACATGGTATTATTCATACATCATCTGTTGAATACGCTGCTTTCGTAGAATTCGGAACTGCCATCAATGTTAGGACCAGTTTACCAAATAAACCATATCCTTATCTTACTCCAGCATTGTTGGCTAATAAGGAAGCATTAACTAAAAGATTGAAGAATATTTTAGGTAAATGATAATTAGAAAGAGAGGTCAAAAATGATAGTTCGGTTTATAGGCCAGGAAATGAGAACAAATTCATATGGTACTTTCGAACCGGGTAAGGAGTATGACGTATCGACGGAAGTCGGTACTACTCTACTCAGTGCTCCAAATATGTTTGTGAGAACCGATGTTCCTAAGTTTGAGGGTGCAACGGGTTCAAGACAAGTAATCGACGTAACTGGCGTAGATGAGGGAAGTAAATACCTTTCAATGAGTATGAATGAATTACGATCATTGATGAGGGAACGCGGTCTTACCGTTCGTAGGGGTGCACGTAAGGCTGAATATGTGGAGTTGCTTGAACAGGACGATATGAAGGAAGAAGATGTCGACACTGAGACAGAGGATATACAAAGTTCTGAAGGATGATGCCAAAATTGGCACGGTCGGTCACTTAGGTAATTTACTCGGACATACGACAACTGATCCTTATGGTGTATATTTTGTACATCCACCTGAAAAGCCTATTTTTCCACTTATTACTTACCAGGATTTATCAAGTGCTGGAAGAATGCCGAGGGTTGAAGCTTTTAATTTTACGGTGTGGAGTGGAAGCGTTAATGCTGTATTGGAGTTGATATATGGATTGTTACACGAAAAGCATCTTGGTGATGCTATTGATGTACAGCCGGTCCAGATGTTGTGGAATTGGAGTGGTCCTACTATATTTGATGAGAATTATGAAGTTTATGTAAGAACCAGTCGTTTTCTGGTTAAGGGAGTGCACGTGTAAATGGTGACGGTACTTGGCATTCAAAATGCAAAAAAATGGAGTTGGAGTTTTGTTCTGCGCAGAATGATACAGGAATTGCCAGAATATAAGTTTGCTACAATATTAGGAAGACCAAAAGAAAAGATTGATATTGGCCTTGTTGATTTTTTTAATATTACGTTAGTACAGAATGTGAGTACAACTAAACTTGATGGTAATAAACAAAAAATTATACTTAGAATGGGAGGCCTTCGTATAAGTGATCAAAATTCATCAACGCGGTTTAATGATGATCTTGCTGAAGTTGGAGCGGTTATTGCAACTAACGGTAAGTTGTTTGAGATGGGTAAACGTGTGAATGACAACACTTTCCTGATTCCCAATGGTGTTGATTTACAATTATTTAAACCTCGATCACAGCGACAACAACCATTTAATGATAATAATGGTAAACCATTTGTTGTTGGTTTTGTTGGTAATATAGACGACCAAGGAAGAAAGTACAAAGGGTGGGATTACTACGTGCAAGCGACGTTACGACTATATCCGGGCATTAAAACAAAACATGCATTGTTTGGACGCGAACAAATACTACATGATGAAATGCCTAAAAAGTTTTATCATCAAATAGATTGTTTAGTTTTACCGTCTGTAAATGAGGGTTGTTCAAATACAGTTGTTGAAGCTCTTGCCTGTGGCGTACCAGTATTAATTACTAAAGTTGGATTTCACGGTGAACGGCTTGAAAATGGTGTGAACTGTTTATTTGTTAAAATGGATATTGACGACATTATAACTAAAATTCAATTTTTAGCAAAAACTCCGGAACTTAGAATGAAGCTTGCGTTTAATGGTAGAATATTTGCAGAAACCAACCACAATATAAATATGTTAGCAATTGAATACCACAATGTATTTCAATCAGTTTTATCAAATTTAGAAAATAGGAAGGTCAATAGAAAGGAAAATCATGGCTCGTGATAAGGATAACATAACTCTTGGGTCTGGCCGTCTCTGGATTAACGATGTAGAGGTTGGCTATCTTTCAGGTGATGTAGAATTCACCTATACCAGGGAAAAACTTGATTTTAAGCCATCAGGTTCTCTTGGACCAGTGACGCAGTTTGTAATCGGAGAAAACGCTGAATTGAAGGCGTCGATAGCTGAATTTAAGTTGGCAAATTTACGACACGCAATGGGTGTGACTACTGCAGTTGCTGAATTTGATAGTGCTCCATCTTATAATCCAGCTTCGGTTGGTAGCGACGATACCGTTGATCACGATTATTTGACATTTGGAGGTTCCAAAGCAGTTGAGGATACACTGGCACTACGCTTTGAGCATACCAGGCCGGATGATAGAAAAATAATTGTCATTCTTTACACCGCCATTTCCATGAGTGATCTTAGTCTGGCATTTCATGACGAAGATTTCAATTTGACGGACGTTGTTTTCAGAGGTCTTGCAAATACTGACAGGGCTACTGGAGACCAAATTGGAATGATAATTGAAGAAATAGCTACGACTACTACGACCACCACGACCACCACGACAACTGGAGGGTAGTGGTAAGAAGGTCAACTATTAAAAACATAGGGGGACGGCTGACTTTTTGGCCTTCGGTTGGTCGTTCCCATTTTAGAGGGCTTGTATAATGAGTGATCAAGAAAAAAAGGCCGATCTTAGTAAGATTGGTGAACCTGATAGAGTTGAAATTCTACCTGGTTTAGTTTTAGAAGATAAAATTAGAATAAAAACTCAACGTAGGCTTGAGAAACAATTTAAGTTACCGATAGCCAGAATTTTTCCAGGCCAAACTGTTGATCCCACCACCAAGAAATTGATAAAATGGGATGGTGTTGACTTCAACTTTTTAGATAATGCCATTCCACTAATTTCCATTCTTGCTCAGCAAGTTGATGAAACTATTACAGAAAATTATGTTGAAACCGTTCTTGACGGTGTACAGGATCAGGATGAATTGGCAAAAAATCTTAACAAATTATTTGCCAGTCTCGTATCGGCAAAAAACTTGAAGAAGTCCAATCTGATAGTAAAGAAGTAGATTGGGCTGCAATATATGTAACGTTAATGTTGGAGTTCCAAGGTTGGACTCCAGTAACGATCGATAATTTGACATTTGATCAGCTTGAATTGATTATTGGTGAACTTAACGATAGAAGGAAACATAGTAAAAGTGATAAAAAAACAAACCTTGCAAACATCCCATCGGCCAAGGGTAGTAGGACTGAAATATCAGCCTGGTATAAGGCCGGTTGTCCATCAACATTTAAAAGTTTTGTAGGGAAACTAAGGAAACAGAAAAAATGAGCATATCGTTTTCAGTAGGCGGTGGAATTGATATAGGAACCTTAGTAGGTCACGTCGTTGCCGATATAAGTGGTCTTACTTCCGGTTTAACCAGAGCTACTCAACATTTAAGTAGTTATTCTGCCAAACTTAATGGCTTTATGAAACGTAATGCTACAGCCATGCGCCAAATTGGTATGAGGGCTGCAATTGTCGGTGGAGCGGTGGTGGCTGGTCTTGGGGTTGCGGTTAAAAACTATGGTGAATTTGAACAAAGAATGAGACGTGCAACAGCAATTACTGAATTTACTGGTGAACAATTTTTGGAAATGTCAAGGATGGCTGAGGAAGCATCTATTAGGTTTAATTTAACTGCACTCCAAACTGCTGATGCATTTTACTATTTAGGTTCGGCGGGATTAACAGTTGAAGAACAAATAAAAGCGTTTCCAGGTATACTTGCTCTTGCTAAAGCTGGAGTAATGGATGTTGGTTTTGCCGCTGAAAGTTTAGTTGATGTAATGAGGGGAACTCACACGTCTTTTGAAGAGACAGTTAGGGTTACTGACATCCTTACAGCAGCATTTATTTCATCAAATATGAATTTGGCACAACTTAGTGAAGCAATGAGTTTGGTGGCATCAATTGCCGCCGATAGTCATACGCCACTAAATCAAGTAGCTGCGGCATTTGGGTTGATGGCTAATGCCGGTATTAAAGGATCACGTGCTGGAACAGCTTTAAGAAGGGCATTCGTTAATTTACAGGATCCAAGTTCTGAAATGAGGGAAGTATTACGGTCACTTAATATTAGCGTTTACGACGCTGAGGGTAAAATGAGAAGTTTTGCTGACATTCTTGTTGATACAAGGGCCGCTATTGAGAGTGTTACCGAGAAGCAGAAAAAACACGCTATAATTACAATTTTTGGTGTTAGAGCTATTACTGGTATACAAGCAATACTTTCACACACTGCTGATGAATATAGGGCATACAACAAACAACTTGATGAATCCGCCGGTGCTACTCAGGCTGTTGTTGATAAACAATTAGCTGCATTTTTACAACAGATGGGACAAATTGGAAAACAAATAAGAGTATTAGTTCGTCATATTGGATCATCACTTGTACCAGCAGTCATATCATTGGGCAAATGGGTTGGTGAATTGGTTAGTAAGTTAACAATATGGATTGATTCTAACAGGGGATTAGTTGCTTCTATTACTCTTGCTGTTGCTTCTATGGGAGCATTTGTTTTAATTTCCGGTATAACACTTTCACTTTTAGGTAACTTAGCTTTAGTTGCTGTTGCAACGGGAATATCATTTACTACATTGGCAGTTGGCATTTCAGCCGCCACGCTTGGTATTGGTGCGCTTGTGACTGCTACTGCTTATTTGGTGACAAAGATAATTAGAACAAGGAGTGAAATTAAAAGATTAAAAAAAGAATTAGCAATGACTGATGCAATAAATGAAATTGATTCATATATTAAAAAAATTGAAAAAATGGTCACTGCTCCAGGTCCACTAAACGCATTACTTGGTAAATTTGGTGCAGTAAAAGAAGGATTAGAAGGTCTTAGAAAAAAAGCACTTTATGCGGCTACTGCCAGCAGAAAAGATTTAATTACTATGTATAAAGTGTTTGATATGGAAATACCTGATGTATATGGTACTGGAATAGCAAAAGCTACTTCCATTTTAAGAGAAAATATGCTTAAACAAATAGAATACTCAAGAGATATGGTTATACAACTTGGAAAGGAAGGTATTGAAGAATTCAATAAACTTACAGGAAACATCAGTGACGCTACAGTTAACGCTATTAAAGATATATCTGATGCAATGAATTATGTACCCGAAGCTATTCAGCGAGTATTGGATGAATTGGATCTTGAATTAAAAACACTTGGAATAATTTCCGAGGAAAGAGAACGAGCAAATAGGATAGCTGAATTTCAAATACAACTTGAGGATGAAATTCGTACTGGAACTGAATGGACTAATAGTGAATTAGAATTGGCTAATAGATTGATGGGTGAATTTAAATTAAAATTGGATAAAGTGGTTGAAGGAGCACGTGAATTTCCGATTTTTGCCAAAGCTATTGGTCAATGGGCATCTGATGCAACTAATATATGGGCACGGTTGGGTGATGTTATAACCAACGCGTTAGATGGGTTGTCGGATAGTTTAGCAAATATGTTGATGCAGGCTGAGGTTGATTGGACAGCATTCGCACGTAAGGTACTAACCGACCTGGCCAGTATGGCAATTAAGGCCCAGTTAGTCAAAGTTGGTAGTGTTATTGGTGGTTTTTTTGGTGCTACAAAAGATGTAACAATTGGAATGGGTGGTGCGGCATTAACTACTGCTGCTGGAGTTTTGACTACTGCCGGAGCAACATTGACCACTGCTGCAACAGCGCTAATTACTGCAGCATCAACTTTAAGTACATCGGCGGCAGTAGGTGCTATACCAGGACTTCAACATGGTGGTGAAGTGTTAAAAACTGGTTTGGCAGTAGTACACGAGGGTGAAACATATTCAGGTACAAATGGTGGTAGAAGTGATATAGCTGTAAACGTGTATCCATTACCAGGTGAGACTGCTAATATCACAAGAAGAGAATCCAGTCTTACGAAACAGGATGTTATTGATATTTCAATAGAAGCAGCGTCAGTTAATGGTTCATATCAAAGGAGTCATAAATTAAGAAGGTAAAAATATGGCAACATTTCCGACATTAACGTTATCACCGGAATATACGAATTATGTTGAAAAAACAAGTGACGAAGCTGTTCAAATTGCGAATATGGCCAGTGGTTTGCCTGTACCTAATAAACTATTTACCTTTGATCCATTAATATTTGAATTTACTTTAAATCTAGTTTCACAAGCAGATAAAAAAACAATTGCCAATTTTTACAAAGCTAATAAGGATGTTCCATTTGATTGGTTAAATACCTTATATAACACGAATTATGAAGTTATATTTATACGGCCACCATCCTATCCACTTGCAGGTCGGGACGATTTATGGCTTGTTGATTTAGCTTTTATGCAATATACTCCAAATACTACTACGACAACAACGACAACAACGACAACAACCACAACAACCACAACAACAGGGGGGTAATGAAAGGAAGTAAAAGATGGTAAGTGTAATAATACCAACAATTAATGATCCACACTTAAACCGAACAATCAAAAATGTAAGGGCCAATTCTGATTTACCTGTTGAGTTTATTGTAATAAACGACACCGGCACTAAACTAAAGGGATTAAAGTCTCCAGATGTTACTGTAATTAACAACGGCTTAACAATAGGCAAACGTGCATCTGTAAATAATGCTGTTAAAATATCTAAAGGAAATTACATATTCATTCTTGATTCCCACTGTTCTATGAGTAAGGGATGGACAAGTAGAATGGTTGAATCATGTGTTGGTAACAATCTTGTTTACGCGATCATTCGAGACATGGATTCAGTAACGTGGGAACATAGACCGGGTAATTATATTCATGTAAGGCTTAATAAGGAATACACCGAGAAATGGTGGAACCGAAAGCCCTTTGAAAAATGTGAAATTGAAGAAGAAAGTATGACCATTACGGGTTGTGCGTGGATGGTGACTAAGAAATGTTATAACGAACTTGGTGGTTACGACGAATCTCTTGGGGAATATGGGTGGGAAGGTCCGGAATGGACATGTAAAGTATGGATGGGAGAAAATCCAGGCAGAGTGATTTGTAGAACAGATGTTGTTTGTGGTCACATTTTTGGTACTAACGTTGATAACAAACTTTATCGACCTAATATGATTCCAAAAGCACAGTATCTTAAATATATGCGGGAACATTATGATGACAAAATAGAAAAACTCGTGAAGTATTTTGCTCCAGTACCGGATTGGGAACCAGGATTGAAAGGATGTGAGATGGGACAAACAACAAAAAGAACAATAAAAGTTGAGCGCACTGAAAAGCACGTAACCAAAAATGTGAAGGGCGTTGTTATTAAGAAGGTTATTGAACATTTTGAGTATATTTACACTGATAGTGGTAAAGGTCCATCTGAAACTGAAATTGCCAAAAAGTATGGGCCTCTTGCCAAGAAAGTTAGGGAAGAAGTGTGGGAATTGAAAAATGGCAAACTGAAAAAAGTAGCATAGTCATACAATCCTTTAACGGAATTGGTGACTTGTTATTTGTTACTCCAACATTAAGAAGGTTGAAAGAAGCAAATCCCAGTATACATATAACAGTAAATACAAATTATCCTGATTTGTTAAAGTTCAATCCGTTTGTGGACGTTGTTGGCAGTGATAGGGTCGGGGGAAAGTTGTCGTACCCCGACCCTATTCATTGTAAAGAACCAACCTGTCATCACATAATGAGTGATTGGAAAATTATCACTAACGCAATTAATTTTAAAATGAAACCTCCAAAATTTTTCCCTGAAATTTATTTACCACTGCCATGCAGGGGAGACAATATAGGTATACAGGTTTTACATAAAAGACAGTGGGGTGGTAAAAAAGTATGGCCGTATTTTAAAGAATTAGCTGAACTATATTCACCAATTCCTCATGTAAATTCAATTATTGAATTGGTTGAATTTATAGCTTCATGTAAATTAGTAGTATGCGCTGAGGGAGGTATTTCTCATATTGCTAAAGCTGTTGGAACCCACGCCATAGTTATTTATGGTGGTTGGTGTAATCCGGAGTGGAATGGGTACGTCGACCAAATTAATGTTGTAAATAAAGTGGATTGTTCGTATTGTTATAACTCACACTTATGCAAGGAAGATCACAAATGCTTAAAAGAAATATCTGTGAAATCTGTAAAAGAAATTGTTCGGCATCAGATAACAACCGCTCAAGATGTTTAAAAAATCCAAAATTAAATCTTGGCAGTGGTTGTATGATACTAAACGAATATATAAATTTTGACGCTGTTATGATAAATCGACCGAACGGGTCTACCGATGTAATTGGAAGAATTGAGGATATTTCAACAATTTTTCCGGAAGAATACTTTAACGAAATACTATCTTCTCATGTTGCTGAACATTTTCACCCTGCTGAATGGAAAAAAATTTTGCAGGACTGTTTTAATTTACTAAAACATGGTGGTAAGAAGGTTGTTGAATGTCCAGATATTGTTGGGATTATAACTTTATGGAATGAAAAACACCATGTTTTAGCAAATGTATCCCAGCTTGTTTCAATGATATACGGTACGGGTCAACATAAATGGGCTAATCTTGGATGGCATAAATGGGGGTATACTCAAGACACAATGGCTGATGTAATGAGAGATTGTGGGTTTAAGATTATACATAAAGGTATAGGTCGTACACACGGAATGGGAAAAAGAGACTTACGAGTGGAAGGAGTAAAACCTTGATAAGTGTAATAATTCCATCATGTAATGAATACCCTCAAATTTTGTTTACTGTTCAATCTATATTGGAAGATGGTGCTGATGAAGTTATAGTGATTAGCAACAAATCCACGGATAAAACCAACGCTTATTTTAGTAATCTGCGAAATAAAAAAGTTAAGTTTTTCATTAAAGATGATGTTCTTTCTCAC
>Ga0307429_1001243_pt1 | contig 12461 bp, 7 predicted proteins | sample SalMarWE160230MG_FD_202151 | JGI IMG/M metagenome (GOLD analysis project Ga0307429, IMG submission 202151) | Salt marsh sediment microbial communities from the Plum Island Ecosystem LTER, Massachusetts, United States - WE1603-230 | ecosystem: Environmental > Aquatic > Marine > Intertidal zone >...
TAAGCGGCGAGGCAAGCCCACTATAATGCGCTCTGCCTTATACTGCTCTACAAGCTTGAGAATCTCATCTATAAGGGCATCTTTGTCTTTACTGGCGAGCACGGTTAAGGGGGTCGCCAAAATCCCCTGGGGGTCGCTTATGGCCACGCCAGTTCTTTTATCTCCTACATCTAGCCCTAAGCTGCGCATATCAAACCTTTTGAATCAGTTTATGAACTAATTTCAGGGCTTCGTCAATCCTGGCGGCATCTCTTCCGCCGGCTTGAGCCATAGCAGCCTTGCCACCACCACCCCCACCGGTAACTTTGGCTATTTGATCAATAATGTCGCCGGCATGAAATCCCTTAGCTATCAGGTCAGGAGTCACCATAGCCAAAAAGTTGGGCTTGCCGTTATAGACTGTAGCCAAAACCACTATGGCGCTCTTTAGCCTGTCTCGCAATGTGTCGCCCATTTCCCTGAGGATAGGCATGGTCAATGCTGGCACCTTGGCAGCCAGAACTGTCACACCGTTCACCTGCTCCGCTTGCCCAGGCAAATCCTCCGCTATTCTGCGCGATAGCTCCCTTTCCAGCGAAAGCACTCTCTTACGCTCTGCTTCCAGCTCGCTAATGAGAGCTTTCACTTTACCGAGAACCTCTTCAAGCGAGCCTTCTACTTCTTTGGCTACGCTCTGCAAAGTAGTTAAGCGAGATTCAATTAAAGATTCAGCTTTTCTTCCTGTTACCGCCTCGATACGATGCAGTCCTGTGCCAATGCTGCTTTCACTGGTTATCAGGAATATGCCAATTTCTCCCGTTGACCTCACATGAGTGCCACCACAGAGTTCTTTACTTATTGCTGGCTCCCCGATTTCCAGCATCCGAACTTCCTCTCCATATTTTTCCTCAAACAAGGCGATAGCGCCCTCAGCGATGGCCTGCTTATAAGGCAGGACTTTTGCCTCCGATTTTAAGTCCTGGCGTATCCAGTCATTAACCTGCCTCTGAATTTCACTGAACTGCTCCTCAGTTACCTGTCCTAAATAGGAGAAGTCGAATCTAAACCTTTCTGGCTCTACCAATGAACCTTTTTGCTCAATACGCCTGTCCACTGTCTGCCTTAAAGCAGCCTGGAGGAGATGGGTAGTGGTATGGTTGCGAGCGATATCAAGGCGGCGGGCGCCATCGACTCTGGCTTCCACTTCGTCACCGAGAGATATGCTTCCTTCAACCACTTTCCCCCTATGTATTATCACATCCGAAGTAGTTCTAAGGGTATTTGTGACGGCTACCTTTCCCTTTTGGCTGCTGATTTCGCCACTATCACCTACCTGCCCACCCATCTCACCATAGAAAGGAGTTTCGTCCAGCCAAATATCAACTTCATCACCCTGGGAAGCAGTACTCGCAGGCTGTCCCTCCACTTTTAATTCAGAAAGCTTAGAGTGAGAGGCAGTTGCACAATAGCCGACAAAATTGGTTGGCTCATGGACAACCTCAATCATAGGGATATCTCCCAACGTTATTCCATCACCAACTTTGCCCTTCATTACCACCCCCTTCGCTCTACCCCTTTCCCGCTGCTTCTCCATCTCAGTCTGGAAACCTTCCTGGTCTATAGATAGGCCTTTTTCTCTAGCTATCTCGGCGGTTAGCTCTGGGGGAAAACCGTAGGTATCGTAGAGTCTGAATATCTCCTCACTTGTTAGACCCCTCCTTCCTTGAGCTGAAGCTTCGCCGATGAGCTTTTCCACCAAGTTAAGTCCGGTATCTAAGGTAGTAATGAACTTTTCCTCCTCCACTCTAATTACTTCGGTAATCAGGTTCTGATTAGCCATAAGCTCAGGATACACATGGCTCATCTTATTGACAACAACTTCAGCCATTTCATTAAGGAAGGGCTCATTCAACCCCAGCTTCTTGCCGAAGAGCGAAGCACGCCTGAGTATTCGCCGCAGGATGTATCCCCTCCCTACGTTGTCAGGTCTAACATCAGCAGCAATGAGAAAGGCAATGCCGCGTGAGTGCTCAGCAACGATTCTAATGGCCCGGTCGGTATTCTCGTCCTGACCATACTTTTTCCCGGACAACTGGCAAATGCGGTCTACCAAAGGAGAGAACAAGTCCGTTTCATAAGGAGAAGGCTTGCCCTGGATAGCGGCTAATGTTCTCTCCAGTCCCATACCGGTATCGATGTTCGGTTTGGGTAAAGGGCTGCGTTGCCCGCTTTGGTCTTGATTGTATTGGGTGAATACCAAGTTCCATATCTCGGAGAAGCGACCGCAGTCGCAATTAGGCTTACATTCAGGTCTGCCACAGCCAAGTTCTTCACCAAGGTCATAATGAATTTCGCTGCACGGCCCACAGGGACCAGAATCGCCAACCGGCCCCCAAAAATTGTCCTCTTCGCCGAATCGCAATATCTTCCCAGCGGGGACACCGACTTCTCGCCAATAGGCGAAGGCTTCATCGTCGTCAAGGTAAATGGTTATCCAGAGTCGCTCTTCAGACAGTTTCAAATACTTGGTAACAAAGTCCCAGGCCCAGAAAATAGCTTCCTTTTTAAAATAATCGCCGACACTGAAATTACCTAGCATCTCGAAAAATGTAAGGTGTTTGCTGTCACCCACCGAAGCTATATCAGTGGTGCGAAAGCACTTTTGACAAGAGGCTAATCGCCGGCCAGGCGGGGCCTCCAGTCCCAGGAAATATGGCTTGATTTGCACCATGCCAGCGGTGGTCAATAGCAAAGTAGGGTCCTTGTGAGGCACCAAGGAAGAGCTAGGGATAATCGTATGCCCACTATCCTGAAAAAAACTCAGAAAGGCTTGCCTAAGTTCGTCACCAGTCACTTATCAGTCACCTTCCTGATTTTAGAAGGTGCCAGCTTTAATGTCAATCAGGGTGTAAGAGAGCGTTTAGAAATGTCATTATGGGTGTAGCGGAGAATCTAGGGGCTCATCGCTACTGCTTGGGGTAAAATATTAGACATAACACTTACGTCAATCAGGAGTTTAGTTATTTTCCCCTCTTTGTGTAATCAGGACACCAGGTGGCGTTGGGGCGCTCAGGGCGATGACAAGCAGTTCTCCAATTCCATTTACAACTGTCACAGAGGAAAATATTCATGCCGAGGGTTTTTTTGACCCCCAGTTTGAATTTGTCTAGCCAGCTGGGATTGCTTCGCTTCTTCACTTCGTTCGGAGTGGCAGACGGGGCAATAATATCCCCTACATATCCTTAGATAGAGTAGCTAAGAATTCAGCGTTATTCTTTGTCTTAGCTAGCCTTTCCAGGATCCTTTGTGTAGCCTCGCCGTGGTTGGGGGAATCGCTATCTATCATACTAATCACGCGCCTGAGCAGCCATACTTGTTTCAAGGTATTTTCATCCAACAAAAGCTCTTCCCTCCTTGTGCTGCTGGGCATAATATTTATAGCTGGGAAGACCCTTCGCTCAGATAATTTTCTATCTAAGTGGAGCTCCATGTTACCTGTTCCTTTAAACTCCTCATATATGAGGTCATCCATGCGGCTGCCGGTATCCACGAGGCAAGTAGCAATAATGGTTAGACTACCCCCTTCCTCAATGTTGCGAGCAGTACCGAAGAATCGCTTTGGGGGATGCAAGGCTGTTGAATCAATACCACCAGATAAAGTACGCCCGCTGGGGGGCAGGGCTAAGTTGTAAGCTCTTGTAAGTCTGGTAATGCCGTCAAGGAGTATGACCACATCTTTGCCCATTTCTACTAGTCTTTTGGCTCTCTCTAATGCTAATTCCGCTACCCGAGTCTGGCTTTCTACCGGTTCATCGAAGGTGGCAGCAATAACCTCGGCCTTAACTGACCTCTTCATATCAGTGACCTCTTCGGGTCTCTCTCCAATAAGGCAAACCATGAGGTGAATATCATTGTAGTTAGTAGTTATGGCGTTGGCAATTTTTTGAAGAAGCACAGTCTTGCCTGCCTTAGGTGGTGATACGATAAGCCCTCTTTGCCCCCGGCCTATAGGTGTCACCAGATTGATTAGACGAGTGGATAACTCATCTGACGTTGTTTCCAGATTGATGAGCTTGTTAGCGAAGGTGGGCGTCAACGAACCAAAATTGCGGCGCGTCCTTGCTAGTTCAGCGTCGAGTTCATTGATACTCTCTACTCGAAGTAAGCTGTAGTATTTCTCGCTTTCTTTAGGAGGTCTAGCCTGGCCACAAATAGCATCGCCGTCTCTTAAGTTGAAGCGGCGGATCTGGGAATTTGATACATAGATATCATTAGCACCACGCCGGAAAGTATCCTGTCTTAGGAATCCGTAGCCTTCGCTGATGGTTTCTAGGATGCCTGTTATAAACATATTTCCCTGCTGTTGTGCTTCCGCTTGCAGGATGCGGTGGACAAGCTCGGACTTCTTCAAAGCAGAGTGGCCGCTGATGCCATACTCCTTAGCTATCGCTTCCAGTTCATCCCGACTTTTGCTTTCTAGTTGCGCCATATTTGACATAATAGCCTCTTTTTGAATACCTTTCCTTTTTATCCCGATTCTACCGGGATGGTTTTGTAGGAGCTTTTACAATAATTCCTCTCTCGCCCATCACCTTCTTCCAGTCAGTTTTAAAACGCTCAATGCCGATATCTGTTAGAGGGTGTCGTATCATTTGTAGTAACACCTCATAGGGCACGGTGGCAATATGAGCACCGATTTTAGCTGCCGTTAAACAATGTTGAGGATGTCTGATACTAGCAGCGATAACTTGAGTAGGCAGTTGATAATAGTCCAGATATTCCACAATGTCAGCTACCACTTCCATACCATCCTCACCGATGTCATCCAATCTGCCCACAAAAGGACTCACAAAAGTTGCTCCTGCTGCTATCCCCAGCAAGACCTGGTTCAAGGTGAAGCATAAAGTGAAATTCACCTTTATGTTTTCACCAGCCAGCACCGAAGTGGCTTCCACTCCTTCAAGGCTAGCTGGTATCTTAACCACGATATTCTGCGCCCATTTGGCTATTTCTCTGGCTTCGGCTACCATTCCTTGAGCATCCTGGCTCAATACCTCAGTAGATACCGGGCCGGGGACAATGGAGCAGATCTCCTTGACTAACTTCTGGTAATCAACCTTGCCTTCTCTCGATACAAGGCTGGGGTTAGTAGTTACCCCTGTAACCACTCCGAGTCTCACCCCGTGGCGAATATGCTCTATGTTGGCAGTATCTAAAAATATCTTCATCCTCTTAATTTAAAGGCAGGCTTGTCTGAGCGCCTTCAATAAGTGTCTCCTTGGCTGCTCCAATGAACCCCAGGAATAATGGGTGAGGGGAATCGGGGTGGGATTTGAACTCTGGGTGAAATTGGCAGGCAAGCATCCAGGGATGGTCTCGCAATTCAGTAATTTCCACTAATCTTCCATCTGGGGATAACCCAGAAGGTACAAGACCGGCTTCCTCTAATGGCTGACGGAAATGATTGTTAAATTCATAACGGTGGCGATGCCTTTCATAGGCTACTTCGGTACCGTAGGCACGAGCTGCCCTTGTTCCTTCTACCAGATGGCAGGGATAAGTCCCGAGCCTCATGGTCCCTCCTTTTTGCTCTAGGCCACGCTGCTCAGGGAGCAGGTCGATGACAGGATAAGCGCTGCTGGCATCAAATTCAGTGGAATTTACCTTTTGGGTATGGAAAACATAGCGGCCAAATTCGATGGCCATAATTTGCATCCCCAAGCATAAACCCAGGTATGGGATCGCTCTTTCTCGGGCAAATTTGGCAGCTTTTATCATGCCTTCGATTCCGCGGTAGCCAAAGCCGCCGGGAACAACTATACCCTGAACTTGCCCAAGTTTATCATCAGCCATGCCATCCAATTCCTCGGAATCTAGCCATTCTATCTTCACTTCACGATTGTGAGCTAATGCTGCATGGCACAACGCTTCGCGCACGGAGTAATAAGCATCCTGGAGCCCCACGTATTTGCCTACCAATCCAATAATTACAGACTCTTTAGGAGCTTTCAGCCTGGCTACCATGTCTCGCCATTCTTCCAGATTGCTTTTCTTGGCTTTTAATCTCAATCGGCTAACTATTAATTCCCCTAGCCCCGCATCCTCGAGTAGCAAGGGCACCTCGTAGATGGTTTCGCTGGTAACTAGGGGGATAACCGCCTCTTTATCTACATCGCAAAAGAGCGATATCTTGTCCTTTACCCCTTCAGATATCTCCTTATCGCTGCGACACAGTATAACATCGGGCTGAATCCCGATCCTCCTTAATTCGTTTACGCTGTGTTGAGTTGGCTTGGTCTTTAGCTCATCGGTGGCAGCAATATGTGGCAAAAAGGTGACATGAATATATAGAACATTATCCCTGCCTTCATCCTTTCTCATTTGCCTTATAGCTTCCAGGAAGGGTTGCCCTTCAATATCTCCCACAGTTCCGCCAACTTCAACAATCATTAGCTCAGCCTGAGATATTCCGGCTACTTCTCTTATCCGTCTTTTTATTTCATTGGTTACGTGGGGAACCACCTGAATTGTTCCTCCCAAAAAATCTCCTCGCCTCTCCTGTGCAATGACCGCAGAGTAGACTTGACCTGAAGTGACGTTAGAAGCTTGGGTCAACTCCACTCCAATAAACCTCTCATAATGTCCTAAATCCAAATCAGTTTCGGCACCGTCTTGAGTAACAAACACTTCACCGTGTTGGTAAGGGGACATCGTCCCCGGGTCAACATTCAGGTAAGGATCAAGCTTCTGCGCGGAGACACATATGCCGCGGCTTTTCAAAATTTTGCCGATAGAGGCTACTGAAATTCCCTTACCTACAGAACTAACCACGCCACCAGTAATGAAAATATACTTACTCACCGCTCATTACAAGAGTATAAAGAAAACCAAATCTTGTAGGTCGATCCTAAAAGGCGAAGCAAACCCGAGTTTCTTTCATTATAAGAAGTAGGATTCTAAATTGTCAAGTCTGCTTTGTCCCAATTGTTTGACACACTCTGTCTTGAATTTGGGCGCAGATTTTTTATATAAAAGGTAGCAGTGCTATAATAAGTGTAGTAAAAATGTCTAGAAAATACATTCTGGCCTTCGTAATAATAATAGCGGTGGCATTAGGTATCGGTATTTGGGCCCTGTCCTTTTCCTCAACATCTAGCCCACCCCAGTCCAATAACTCAACCCAGCACAATGATCCCAATTGGATATTCCCCCCGGAGGGCGAGCCAGCTACTCCTTTGCCTGATTTCAGCCCGGTAGTTGTCGAGGTAATGCCCTCGGTGGTTTCCGTGACTACAGAGACGGTCGTCTCTTCTTTCTTCGGTCAGAGCACGGATTATATTGCTGGGTCAGGGATACTTCTCGATGAGGAAGGATACATTGTCACCAACGAACATGTAGTTGAAGATGCCCAGAGCATCTATATAGAGTTGGCTGATGGTAGAACTTTTTCCGCAAATATAGTAGGGACTGACCCCTTATCTGATCTTGCCGTGATAAAGATAGATGCCACGGGTTTGCCTTATGCCTGTTGGGGCGACTCAGGTTCACTATCTGTCGGCGAGTGGGTATTAGCTATTGGCAACGCTCTGGGAAAAGGGATAATAGTAACTCAGGGCATAGTCAGCCGCTTAGATGTATCCGTGACCGTTGAGGGAAATACCCTTTACGGCTTAATTGGAACCACGGCGGCTGTCAATCCGGGCAACAGCGGTGGTCCGTTGGTTAACATGTCTGGTGAGGTGATAGGCATTACCAGCGTTAAGATAGTTGCATCTGAAGTGGAAGCTGTAGGCTTTGCCATAAGCAGTGATGAAGCGAAGCCTATCATTGAGGATATAGTTCGTTATGGTCACGTTACTTATCCATGGCTAGGGGTAAGCGCAACTACTGTAACCCCTTTGTTAGCTGCGTCAGAAAATCTTTCTGTGGATAGGGGTGCACTTATTTTAGAGGTAATTGCTGGCGATCCCGCAGATGCTGCGGGGTTAAGAGAAGACGACATCATCATCCGCTTCGGGAGCCAGGAAATAAGCGATATTGCCGACCTCGTCCGAGCCATTCGAGCCAGCGAAATTGGCGAAGAGGTAGAAATAGTCTTCGTTAGGGGCGAAGGTATTAAAACAACCTCAGCTCGACTGGTAGAATACCCGACTTCCTAGGAAGAACAAATCCTAAATCTTAGGCTCTAAATCCTAAACGAATTCAAATTTCAAACGTTCTAAATGCAAAACCGTTCTGGTCATTTGGGTTTTGAATTTTGACACTGTTTGGTGTTTCGTATTTAGTGCTTAGGATTTGTCTTTTTGATTGCTAAAGAGACCTCGCTGTTCGAGATACGGTGTTTCTCCCCATAAGCTTCATCAGGAGGCAAACCACCGATAAGCTCCTGGGATAAGGTCTCCTGTTTAATATAGTCGGCAAAAGTATTTATTACTTGCTTGATGAGTGGTTCCTTCGTCTGATAATAAGTGATTATGTGGTCTATGATATCAAACTTGGCATTGCGCCGCATATTTTGAAGATGGCGCACAAGCTCTCTGCTTACTCCCTCGGCAATTAACTCAGGTGTCAATTCAGTACTTATGGCTACCCAATATCTGGCGTCGTTGGTCACGCTGTAATCTGGCATGTTTGAAGGAAATTCCTCCCGTTCCTTTGCTTCACTCAATACGATGAGTTGCTTAACGTTTATCTCTTCCATTACCTCAGTAGCTAATTTCTTTAAAGCTTTCTTCTCCCTTTCGGTCTCTACCCCGACCATGGCTTTGTCCAGTGGCTGGCGCACTTTAATCCCCGCCTTAGCTCGTGCCGCCCTGCCCAAGCTGGATATTCTCATAGCTAGCTCAACATCGCTATTTAGCTTGTCATTGATTTTAGTCTCATTCGCTATGGGGAAATCGGTTAGATGAACGCTTTCTCTAGCTTCAGGATTAACAGAGCGAAATAGATTCTGATAAAGCTCTTCAGCAATAAATGGCACAAAGGGAGCCAACAATTGAGATAAAGTCACCAGACATTGATGTAGCGTAGTATATGCGGCCAATTTATCGGCGTCATTCTCGCTTTTCCAGAACCGGCGGCGGTTTCTTCTGACATACCAGTTAGAGAGATTATCTATAAATCCCTCAATCCTGCGTGTCGCAGAGGTAGGATTGTAGCTATCCATTAATTTCGAAACCTCGCTTACGAGCTGATTAAGTTCTGAGCTAATCCAATTGTCCAGCTCCGTGAAGGCTTTTGGTTGATCGCTGTCAGCCGTCGAGGGCTGGGGAACAAAGCGATCGATATTGGCATAAAGGATAAAAAAGGAATAGATATTCCACAAAGTAAGGAAAAATTTACGTATCGTCTCTTCAAGCATCTTAGTGGAGAAACGATGGGTATCTTCTCCTGTAGTAGAAACCAGCATATACCACCTTAGAGCATCTGCACCATAGTTATTAATCACTGCCCAGGGATCAATTACATTGCCTTTGGACTTACTCATTTTGTCACCCTGAGCATCGACGACGTGCCCTAAGCAGATGACGTTTTTAAAGCAAGGACGATTGAAAAGTAGAGTAGATATGGCATGTAAACTGTAAAACCAGCCCCTGGTCTGGTCCACAGCCTCGCAAATAAAATCGGCGGGAAAATTCTGCTTAAACTTATCTTCATTCTCGAAAGGATAATGCCACTGAGCTACGGGCATAGCTCCGGAGTCGAACCAACAATCAATTACCTCGGGAACACGCTGCATCTTGCCACCGCACTTAGAACAGGCGAAGGTAATTTCATCCATATAAGGGCGGTGTAAATCCAAGGGTGTGGTCAAGCCACTTAGCTTTGACTGCGCCCTTAATTCATCCAAGCTGCCAACACACTCAGGATGGCCGCAGGAAGAACAGCGCCAAATATTGAGCGGAGTCCCCCAATACCTCTCCCTGGAAAAAGCCCAATCAACGTTGTTCTCCAGCCAGTCGCCAAAACGGCCATACTTAATATATTCGGGGTACCAGTTTATTTCGGCATTTCCATCGATGAGCCTCTCTTTTACCGCTGTTGTCCTGATGTACCAGGTCTGCTTGGCATAGTAGAGGAGAGGTGATTCACACCTCCAGCAGAAAGGGTAGGTGTGGATAACCTTCTCGCTGCGATAGAGAAAACCATGCGATCTAAGGTCTTCGATAATAGGAGAGTCAGCATCTTTAACAAGCTTGCCAGCAAAGCGATAGGTGCCGATAATCCTGCCCTCCAAATCCACGGGTTGAACGAAATCAAGCCCATTATCCCCGCCTGCTTCGAAGTCCACCTCGCCAAAGGCTGGTGCGATATGGACAATGCCTGTGCCTTCGTCTAAGGAGACGAAGTCGGCATCGATAACTGGGAAGGACAAATCTTCGTCCTTTGGTTGAATTTCAAGAGCCATAAGCCATGGGCCTGGCCTTCTGTAATATTCTTTGAACCGTTTTCTTTCTACACCACACTTATGTGGATTGAACAGCGGTTGGTATGTCAGACCTTTTTGCACGCCTGCGATGTCTGCCCCTTTGACCCTAATAACCTCGCGATAGCCTTCAAGCCCCACTTTACCTACAAGGGCGGAAGCCATGATAAGATGGTCATCCTTTCCCTCCATTACTGAATATTCCGCATCTGGCGCCACTGCAAGGGCAGTATTCCCGGGGAGCGTCCATGGCGTGGTAGTCCAGGCTAACAAATAGGCAGGCTTGAAGTGAAAGCTGCTGAGTAGAGGCTCAAGGGGTGTCGCCCCGACCGAACCCAGCCTGAGCTCAAACTTTACATAAACCGATGGGTCTTCAGCATCTTTATAGCCCAAAGCCACCTCGTGAGAACTGAGGGATGTGCCACATCTAGGACAATGCGGGGTTACTTTATAGCCCTGATAAATTAAGCCTTTGTCCCATAGTTCTTTTATTATCCACCAGCAGGATTCAATATAGTTATTGTCTAAGGTTATATAAGGATGCTCCATGTCTAACCAGCAGCCAAGGCGCTCGGTCATAGTCTCCCACTCTCTAATATATTTGAAAGCGCTTTGGCGGCAATGGTCATTGAATCGAGCCACTCCATATTCCTCAATTTGAGCCTTACTGGTGAGGGCAAGAGAGCTTTCCACCTCCAACTCAACGGGTAAGCCGTGGGTATCCCACCCTGCCTTTCGTGGCACATGATAACCCTTCATTGCCTTGTACCGGCAAACGACGTCCTTATATAGACGAGACAGTGCATGATGAACTCCCGGGCTACCATTGGCTGTGGGTGGGCCTTCATAGAAGGCATAATGTGGCCCCCCCGCTCTTACCTTGATGCTCTTGTTAAAAATTCCCTGCTCTTCCCAGAAGCGGAGGATATCTTCTTCGAGTTGGAGAAAGTTAGTCTTGGTGTTTACTTCCCGGAACATGGCTAACCCTGTCTCAGTAAAATAACCACCTTCCTGCTCTCACCTTCACCTATGCTCTGAGTCGTTATATCGGGATTGTCAGCCAGAGTTAAATGAACGATACGGCGTTCGCCAGCAGGCATTGGCTCCATGGTTATGGGAAGACGTCTTGATTTCACCTGCTCAGCTAGATATATGGCCAATCTTTGCAAGGAATCACGACGGTGTTTTTTGTATCCGGCAACATCGACTGTTAACGGCAGCCATGCCTTTAATCGTCTAACTACTATGAGCTTGGTAATATATTCCAAGCAAGCTAGGGTCTGACCTCGCCGACCAATCAAGATACCCAAATCTTCACCCTTGATATCCAAAGCTAGAGGTATCTCGTCGGATAGTACTTCAACCTTGCCTGTTACATCCAGCAATCCAAGCAGCGTATCTAAAATTTCTGTGACCACCTGAACAACATCACCTTCCAACGGGGTTAGTGGAGTTACCCTGATTAAAGCCTCTTTGCCGTTTGCTTCTAAACTCTCCGACTCCCCCTCTCTAACAACCTCTACCTCAAATTGGTCTCGGCTCAGCCCTAGCTGTGCCTCTGCTTTCTCTATCGCCTGTTCTACCGTCGTGGCTACTATCTCAATCCCTTCCATAGTCCGATTTCCCTTCAGCAATTTGCTTTATTGCCAACATAATTTGCGTCGCCTCTGCAATACTGGTTTATTTTCCCTTCACTGTTTTGCCCGAAATGGAGAGCGGAATTGAAGGTAACCCCAGCCACCAGTGACAAAATATTGAGTTATAATACCAATTATATTGGAAACTGCCCAGTAGAGAGCCAGGCCACTGGGGAACAGCAAGGTGAGGAAGCCAAACATAAGAGGCATCATCAGCGTCATCATCCTCTGCGTGGACTCTTGCCTGGGGTCAACGGTTGGTGCTTGGGTCATCTTTTGTTGTACCCACATTGTGCCACCAACTATGATGGCTAAAATCCAATATGGGTCAGGTTGTCCTAAGTCGAGCCATAAAAATTTACTGTTCAATGGAATCGCTTGATTCACTATGCCCCAGGAGTAAAGACGACTAGCTAAAT
>Ga0307429_1001248_pt1 | contig 12446 bp, 9 predicted proteins | sample SalMarWE160230MG_FD_202151 | JGI IMG/M metagenome (GOLD analysis project Ga0307429, IMG submission 202151) | Salt marsh sediment microbial communities from the Plum Island Ecosystem LTER, Massachusetts, United States - WE1603-230 | ecosystem: Environmental > Aquatic > Marine > Intertidal zone >...
TCACGTGATGCTGCGCGCCATCGATCCCGCGCACATCCTCGAGCTGATCCGGGCCGAGGGGGTGACGCACTTCAACGCGGCGCCCACCGTGCTCGGCATGCTGGCGGAGGCGCCCGAGGCCCGCGGCGTGCGCTTCGATCCGCCCATCCGGGTCGCTACCGGTGGCGCGCCTCCCTCGCCGACGCTGCTGGCGCGCATGGAGGCGCTCGGTGTGCAGGTCACGCACCTCTACGGCCTCACCGAGACCTATGGTCCCCACGTGTTCTGCGAGCTCCAGCCGGGATGGGAGCATCTGGGGGCGGACGCGCGCGCCGCGATGCTGGCCCGCCAGGGGGTTCCCAGCCACGTGGCGACCCATCTGCGGGTCGTCGACGCCGAGATGAACGACGTGCCGGCCGACGCGGCGACGTCCGGCGAGGTGGTGATGCGCGGCAACAACGTGATGAAGGGCTACTTCCGCGATCCGGAGGCCACCGAGGCCGCCTTTGCCGGCGGCTGGTTCCACTCCGGCGACATCGGCGTGGTGCACCCCGACGGCTACATCGAGCTGCGGGATCGCAAGAAGGACATCATCATCAGCGGCGGCGAGAACATCTCGACGATCGAGGTGGAGCACGCGCTGGCGCGTCACCCCGCCGTGCTGGAGTGCGCTGTCGTGTCGATGCCCGACGCGAAGTGGGGGGAGGTTCCGAAGGCCTTCGTCAGCCTCAAGCCCGGCGAGGAGATCGACGAGGCCGCACTGATCGCGTTCTGCCGCGAGCACCTGGCCCACTTCAAGTGCCCGAAGGCGGTGGAGTTCACCGAGCTGCCGAAGACCTCCACCGGCAAGATCCAGAAGTTCCGCCTGCGGGAGAAGGAGTGGGCGGGACGCGCCACGCGGATCCAGTGACGCGAGCCCGGTGGCGACGCCTCGCAGCCGCTTCGGCGCGGAGCGCCCGCCTGCTGGCCGCGCTGCTGGTGATCGGGTGCTCCCCGGAGGCTGCCGACGAGCCGGGCGTCGAGGGCGACCGCGGCAGCGGGCGGCCCAACGTGCTCTTCCTGCTGGCGGAGGACCAAGGGGCTCAGCTCGGGCTGCTGGACACGCCGGGGCTCGAGACCCCGAATCTGGACCGGCTGGCTCGCGAGGGCGTCTACTTCCGCGAGGCGTTCGTGAACTATCCGGTCTGCTCGCCTTCGAAGGCGGTGCTCTTCACCGGGCTCTACAGCCATGCCAACGGACTCCGGGCCAATACGAGGAACCTGTTCAAGCCCGCTTCGCAGCTCACCCCGAGCGAGCGCGCGGACCGGATCTACAGATCCGTCCGGATCCACGAAGCGGTGCCGACGCTGATCGAGATCCTGCGGGATGCCGGCTACGTCACCGGCATCCGCGGCAGCTTCCACGTCGCGCCCAACGAGAAGTTTCCTTACGACGAGTTCATGCGGCCGAATTGGCTCCGAGCCGTGCAGCCGCTGGCCGACCTCATCGCACAGGCGAGGCAGGCGCGGCGGCCCTGGTTCCTCCTCTTCGGGCTCAGCTCGACGCATCGGCCGTTCCGCGACAGCACCCGCGTCGAGATCGGCGTCGATCCGCGGGCGGTGGTTCTGCCCGCCTTCCTTCCGGATACGCCGATCGTTCGCCGCGACTGGTCCGAGTACCTCGACTCCATCGAGCAATCCGATGCGCTCGTCGGGCAGCTGCTGGAGGTGCTGGAGGCGAGCGGAGAGGCGGAGCGGACCATCGTGTTCTTCATGTCGGATCACGGGCCCGCCTTCCAGCGCGGCAAGATGTCGCTTCACGATCTCGGCCTGCGTGTGCCCCTTGCCGTGCGGGGACCCGGCGTGGCCAGGGGCCTGACGAGCGACGCGCTCGCCAGCGGGGTCGACCTGATGCCCACCATTCTCGACCTGCTGGGACTCGCCCGGCCGCCCCTCCAGCACGGCCGCTCCTTGAAGCCGATCCTCGAAGCAGGCGAGGACGCGGCGTCGCCCGGCCTCGTCTTCGCGGAGATCTCCCACGCCTTTCCCGCGTCCCCGGGCCTCGAGGAGCGCGCTGTCTACGACGGTCGCTTCCGCATGCTGTATCGGCAGGGAGTGAACCGCCCGCGGCGCGTCAATGCCGACCTGCGCAACTGGAAGCGATGGCGCAACCGCACCTATCGCGAGACCGTCGCGCGAAGAGCCGCCTTTCCGCGGGCGTACGCCGTGCTGCAGGCCGTCGATCCCGCACGGCTGGGCGGCCGGCCTCCCCGCTTCGAGCTCTACGACCGGCAGAGCGACCCCGACGAGGTGGAGGACCTCGCGCGCAGCGCGCGGCATCGCGAGATCCTGGAGCGCATGGCGGTAGCGCTCGGCGCATGGGCCGAGGCGACGGACGACGCCGACCTCTCGATCGTGGAGCTGAGAGCAGCACTCGACGACTGGTGAACGCGCCCCGAGCGCTATTTGATCGCCAGCGGGTTGATCGGTGACCCCACGGCACTGGTGATCGGGAGCGGTGGCGCCGCGAAGAGGAAGGCGTAGTTGCCGTCCTCGGCGCAGGCATCCGCGAGATCGTCGAGCTGGAAGATCTCCCCGAAGAGCAGTCCCGTGTTGCGCAGGGAGATCATGTGCAACGGCTGGAAGCAGTCGGGTGTCTCGTTGGGGATCACCTCCACGCCCCAGGTATCGGTGGCGATGGCGGCGGTCTCACGCTCGTAGAGCCAGGGCGCGCAGGTGACCGAGAGGCCGGGCGCGGGCCCGCCGCAGTAGCCCTTCCACGACTTCTGCTCGAGGCAGCGGGTCATCATGCCGGTGCGCACCAGCACGATGTCCCCGGACTCGACCGTCACGCCGAAGGCCTCGGCGCAGGCGTCCAGGTGCTGCGGCAAGATGCGCGTGCCGTCGTCCAGCCACGGGACCTTGAGCAGGCGGGGAAGGTCGAGCAGCACGCCGCGGCCCACCACGCCGTCCTTGATCCGATCGATGGAGTTGGCGCGCGCACCGCGCGACGTGACCAGGGAGATGTCTCGATCGTTGTACATGCGACCGTCGTAGAACACGTGGGACAGCGCATCCCACTGGGTGCCGCACTGGAGGGGCATCGTCACGGCGTCGTCGGCGTAGCGGAACCCGCCGGCCAGGAAGTCCTGCGCTCCGGCGAGGGCGTCGCCTCCGTCGGCCAACATGGTGTGGATCGGGTTGTGGCGCCCGGCGAATCCGCTCTGCGGCCCCTTGTCATCGAAGGGCAGGGCACAGGAGATCACCAGCCCCCGGCGCGGCAGGGCGCAAGCCTCCAGCAGCCGCGCCGGCGTGATGAAGTTGAGCGTGCCCTTCTCGTCGTCCTTGCCCCAGCGTCCCCAGTTCGAGTAGCGCCGGCCCCACTCGCGTACCGTTGCCGCGTCGATGGACTGGCTCACGCGCACTCCGTCAGCATCGGCCCGCCGCCTTCAGCCGAGCCTCGACGCGCGCCACGTCCGCCGGCACGTCCACCGGGACGCTCTCCCAGCCCTCGATCACGGCGCAGCGGATGCGGAAGCCGTGCTCGAGCGCCCGCAGCTGCTCGAGCTCCTCGGCGCGCTCGGCGGAGGTGGGCTCGAGTCCGATGAAGTCGAGCAGGAACGCTCGCCGGTAGGCGTAGAGCCCCACGTGCTGCCAGTAGGGCGGAACCGCGGCCGGGTTGCGCAGCGCGGGGATCCGGCTGCGCGAGAAGTAGAGCGCGTCGCCCCGACGGTCGAGCACCACTTTGACGCGGTTCTCGTCGTCGAGGCTGGCGGGGTCCGCGCGATGCACCACGGTCGCCATCGGCACCTCGGGGGCGGCTGCGGCGAGCGCCTCGACGGCGGCGTCGACCACGAACCCCTCGATCAGGGGCTCGTCCCCCTGGATGTTGACCACCACCTCGTCGTCCAGTGACGCCGCGACCTCCGCCAGGCGATCCGTTCCGGTGGGGTGGTCGTCGCGCGTCATCACCACCGTGGCCCCGAAGCCACGGCAGGTCTCGGCCACGCGCTCGTCGTCGGTGGCGATCAGCACGTCACGCAGGCTCTTGGCGCGTCGTGCGCCCTCCCACACCCACTGCAGCATGGGCACGCCCGCGATGGCAGCCAGGGGCTTGCCCGGGAAGCGCGATGCCTCGTAGCGGGCCGGAATCACGCCCACCGCCGTCATGGCGTCATCCTACCCGAAGGGTACCTTTCTCGCCGCGTTCGGAGGCTCGGTCGCGCGGGCCGGATCGAAGCGGAGGAGCGGAGATGGCCACGTTCGGAATCCTGGTGGGAGGCGGACCCGCACCCGGCATCAACGGCGTGATCGCCGCCGCCGCGACACTCGCCTCCCGGCGCGGTGCCAAGGTGATCGGAATCCTGGACGGCTTCAAGTGGATCATGGAGGGGCGGACCGACCACATCGTCGAGCTGGACGAGGAGAGGGTGGCCGGCATCCATCTGCGCGGAGGCTCGATCCTGCACACGGCTCGCGCGAATCCGACGAAGCAGCAGGAGCACCTGGAGAGCTGCGTCAAGTCCCTCGAGGCGCTCGGCGTGGATCACCTGATCACGATCGGCGGCGACGATACCGCCACCTCTGCGAGCCGGGTGGCGGCGACGGCGGGGGGTCGCTTCCGGGTGGCCCACGTGCCGAAGACCATCGACAACGACCTGCCGCTGCCCCCGGGCGTTCCGACCTTCGGCTACGAGACCGCACGCGAGCACGCCACGACGGTGGTGGAGCGCATCATGGCGGATACCGAGTCGACGCAGCGCTGGTTCTTCGTGGTGGTGATGGGACGCCAGGCCGGGCACCTGGCGCTGGGCGCCGGCAAGGCCGCCCGCGCGCCGGTGATCCTGCTGCCCGAGGAGTTTCGCGGACGTATCCGGCTCGACGACATCGTGCGCGTGCTGGAGGGGGCGATCGTGAAACGGCTCGCGAACGGACGCAGCGACGGAGTGGCGGTCATCGCCGAGGGGATCATGGAGTCGTTCGACGAGAACGACCCGCACCTGCGCGACGTTCCGCGCGACGAGCACGGCCACGTGCGTCTGGCCGAGATCCCGATCGCGCGCATCCTGCGCACGGCGGTCGCCGGGGAGCTGGCGGGTCGCGGGGTCAAGGTCGCCATCGGCGAGAAGGAGGTGGGCTACGAGCTGCGCTGCGGCTATCCCACCGCCTTCGATCGCGACTACACGCTGGACCTGGGCGTAGGGGCGGTGGAGGCGCTGCTCGGGGGCGCGTCCGGGGTGCTGATCACGCGCCGCGCGGACCGCATCGAGCCGGTGCCGTTCGCCGAGATCCTGGATCCCGCGACCGGACGCTCGAAGACCCGCGCCGTGGACCTGGAGTCGGTCTCCTACCGGACCGCCCTGGCGCTGCAGGAGCGCATCGACCGGCAGGACCTCGAGGATCCGGCGCGGCTGGAGGCGATCGCCCGAGCGGCCCATCTGACGCCGGAGCAGACGCGCGAGCGCTACGCGCCGCTGTGACGCGTCCGGGCCCCGGAGGGGTCCCCGATCCGCCGCCGTATCGAACGCCGTACCGGCTCGCTCCGGACAATCCCTGGTGGATCGCGCCCTTCCTGGGCCGCGTTCCCGCGCTGGCGCCGCTGCAGCTCCAGATGCTCGGCGCCGTCTCCCTGGCGATGCTCTTCGAGAACTACGACCAGGCGATGCTCACGGCTGCGGCCAGGCAGATCGCCCTCTCCTTCGGCCTCCAGGAGTCGAGCCTCGCCTCTCTCTTCTGGCGCGTGCACCTCGGATCGGTGGCGGCCTTCCTGCTGGTGCCCTTCGCCGACCGGATCGGGCGTCGGCGGCTCTTCCTCGCCTCGCTGGTCGGCCTCTCGCTGGCCACCTTCCTCACGGCCTTCACTCAGAGCATCGGGCAGTTCATCGCGCTCCAGATGCTGGCGCGCGCCTTCATGGTGACGTGCTCCGCGACCTCCTTCGTGATCATTACCGAGGAGTTCCCCGCGGCGCACCGCGGCTGGGGAATCGGCATGCTCGGCGCGCTCGGCGCCATGGGCTACGGGCTGGGTCTGCTGCTCTTCGCGGCGATCGACGTGTTGCCGTTCGGCTGGCGCGCGCTGTACGTGGTCGGGATGACGCCGCTGTGTCTGCTGCCGCGGCTGCGCCGGCGCGTGCCCGAGACGCGCCGCTTCGAGGCCCACCGCGTGGCACTCGGCGGCGGCGGCGCGTCGGGCTGGTGGCGGCCCTTCGCCCGGCTGGCGCTCGCGTATCCGGCGCGCGCGGCGGCCGTGGCGGCGATCGCGGCCCTGGCCTCGGCGGGGCAGACGACGGCCTTCAGCTTCGCGGCCTTCTTCGTGCAGACGCAGCACGGCTGGTCGCCGGGCGCCTACTCGGGGATGGCCGTTGCGGCCGGTGCCCTCGGCATCGTCGGCCACCCCTGGGCGGGGCGCGTGGCGGACCTCCACGGGCGCCGCCGCGTGGGATTCGCGCTGATGGCGGCCTTCCCGATCCTGGCGCTCGGCTTCTACCACGGGCCCTCCTGGGCGCTGCCGCTGATGTGGATCCCGCTGATCTTCTCGCTGACCGGCACGGCGACGATCGAGCGGGCACTGGCCACCGAGCTCTTCCCGACCTCTTATCGCGGCACGGCCTCGGGCTGGCTGCAGCTGATGGAGGCGGTCGGGCGCGTTTCTGGTCTGGCGCTCGTCGACTGGGGAACGGCGGCGGGCGGCAGCAGCCTTCCGATGATCGACTGGGTGGTCTTCGGGTCGCTGCTGGCGGGCCTGGTGGTGCTGCTCGTGCCCGAGACGGGGCGCCGTGAGCTCGAGACCATCAGCGCGGACGAGCCGGACGCCGCGCCCGCGGCGTCCGGGGTTCCCAAGCGCGAGGGCGCCTGGTAAAAACGACCTCGGTGCACGGCGAGAGCGAGCGCGCCAAGAGCCTGGATCGTCAGATGCGGGCGTTCCAGTGGATCCGCATGCTGGCGAGCCTGCCGGGGCGCCTGGCCGGCAGCGCGTCGGAGCGCGCGGCGGCGGCGCGCGTGCGTGACTGGCTCGAGGAGCTCGGCTTCGAGGACGTGGCGCAGACGCCGGTACCCGCGCGGCCGCATCCGGGTCGCGTGCTGGCCCTGCACCTGGCGCTGGGCGCGCTGGGCGCCGCTCTGGGCGGCGGCGTGGGCCTCGGCCTCGCATGGCTCGCGGCGGAGTCCTGGCGGCGCGAGACGGCGGGCGGCGCGCGCTGGCTGTCCCGCGCGCTGCGGGCGCCCACCTCCGTCGACGCGGTGGCGCGCGCCGGCGCGCGCCGGCCGGCCCAGCGCGTGGTGCTGAGCGCCGACCTGGACGTCGCCTCGGCGGGCTGGATCTTCAGGGAGCCGCCGGCCGGCTTCCTGCTGGCGCCCGGCCGGCGCCGCTCCGGGATCGCCGGGCCGTCGCGCGCGCTGCTGCTGGCGGCCGTGGCGCTGGCACTCGCGAGCTGGCTGGGCGCGACTGGCTTCGTGCTGGCCAGCGCGCGCGTGCTGGTGGTCGGCGGGCTGCTGGCCGGCGTGCTGCTCGGGCTGCAGTGGGCGCTGGCGCCGCCGAGTCCGGGCGCCAACGGCGCCTCGGCGGTCGCGGCCATGCTCACGGCCGCCGAGCAGCTGCTGGCCCGTCTTCCCGAGGACGCGGAGCTCTGGGTGGTCGCCACGGGTGCAGCGCAGGTGGGCGGCTGCGGCATGCAGGCCTTCTGCGACGCGCACGACGCATGGCCCCGGGACTCCAGCTACTTCATCGATTTCGCGAGCGTCGGGGGCGGCGCGCTGCACTTCGCGCATGGCTCGGGCCGGCTCGACGCGGCGGATCCCCGGCTGTTCGAGCTGGCCCGCCGTTTGGCGGCGAGCGGGCTGTTCGGCGACGTGACGGCCTGCCGCGGGCTGGCCGGCAGCGACGCCGGCGTCCCCGCCGAACGCGGCTTCGCCGCGCTCTCGCTGCTGGCGCTGGAGCCCGACGGCTTGCCCCGCAACCATCATCGGATCGAGGACCTGCCCGAGGCGCTGGATCCGGAGATCGTGATCCGCGCCGCCGACTTCGGCGCTGCGCTGGCTCGGGCGGCTCTCGGCGGCGAAGCCGGGCCCATCGCGATCGTCTGAGCGACGTGTCGGAGCCGCTCGTCCACCCGCGCCGCGGCGTCCTGCCCGCACCCGGCCGGCGCGACCTGCCCGACCCGATCTCGCTGCGCCGCATGATCGGTCCCAGCGTGATCCTGGCCGGTCTCTCCATCGGCAGCGGAGAGTTCGTGCTGTGGCCCCGTCTCACGGCGGAGTGGGGCTTTACGCTGTTCTGGGCCTGCTGGATCGGCGTCACCATGCAGTTCTTCCTGAACATGGAGATCGAGCGCTGGACGCTGGCGACGGGAGAGAGCGCCGTCGTGGGCTTCGTACGCCTCGGGCGCGCCTTCGGTCCGATCTTCTTCCTGTGCGCCACCATTCCCTGGATCTGGCCCGGCTGGGCCACCGGCGCGGCGACCCTGCTCTCCTGGGAGATGCCGGTGCCCGTGGTCGGCACCGCGATCGGCGGGCTCGTCCTGTGCGGCCTGATCCTCTCGCTGGGCCCCGTGGTGTACCGCACGGTCGAGGTGCTCCAGCTGGTGCTGGTGGCGGGCATCTTCGCGGCCCTGCTGGTGCTGGCGCTGCTCCTCGTGCGGGGCGAGACGCTGCTGGCGCTCGCGCACGGCGCCGTGCGCTTCGGCTCGGTGCCGGAGGGCATCCACCTGCCCATGCTGCTCGGCGCGTTGGCGTTCGCCGGAGCCGGGGGCTCGGTCAATCTCGCGCAGTCGAACTACATCAAGGACAAGGGCTACGGCCAGGGCCGTTGGATCGGCCGCATCACCAGTCCATTCACCGGTCGCGAGGAATCGGAGAGCGACGTCGGCGTGGTCTTCGAGGGGACGCCCGCCAACCTGGCGCGCTGGCGCGTCTGGTGGCGGCGCAGCAATCTGGAGCACTTCGTCTCCTTCTACCTGCTGACGCTGCTCTCGCTGGCGCTCTTCTGCCTGCTGGCGGCCACGCTCCTGGCGCCCGGCGGGGAGGTGGACCAGGGCCTGGGCTTCATCCGAAGCGAAGCCGACGGCATCGACGCGAGCTTCGGGGCCCTGGGCCGATGGCTCTTCCTGGGGACCGGCGTGGCCGTGCTCTTCTCGACGGAGCTGGCGCTGCTCGACGCCGTGGCTCGCGTCTCCGCCGATCTGCTCAAGGTGGCGATCCGCGTGCACTGGGGGAGATCGGTCAGCCTTTCGTGGCTCTACTTCGCCGTGGTCTGGTCACTGATCGTCTTCGGAGCGGCGGTGCTGCTGGGGGGCTTCGATCGCCCGCTCGCGCTGCTGGTGCTCTCCGCCGCGCTGAACGGGCTGGTCATGTTCCTCTACTCCGGCCTGCTGCTCTGGATGAACCACCGGAGCTTCCGCGGCGAGCTTCGCGTGGGTCTCGTGCGCAGCGCGGCGCTGGTCTCAGCGTTCCTGTTCTTCGGCTACTTCAGCGTCCTCACGCTTCTCGACCAGCTCGGCATGCTGGACTCGGCGCCGTGATCCTCGACGGCGTTCGGGATCTCGGCAGCGCGCTCTCGCGCTTCACGGAGCGCTGGGTGCCCGATTCGTGGGTGATCTGCATGATCCTCACCGCCATCGCCTTGCTGCTCTCGATCGTGGGTGCGGGCGCCGGCGTGGAGCAGGCGGTGCTGGCCTGGGGCGACGGCGTATGGGTGCTCCTGACGCTCGCCATGCAGTTCACGATCGCCATGGTGGCGGCCCACGCCTGCGTCGCGTCGCGCCCCGTGTTCCGGCTGCTCGATCGCCTGGCGGGCCTGCCGAACCCCCGGAAGCCGCTGCAGGCCATCGCGCTCGCCGCGCTCTTCTCGCTGGTGACTGCCTACCTCAACTGGGCGCTTTGCCTGGTGGCCTGCGCCTTGTTCGTTCCGTTCGTCTGCCGACGAAATCCCGAGGTCGACGTGCGGGTGCTGATCGCAGCCTCCTACATCGGCCTCGGAACCGTGTGGCACTGCGGTCTCTCGGGCTCGGCACCGCTGATCCTCGCCACCCCGGGCAACCCGCTGCTGGCGCCCTCCAGCGGACCTCCCGTCGTCGACCGGCTCTACCCGGTGACCGAGACGCTCTTCGATCCCTTCAACCTGGCCTACCTGCTCGCCATCGCTGCCGTCGGCTTCGGGATGTCGCTGGCGCTGCACCCGCGGCGCAACCGCGTGACGCTGACGCCGGAGCAGGTCGAGGCGATCCTGCCGCGGCCCCCCGAGCCCGCCGCGCCGGTCGCGACCCCCGGAGGTCGCGTCGACGCCCTGCGTGGCTGGAACTGGCTGGCGGCGCTGCTGCTCGCGTATCCGCTCGGGCACTCGATCGCGACGCAGGGCTTCGGTACCAGCTGGACCATCAACGCCTACAACGCCAGCTTCCTGGTGGCGGCGCTGCTGCTCCACGGACGTCCGCTCTCCTTCCTGCGCGCCTGCCGCCAGGGCCTCGACTCCGCCTGGGGCATCGTTCTGCAGTTCCCCTTCTATGCGGGGATCTTCGGGCTGATGCAGAACGCCGGTCTGGGGCGCTGGATCGGGGAGCTGTTCGCGGGATTCTCGACGCAGCAGACCTACCCCTTCGTGGTCTATGTCTACTCCGCCTTCATGAATCTCTTCGTTCCGTCCGCGGGCTCGAAGTGGCTGATCGAGGCGCCCTACCTGGTTCCCGCCGCTCACCAGCTCGACGTCTCCGTCGTCACGGTGCTGCTCTCCTACGCCTACGGCGACTCGACCACCAACCTGATCCAGCCATTCTTCGCGATTCCGATCCTGGCGGTCACGCGCCTGCGCTTCGGCGACGTGGTCGGCTACACCGCGCTGATCGCCGCCGCCTGCTTCGTCGTGTCCGCGGTCGCGATGGCCGTGATTCCAGCCCACCTCTGAGGCGCGAGGAGCGCTAAGCTCTCCAGCGCAGGCGAGGGGGCTTCACCGCACCCGGGAGGAGCTTCGGATCATGCGCATCTTGATCGTAGGAGCGGGCCTGGTGGGCTCGACGCTCGCGGACCGGCTGTCCCGGGACGGGCACGACGTCTCCCTGATCGACAGCGATCCCGCACGCGCGCGTACCGTCGCCGACGATCTGGATGCACAGGTGGTGGAGGCGAACGGCGCAACCGCCCGCACCCTGCGCAAGGCCGGGATCGAGAAGGCTGATCTGGTCGTCGCCACCTCCAACTCCGACGAGGTGAACCTGCTGGTCGGCCTGCTGGCCTCCTCGCTCTTCCACATTCCTCGCATCATCGTGCGACTGCGCGATGCCGCGCACCAGGAGACCTTCTCCCTCATCCACAGCGACCATCCCGGGGAACACGTCAGCATCAATCCCGACGCCGCTGCCGTCGACCGGATCGCGGCCCTGCTCGAGGTTCCAGGCGCGGTGGACGTCGTGTCCTTCATGGACGACAAGCTGCTGGTGGCGGGCTTCCGCATCAAGCCGGAGGCGCCCCTCGTCGGCGTGCAGGTCTGCGACATGAATCTGCTCTTCGCGGATACGCCGGCGCTGGTGGTGGCCATCCATCGCCACGACGCCTGGGTGATCCCGCACGGCGCCGAGCAGATCGAGGTGGGCGACCTGGTCTACTTCGCCATCGCCCGGGAGCATCTCCACGGCGTGCTGACCCTGGTGGGCGTGCCATCGGACATGCGGCGCGACGTCATGATCGCGGGGGCGGGGCCGATCGGCCTGCAGCTGGCGCGACGCCTCGAGAAGCTCGACCTCAAGGTGGTGCTCGTGGAGAACGACGCCGAGCTGTCCCTCGCCGCCAGCGAGGAGCTGGGCCGCACCATGGTGATCCGCGGCGAGATCACGGACCAGGCCCTGCTGGAGCAGGAGGGAATCGAGGCGGTCTCCACCTTCGTTGCCGTCACTCCGGATCACGAGACGAACCTCGTGGCGGGGCTCCTGGCCAAGCGGCTCGGAGCCGGCCGCGCCCTGGTGCTGCTCGACAACGTCGGGCTCGTGGATCTCGTCGGCCAGATCGGGATCGATGCCATCATCAGCCCTCGGGTCCTCGTGATCGGCTTCGCGTTGCAGCACATCCGCGGGCGCCGCGTGCGCTCGGTGGCGCAGCTGCTCGAGGACCGCGTCGAGGTGGTCGAGGCGGAGGCGGCCAAGGGCGGTCCGCTGAGCGCCGCCACCCTCTCGGAGCTGAAGCTGCCGCGCGGCGTTCTGGTGGCCGCCGTGAGTCGCGGCGAGAAGCTGGTGGTGCCCCGGGGCGCCGACCGGGTGGAGCCGGGGGACCGCGTGCTCTTCATCACGACCACCGAGCACGCGGGCAAGCTGGCGGACTTCCTGGCCGAGTGAGCGACGCCGCCCTGCGGCTCAGAGTCGGATGCGGCGCGTGGTGCGGCGGGTCGTGCTCCAGTGGAAGAAGATGCCGAGCAGGACCCCGACGAAGAGGATCGAAGCCCCGGCCACCCATTCGGGCCAGCGGGCGCCGGCGCGCAGCTCGAGGTTCTCGCGTCCGAGACGGGTGAC
>Ga0307429_1001251_pt1 | contig 12436 bp, 11 predicted proteins | sample SalMarWE160230MG_FD_202151 | JGI IMG/M metagenome (GOLD analysis project Ga0307429, IMG submission 202151) | Salt marsh sediment microbial communities from the Plum Island Ecosystem LTER, Massachusetts, United States - WE1603-230 | ecosystem: Environmental > Aquatic > Marine > Intertidal zone >...
CTTTTTCAGAGAAAGCAAAATATTCTGCTAAAATATCATCAATTTGGTCTATGATTGTTTTAGAGGTTTTTGGAATAATTTCTTTTATTCTGATTGTGTTGCCATCGGCGCGGACATTAATTTTTTCGTTAGATGTTTCATCATAGCTTTTCATTAATTGCTCAACTAGAGGGTTAAGCTTTGTCTTCAAAGTGTCAGGGAAATCATTCAAGTCAATGGGAAAACTCGCTATCTGTTGCGTTAACAAATCTCTGCCATTGGACCAGACAACAAACCACCAGTAGAACAAGGAACTGTTGAGGATTGCATTAGCAACAGGTAGGTTATCTTGGTCAAAATTAAGTGGTTTGTAATGAGATGAAATCTTGGTTTTTCTTAGTCCAATAAGCACTTTCTCGGTTTTCTCTGGGTTCTCTTCGTAACGTTCGTAGTATTCAATCTTTGGTAGACAGTGTTCAGTATGAGCATGTATCCAATACCTAGGTGCGTTATAGTAAAATATCGGATTTCCATCGCTTGTGGTGAAATCGCCTAAACTTTTTCCTCTGGATTTACGCGTCAACGTTCGTAGTATTCCTTTTTCTATATTTGAGCCTAATTTAGGCACAAGCTCCAATGGATTCTTGGCAACCCAGATAGTTGTCCTGAGACTTTCGAATAGGTCTGACCTATCTTTTGTGTGCCACCGATGGTATTTGCTAGTTGTAACCGTTTTGACCCCTTTTCCTTTCTTTGTCACTATGATCGTAGCACGGCAATCTTCCAAACCAGTGAAGATTTTTCCGGGTCTGTCATCAAAATTGAAGTATTTCGCTTCAGCAGAGTTTTCATGTATGTATTTCCTTATGTCATCCATTCTATCTGTAGAAACCAAAGAAATTGGAACAATAAACCCAAACCTACCATTCTGTCTCAGAAGCTTAATTGACCGCTCAATAAAGTAAGCATGAGTATTACCACAGTCCTTTGACCAATAAAATAGCGGCTCTTTCGTTTTTCGACCATTATTATTCTTCAAACAGTTAATAATCCTCAAGTCAGTTGAATTATAGTTTCTGTCCTCAACATACGGAGGATTTCCAACGATAACATCAAAACCGCCTTCAAGCAAAGCGCCGTCAAAGTCAATCTTCCAATGGAACGGCATTCTTTCAGAAAGTTCCTTTCCAAGCTCCTCAAAATTATTTTTGCTAAACTTAGAATTATCATGAATGAAGGCGAGAAAAGAATTGTTTATCATCTCATACAAACTATTTCGAACCTTCTCTAAAACCTCCCTAATCTTAACGGCACGCTCTCCTGACTCCAGAGAATACAACACTAAAAGGTTCTTGTAAGCTTCAATGGTGTCTGCAATCTTCATATTCGTAAGCGCTTCCTTGACGTCCAATATTTTTCTGCCATAAAAAATTTCTAAAACATCAAGAGTTCCTTCGAGATATCCATCTTTCAGCAGACTAACCAGTGGATGCATAGACAGTTTTTCGTCTAACCAACCGACAAGGCTGTTCCCCACCAGAACATTATAGTCAATATTCGGCAAAGTATCAATATGCTCTGAGTCTTCAACTTCCTCAATAATAGAAAGCCACAAACGGAGCCTAGCAATCTCAACAGCATTTGCGTCAATGTCAACACCAAACAGGTTCTGAGATATAATTTCTCGTTTAATCTTGTATCGTTGAACATCTTCTCCGATACTTCTCAATAAACTCTCTTTAACCCTCAAGAGCAAAGACAGCACCGCAGTCAAGAAGTGCCCAGAACCACATGCAGGATCCAAAACCTTAATTCCCTCTAAAGACTCAACCATCTTTCTGATGTGAATCGGGTTCTTAGGCATATTATTGGGAAGAAGCAAATCATCCAATGAATTGTATCCTTTGAGATCGGCAGGTCTCCAGCCCGATTCTTTAAGTCCCTGAACCATTCTCTCAAAAATGACAGGTGTAAGCGTCTCTTCTATAATGAACTCCACCACATCATCCGGAGTATAGTATGCCCCCTTCATTTTCTGCTGGTTCGTCCCAGTTCCCGAAATAAAGTTAATCGTCTTCTCAAAAATGTAACCCAAAATATCAGGGTCAATACCCTCTTCCAACCCAAAACTATACTTCTCAAGAAGATTCTCTATAACCAACTCAACTCCTTCATTCCCAATGTTATACTCTCGCTCTCGATGTACCACCTCTCTGAACAAACCACCATTAAGATAGGGAATTTGACTGAAGATGGGACTCGCCTTTACAGAAGAAATCCTATTCTCTTTCCCCCTATTGAGAACCTCATAAAAAAGCGGCTTCAAATACGTATCATAAAACGTAGCAGGCATCTCTAACGACTTATAATTCTTGAGCAAATCCTTAAGCAGATTCTTCGGAACTATACCCTTTTCTTCAAGAAACCTCAGAAATATCAACCTATTCATAAATACCACAGCAAATAGGTTGGCGTCACGAGCACCATCAACATCCCGAGGCTTAACGACCGTGTCTAAAAGGCACACACCTTTTATCGCGTTTCCATTTTTGTCATAACCAAAAACATACCTAACATAATCATTATAGAAATTCTTCGAAATATCCTCTTTTTCCTTCTCAATTACCTCAAGGTAACCACGCAAAAACGAAGAAATATATTCACAATCAAGATTCAGGAACTCTTCTTCTATAGCCCTAATTTCATCAACGGAAACAAAAGACACAGGATTCAAAAGCTTCAACAAAACAGGTCTAAGATCAACCTTCAGAACTGCCTTGCTCTGAGCAGAAACAGTATCAAATTTCAGTAAAATCCACTTAAAACCATCCGTCGCTAGCCCATAATCAGTCTTAGAAGCCCTTGACAACAACCACTCATTAACCTGAGAAACACCCTGCGATTTCCCATACAAATCAGTGTTCAATCCTTCAGCTTCCACATAAATGATGGGCGCCGTTTTTCCTTTCGGTCTAATCACATAATCTGGTAATCTCCGCCCACTTGGAGAAGGCAAAGAAGTTTGCGAAATAGTCTCAAAACCCAAGAAATCCAAAAGAGGCTTTATGAGATATTGCTTAGTAAATTCCTCAGGTATCTGCTCGTCCTTTAAATCTTTAGAACTAAGATGAGAAGAAACATCGGTAAGAATCTCCTGAAACTTACCATAAGTCTTGAACCTATCTTTTAAATTCGGGTAAATCTCTTTCAGCTTCTCATCTAGATACCTTCTTTTTTCAGGAGAAATCTTGACAATAGGAAGCCGCGTTTGAAGCATAAACTAAAATAGCGTATAACTACTTAAAATCTTTAGGCATCCCACAACAGCACTAGATTTATTCCGTGAATTTTTGGAGGTTCATTGCGACGCCGATCAGCCGTAGATAGGAGTTCATTGCAGCTCTTAGTGCTGAGGTGTCTTTTGCGCTGAACTCTAGAATCAAACTTTGATTTTCAGTTTTCAGGTGAACTTTTGAGCGGTTGGTAGATGAGGTCTCGGTTTCGGGCTTCAGCGCCTGCAGAACTACCTGCAACTGCTTTTCGGAAGAGAAGTTTAGGCGGACAGCAGCTTGAGCCTTCATGCGGGAACTTCCCAAATCAGCTTTGACATGGTGACTCTGGGTCCTATTTCAACCATTCGACTAAGAAGCATAAAGGTGATTTGGATGTGCCGTGAAGAGTCAAAAGAAAAATGCATCGAGGCACGATGATTCTCCGAGGCTTCACCTAAAGGTAGCACAGGCAAACCAAAAAACTTTGACAGTTGCTCAGCTATTCTTGTTAGCTCAGCTGAATCTTCAGGCTCCACGGTAATTGCAGAGGATCGAGCACGCCTTGTCGCTTCCTCAAATTCTCTTCGAAGACGAATCCCACCTATCAGCATAAGTGGAGGAACAGGCTTCAATCCAGTTGAAGAGACTTGAAAAAGACTGATTTTTCCGGGTCCCCCATGCCACCGATCAACCACAACCACCCAATCAGCCTCAAGCATAATCGCCTTTTCAGCCACGCCATCCACACTCATCTTCCCACGGTTAACGCGCGTAACATCAGGGATAGAATTAGCTAAATCCCGACAGAAAGTCCGCAATCTTCCAGTTGGTCTCCGAGAGGTAGTCAACAATATCAACGCCAGCCCACCTCACCGAAGAACGGTGACCCAGAAAGCCTTCGCCCTACTGCTTTCGCGCAGAGGCTTCTGAAGAGGATAAACTCTTCTCTTGACGCCTCGCCACAACACCAAGTTTCGTGACTGGAGTGTAGGCGCCGCCAGCGAAGGTGAAACCACATTTTCTGCAGTTCCAGACGCCCACGCTTTCTCTATGAACAGCCTCAGAACCGCATTGTGGACACTTGTGGGTTTTCTTGGATTCTGTTAATACTTTCGCGTAACGCTTTCTAACCGTTGAGCCGTAGCGGGTTCCAAGTCCCCGTGTCATACCCACTTTCTTTGTTTTTCTTCCCATCAGCCTTTAACCACGATTTTTCTCAGTTCTTGGGTCTTTTCTTGGGCAATCTTAACGGCTTCCACTATCTCCTCTTTGGTGAAGTAGCCGGAACCGCCGCCCTTCTGTATGGCGCAGATTTTTCCGTCTTTGTCCAGCGTCAAGGTTAATCGTGCATCCATAACCTCTTCCTCATCCAGCCCAGCGTCCAATACGAGCTTATCGCCGATCTTAGCAAAGGTAACGGATATGGGATAGTTAACTATGGGAAGAGGATTGTAACCCGGCTTCTTCACTATCTTACCATCTTCCACTTCATACTTGAACATCTTAGTGTTGATTAAAGCTGCCAACGCTGCCATCGTCGAAGCATCTATGAGGTTTCCGTCATAGTTAAGAACGTAAACGTCCACGAAAACCACGAAGACCAGTTTACCAGATTCGACACAAAGCTTCGCCAAATCTATAGCCTTTGACTCCCGTATGCCTCTGTCCACCACTCTAGCAAGCTCCACCGCCTCCTCGCCGGGTGGTCCAGGCTCAAAGGCTGGAGCAGCAAAAGGCAGAAGTTCAGCATTAACTGTGAGGACGCCGGCGTCGGGCGTATCCGGAAACGGAGACCCGGTATCGATTTTGACACCCACCATGACCTCGGTTTTGCCAAGTTTCACCCTAGCAGAGCCTTCGGCACGCTCTATCACGCCTTCTTCTAATTGGATTTTTCGGTAATCTGTTGGTTCTCGTTCATCCACTCTTTTTCCGCTCGCCAGAAGTTCAGTGATTCGCTTTTTCTTGACGCGCACAACAATCGGTGAACTCATTCTTCTTCAGCCTCCTCAACAGCGACATATTTCGATTTTAACGTTTCCTTCTGGAGGGCATAAAGTTGTTTGCAGCCGTCTATAGCCATACTGATGGCGTTCTCAAACTCGTCAACTGACAGGCCGCCGTCCATCTGCAGCAAGGTTATGGCGTTCAGGTTAGGCATATAAGCCACGGGCACATCAGCCTCGCCAATCTTATCTTCGGTGTCCATAAGATCAACTATCAACTTTCCATCCGCTTTGCCAGCCGCGCAAGCCACAACCAAGTCCCGCATAGGAATTCCAGCGTCAGCCAACGCAAGAGAAGCCGCGGTGATTCCCGCGCATCTTGTTCCTCCATCTGCTTGTAAGATTTCAATGTACACTTGAATGGCTGTTTTGGGGTAGTATTCGAGGAAAATCGCGGGTTCTAAAGCCTCTCGAATCACTTTGGAGAGTTCAACGTCTCGTCTTGAAGGTGCCGGAGACTTTCTTTCGTCAACCGAGAATGGTGCCATGTGATAGCGACATTGAATGACAGCGCGGTCCTGCATTGCTATATGCCTTGGATGCGCCTCTTTAGGACCGTAAACGCCCACCAGAACCTTGTTTTTTCCTTGCTCCAGATATGCCGAGCCGTCTGCGTTTGGAATGACTCCGACCTCCATTTTCACGGGTCTTAACTCGTCCAGTTTTCTTCCATCTAATCTGACGCCTTTTTTATCAATCAATTTTTCAGGCTTTTTATCGCCTATACTTTCTTTCTCTTTTTCAGTTTTCTTTTTACTTGCTTTCAACTGCTTTCCTTTCCTTTTTAATCATCTCATTCACTTGATCAGTTAACCCACTCGTATGGGATTCCGCCTCAATTTTGCGAAGAGCCAAAACAGCAAGCCGCTCCTCCTCAGGAGACCTGCCGCTGATAAGAATCAAACCATTTTGACCAATAGTCAACTGGCAACCTGTCTCCCTCTTTATCATACTCACCATTGAACCCTGCCTGCCGATAACTCTCGGAATCTTAGTGGGAGTAACCTCAAAGAGCTGCCCCCGCATAATCTTGCCTAGACCAGGTTCACGGATAGTCAACTGGGGATCACGGGTTCGATCATAAGCAACAACCTTCGCGATTATCAGATCGCCTACATCAAAGATGGAAGGCAAATCTGTTGTTTCAGGCTTGAAGGAACGCTCAACAACGTCGGTTGCTCTAAGCCTAGCAAACTGCGGAGCTTTGATGTCTATAACCCAGCCGCCCGGCGTGGTTTCAACAACTTTTCCGATAACCGTGTCCCCGGGAGCGGGAATGTAGAACGCTTTGAGGGCAACGACGTAAACTCGTCTGCCATCATAATCAACAAGTCCAAGGCGGCTTGCATAGATTTTTCCATTCTCTTTATATGTACTGTCTCCGGGCACGTAATCGCCTTCGGCGAGAAGGTCGCCAGGAGCCACAAGCTGTTTTTTCTCATAAAATACGGGCATATTCAACACCTCATTAAAGTTTTAATTATTTCGCCATTTTAGCTTCCATATTTCCTCGAGTCATCTTCCCCAACTTATCCAAGAAGGGTCCGTAAAGGCCAGCTGACATCTCCACGATGGCAGACCATGAGCCGTCAGCCTGCCACTGCTCCCTAGTTATAGTGCCGAAGCCTTTAACGGTTCCGTAAACTTTGCTGGCGTGCTCAGCAGGTATGTGAACTTGCACTGAAATCTTCTCCATTTTGAGGGGAATAACAGGACGTAGGAGCTTTATTATTTCTTTTGCTTGCTCCTCGACGCCTTTAGAGGGGTCGATGGAAAAGCGAATCTCATTCATTGCCTGTTCAATCCGTAGCGGCGGATGAGGAAGATTTGTTTTCGGGTCAATGCATTCACGGGATATGAAGGAAATTATTTGTCTCCGTTTTTCTTCAACAATTTGTTTCCTTTGTTCCGTAGTTAACTGTAAGGTGCCCTTCTTAAGTATTATTTCAGCTATTTTGAGGGAATCTGTGGTTCCGAAAACTTGCTGTAGTTTTTCTTCTGATGCTTTTGTGCCTTTTCCAGCATCGGTGAAGATGGTGTCCGTTACCAGAACTTCGGAAACAGAACTGGTTTTTCCGAGCCGATAGGAGAGGGCACGTTCAGGTTTGGTTAGAATTTCGAAGTGTTCGCCATCATGAGTGATGCGCGCGATTGTGTAGCGTTCGCTCATTAACTTCCACTGCCCTCAAGCCCTCTTTGGATAGTTTCGATTTGTTCGTCGCTTAACGCTTGAAGTTTTTTTGTTTCAGATGGAATGATGTTTATTTTGATTCTTTTTGGTTCTCCCCTAGCTACAAGGGCTTGGGTTAGACATTTGACGGCAAGTTTGACGGCTTCATCCAAGCTGAGGTCGTCACGGTACTCTTCCTTCAGGATACCCTCAACTGTTTCCCGACCGATCCCCACAGCCACAGCCTTGTAGCCTCTGTAGGAGCCGCTTGGATCAGTTGAGAACACTCTGCTTCCAGTTTTGTCGACTCCACCGAAAATGATTGAAACTCCGAAGGGTCTGACCCCTGCGTGTTGGGTGTAAAGCTGTTTTATGTCTCCTACGCGTTTGGTCATCATTTCAACATCGATGGGTTCATCATACGTCAGCCTGTTGCTTTGAGCGTATATTCTGGCTTGGTCAATGAGGATGCGAGCGTCGGACCCTAAGCCAACAACCGCTGCTCCAAGATGGTCATCTACTGCGTAGAGTTTCCACGTGAAATCAGTGTCCTGAAGTTTGGTTTCAATCTTTTCCTCTGCTCCTAAAACAACTCCCTCAGAGCAGGCAATTCCTATTATTGTCGCCCCACGGTTCACTGTTTCTAGGGCATACTCAACCTGAAATAGGCGACCGTCTGGAGAAAACACGGTGATGGCGCGGTCATAAGCGCCGGGCGCGGCAAATACAGACAAACAATTCACCTCATACATGAACTACGTTTTGTCTCTTCTGTAATAAGACGGAACTAAAAACCTTTTCGTATTTACCACAAATTTTGGTTACCCTTTCCTGTTTTTCATGTTGTTAAAGGCTGCAAAAGCGTTAAGAAACAAGAATCCAACCATATTAGGAGCCTAATAACATTGTATTGTTGAAAACAGTCTTTTTCCTGAAAACGCTGAAGAGAAAATGTTGGTGCGGTCGCCGGGATTTGAACCCGAGTACCCGGCTTGGGAAGCCGGGGTCCTAACCAGGCTAGACTACGACCGCCTCAATCTCTCTAACTTAACTGCATTTTCAATCATTTTAGGCTTAGCTTTTGGCGGCTCTTTTCAGGGCATCGATCACGTTTTCTTTCCCCATAGCCAAGATATAGGGCCCCAATCTAGGTCCTTGGGGCACTCCCAAAAGAATCAGGTAAATGGTTTTGAAGAATTTTCCCGGTTTAATGCCATTATTCCTTGCGATGTTGAAGACGGCGCCCTGAATCTCCTCCTCATCCGCTTCCGTTTGTAAGGCTCGGATAAGCTCCTTCACAGCGTTCTTTTCGGTTTCATTTAGCTCCACGGCTTTCTCCTTGATTTCTGTGAAATCTTTTGACCAGTTAAGGGCGTAACCGATTCTGCGCTTCAAGTCATCCGTCAAACCGTGTTTTCCGTAGCCGTAGCCTCTAAGCTTCTCCATTATGAAATCGGTTTCAGAGCCCGTCGGAGCCATTTTAGCCAGAAACGTAAGAAGATTGTAGGGAACATGTTCACTTGGCTCGCGTGGCACATTAAGAAGCATGCAATACTTGTAGAGACCAGACAGTTTAGCCTGCTCTTTTTTGTCTGAAACCCTTTTCTTTCCGAAGTAAATGTCCTCCAGCTCATCAAGCTCAGTCATGTATTGCGGTATATCCGTAACCGAGAGGCTTCGGGCTCCAACAAACCGCTTCAAGGTCAGCAAAAGAAGAGACTGAGGCGAACCAAACCTGAACCAAACCTGCGGGGTGAAAACATTTCCAGCAGATTTGCTGATTTTTTTTCCGCTCTTATCCAGGTACATCTCGTATCTGGCGTGGGTTGGAGGAAATTGCCCAAGTATTTCTTGGCATATCCGATCGTTCACCCGCACCGAATCTGCGATGTCCTTGCCGTAGGGCTCGAAGCGGATGTCTAGGGCTTTCCATCTGGCTGCGAACTCGACCTTCCATCCCAGCTTTCCCTCTCCCTTACGGATGTCAGCCTCGCCTTCGTATCCACATCCCTCCAGCCACTTTCCCTTCACTTCCATTCCTTCACAGGTATACAGAACCTTGTTTTCGTCTGGAAGAAATGTGTGCGCTTTGGTGGTGTAGATTCTGCCGCAGTTAGCGCAGATGGGAAAGTAGGGAAGAACTTCCACAAATTTTTCCTGCCCAACCTCCTCCTGCACAATCTCTCCCACCCTCTGGGCGTTCATGAGTATCGTCTTAATCTCCTCTGTGAAGAGACCTTTCTCGTAAGACTGCTTGGCGGACATGAAAGTGTATTTGATGCCGCTCTGGTCTAAAGACTCCAAAAGTAGGCTGGTCATATGCTCCCCGAAGCTGTCATGGCAACCGTGAAGGTCTGGAATAGAGGTCACTGGATAGCCCAAATATTTGCTCAGCGACCTTGGAAGCCCAGCTGGAACCTTCCTTAAACCGTCCAGGTCATCAGCGAAGGCTATGTACTCTGATTTGAATCCCTGCTCCTGAAGAGCCAATGTTACGGCGTAAGACCGGGCACAATCAGCGAAGCTGCCGATGTGAGGAAAACCGGAGGCTCCGAGACCGCTCTCCGTTCTGATCAGGTCTAGGCTTCGACCTAGCTTACGTTCTCTTTCTATGATTTCAGCAGCTGTCTTGTCGTACCATGTTCCATGTCCAATAATCTCTTCAGGCATAATTCAGCTTTCCTCTCTAATCATCTACAGTAATTGGATAGTCAAATAAAAGCATAAAGCGGTTTTGCATTTGGTTTTCTGGAATGAGCGTTCCAAATTTTGGAACGCCTATACCGAAGTGTCCCTTATTTTAGGGTTTAACAAAGTATTCTGACAGTGATAAAAATGGTGAAAACAAGCAAACTTGCAATCGTCATCGTCTTAGCAACAATTATTGTAATGGCGGTGCCGGTCTCAGCGGCGATGTTCTATGGACAAAGTGAAGGCGACAAAGCTGAAAAAATCGTTGAATTAGCGGACAGGGCAGGACAGAAAGTTGAAAACCTTATCGACCTAGTGTACGTTAACGATACTGTTTTAGAAATGATTGATAACGCTACCCTCCTTGACGAGCTGGAAGGCAACGTGACGCTATTCGATGAAGGCAAGGCAAACGTAACGGCGGCTTATGATGCTCTCGAAGCCGAAGACTATGAGGGCGCAGTTGCTAATGCAACCCAAGCGCTGGAAATCTTCAGGGACGTCTTCAGATCAATCAATTTCATACTGTGCGAATCTGAGGTTCAGAGAGGACAGATAGTCGATGGCCAAGGGCTCTTGGTGGCGATGCAACGTGCACTTGAACGGATAGAAAGACTTAGAGAGCTTTTGCCCGAAGACGCGACAGAAGCGCTCGAGCTGCTGGACAACGCAACAAGCTACCTAGACATAGACACAGCGAGACTTTGGCTCCTAGACGGCAACATCACCGAAACTGCATACAACCTAACACAAGCCAACCACCTGATATCCGAAGCACACCAATACTTGAAGACCCAAGCTGAGCAGGGAAATGCTGGGAGAATGCAAAACTATCTACGGATTATGGAGAGAGTTCGGGAGAGAATCAGAGAAAACCTTGAATCCGCAGGCAACGAGGGAATCGACGTCGACGGAGTTTTGCAATCACTTGGATACCAGAATGTCACCGAGTTCGAACAGGCTCTCCAGAACATGACCGAAAACGCTGAACAAAAAATGGGTGAAATCAGAGACGCCATTAAGGACCTGAAGGAAATTGGTCAAACCATGAAGGAAATGGGTAAGGCGCTCGCGCAAGAGATTAGAAATCGCGGACCGGCTCAAGGCGTGGGGCAAGGAAACGGCAACAAGCCATAAAATAACCATCTTTTTTCTTTATTTTTTTAGTTCCACTTGATTTTCAAGTCCAATCTTTTTTACTTTGATTATTTCCAGCTTTTCCAGCCGTTTAACTAGTCTCCAGAGGCTTGTTCGCGGTATGTCGGGAAACCGTTCTCTTATCTGAGACTCGAAAGCCTTTCCCTCATTCTCAGCTAAGAACTGTATCACATCTTTTTCTTCTTGGTTTAGTTGAGGATTCATCTTGAAGATTTTCTCAACATTGCAGCCTCTTCGTCTAAAGAGCAAGTATATTACAAGAATTATTGCAGCCACGGCAACCACAGCAACAACAAGGTATCCGATGGGAATCAGGTCTGAATGTGAACCGTTCGAAGATGACGCGCTAACTGTGAATTCGCCTGTTAAACCGCCTATTTCTATGTTGTATTTTCCCGGTGTTTGTTTGACGATTTTGAATTCTGTTGTGGTTGAGGCGCCTTCCTCAAGTGTCACCGTTTTGGTTTCCTCTATTGTTTGATTGATTAACAGTTGAAGTGTATAGGAGCCTGTTTGCCCGCCCACATTGGTGATTCTAACCGAGACCGTAACCTCTTCGCCTGCCTCAACCTCAGATGGGGTGACCTTGAGGTCGCTGATTTGGAAGTCTGCGGGTGGAGTTAATGGAAAAATGTAGCTTATTTCCCATTGGTCAGGAAACAAAGTCAATACTATTTGGTTCCCTTCGCTCTCTATCGCGATTGGATTTCCGCTGAGATAAACCAATGTTGAGTCTGCAGGCAACTGAACAGTAAGGTTATATGGGTTGTCAACAAGGAAAGTCCACACTTCAGCGTCTTTCATTGTCAAAGAGTGTGTGTCATACTGAAGCGAAACGCTTGTGGCTCCTAAAGTGAAGACGGTCAGATTGGTTCCGTCTACTTCGTAGTCCAGAACAGTCTGGTTTTCGTCAAGCACAATAAAGTTGTCAACTGAAGAATGCAGAAGGAGCAGAGTTACCGCCGGAACTGTTTCATTTACACTCAAGGTTTGTGTGACGCGAACCAAACCGTCCCTGTATATTTGAAGGTCTATGGATTCAACTTGGAACTCGGTCTCATCCGCAGCAGTCACGGTGGAACTCAGAAGTAGGAATAAAATCGCGAATCCAACAAAAACAGTTAGCCCAGCATCCACCTTCATAGTTCAAATCACACTTA
>Ga0307429_1001252_pt1 | contig 12433 bp, 11 predicted proteins | sample SalMarWE160230MG_FD_202151 | JGI IMG/M metagenome (GOLD analysis project Ga0307429, IMG submission 202151) | Salt marsh sediment microbial communities from the Plum Island Ecosystem LTER, Massachusetts, United States - WE1603-230 | ecosystem: Environmental > Aquatic > Marine > Intertidal zone >...
CTTGTGCTTGATCGCCTGGAAGGAGCCGATCGGACGCCCGAACTGCACCCGCTGCTTCGCGTACTCCACCGCCAGATCGAGGCAGCGCTGGGCACCGCCCAGCTGCTCCGCCGCCAGCGCCACCGCCGCCAGGTCGAGCACCTTGGACAGCCCCGGCCAGGCCGCGCCTTCCGCCCCGAGCAGCGCGGACGCCGGCACGCGGAGCTCGCGGAGCTCGAGCTGCGCCTGGCGTCGGGTCTGGTCGAGGGTCGGGAGCGGCCGCCGTTCGAGCCCCTCGGCCTCCCCCGGCACCAGGAAGAGGCTCACGCCCTGCTCCCCCCGGCTGCCTTCGCGCCGCGCCGCCACCACGAGGAGATCCGCCCGGTGGCCGTCGGGGACGAAGCGCTTGGTGCCCGATAGAACGAACCCGGCTGCGTCGCGCCGCGCCCGTGCGGCGATGCCTTCGGCGTCCCAGCGGCCGGAGGCCTCCGTCAGCGCCAGGGTCGCGCGCGTCTGCCCAGCGGCGATGCCGGGGAGCTCCCGCCGCTTCTGCTCGTCACTGCCCAGCACCAGCAGCGCGTTGCCGGCGAGACACACGCTCGAGAAGAGCGGGGAGCAGAGCAGCGCCTCGCCGGTCAGCTCGAGCAGCGCGACCAGCTCCACGTAGCCGAGGCCCAGACCTCCGTAGGCTTCGGGCACGAGGATCGCCGGCCAGCCGAGCTCCGCCCCGATGCGCTTCCACACCTCCGGGTCGTAGCCGAGCTCGCTGGCCATCGCCTGCCGCACCCGCTCGGAGGACGAGTGGTGTTCGAGGAAGGCGCGCGCCGTGGCGCGGAGCTGCTCCTGCTCCTCGCTGAAGGCGAAGTTCAACTGCCGTAGACCTTCTGCGGCGGCACCGCCTTCTGGAGCAGGTCGTGCACGGCGGCACCTACCTCCTCCGGCTCCCAGCGCGCCCCTTTGTCCAGCTTCGGGCCGCTGCGCCAGCCGTCCGCGATGCTGATCTCGCCTCCGCACACCTCGAACACCCGACCGGTGATCTCCCGGGACTCAGGGCTCGCCAGCCAGACCACGAGCGGCGCGACGTTGGCGGGATGCATGGCGTCGAAGCCGCTCTCCGGCTTCCTCATCATCTCGGCGAAGACCTCCTCGGTCATGCGCGTCCGCGCGGACGGCGCGATCGCGTTGGCGGTGATGCCGTAGCGGCCGAGCTCCGCGGCCTGCACCAGGGTGAGGACGGCAATGCCGGCCTTGGCGGCCGAGTAGGCGCTCTGGCCGACGCTGCCCTGGAGACCCGCTCCCGAGCTGGTGTTGATGATGCGTGCATCCACGGGGGCGCCCTGTTTCGAGCACCGACGCCAGTATGCGCAGGCCTGGTGGGAGACGGCGAAGTGCCCCTTCAGGTGGACCCGGATCACGCCGTCCCACTCCTCCTCGCTGCAGCTCACGAACATCCGGTCGCGCACGAAGCCGGCGTTGTTCACCACCGCGTCGAGCCCGCCGAAGCTCTCGACGGCCTGCTCCACCAGGCGCGCGGCCTGCTCGAGGTCCGCCACGTCGGCTCCGTTCGCGACGGCCTCGCCACCGGAGGCGCGGATCTCCTCCACCACCTGCTGCGCGGGTGCCTCGCCACCGCCCTCGCCGGCGAGCGACACGCCGAGGTCGTTCACCACCACCCGGGCTCCCTGACGGGCGAGCTCGAGCGCGTGCTCGCGGCCGATGCCGCGGCCCGCCCCCGTCACGATGACCACGCGTCCCTCGCAGATTCCCATCGATTGCAGCCCTTCGTCCGTCGGCGGCTCAGAGCCGCTCGAGGATCGTGACGTTGGCCTGTCCGCCGCCCTCGCACATGACCTGCAGGCCGTAGCGACCGCCGCTGCGCTCGAGCTCGTTCAGCAACGTCGCCATCAGCCGCGTGCCCGTCGCTCCGATCGGGTGACCCAGCGCGATGGCACCCCCGTTGACGTTCACCCGCGAGAGATCCCAGCCCGTCTCCTTCTGCCAGGCGAGGACCACCGACGCGAACGCCTCGTTGATCTCCACGCAGTCGATGTCCTCGGGCCTCATGCCGGTCTTCTCGAGGGCGTGCCGGGTCGCCGGAATCGGCGCGGTCAGCATCAGGATCGGGTCCGCCGCGCGCACGGAGAGGTGATGCACGCGAGCCCGCGGCGAGAGTCCGTGTCGCTTAAGCGCTCGCTCGGAGGCGATCAGCAGCGCGGACGCTCCATCGGAGATCTGGCTGGAGACCGCCGCGGTGAGGCGGCCACCCTCGATCAGCGGCTTCAGGCTCGCCATCTTGTCGAGGGTCGTGTCGCGGCGCGGGCCCTCGTCGGTCTCCAGTCCCCGCAGCGGCACGATCTCGTTCGCGAACCGGCCTGCGTCGATGGCGCGGATCGCGCGCTGATGGCTCTCGTAGGCGAACTCCTCCATGTCACGCCGCGAGATGTTCCACTTCTCCGCGATCTTCTCGGCCCCGTGGAACTGGGAGACCTCCTGCGTCCCGTAGCGGTCCACCCAGCCCGCCGAGCCCGAGAACGGATCCGTGAAGCCGAGCGGCTCGGCCGCGGTCATCGCATACGAGATCGGGATCTGGCTCATGTTCTGCACACCGCCCGCCACCAGGAGGTCGGCGGTTCCGCTCATCACGCCCTGGGCCGCGAAGTGCACCGACTGCTGCGAGGAGCCGCACTGGCGATCGATGGTCACCCCCGGGACGTGCTCGGGAAGCCCGGCCGCCAGCCAGCAGGTCCGGGCGATGTCTCCGGCCTGCGAGCCCACCGTGTCGCAGCATCCGAAGATCACGTCCTCGACGGCGTTCGGGTCGATCCCGGTGCGGTCGACCAGCGCCTGGAGGACGTGCGCCCCCAGATCGGCGGAGTGGACCCCGGAGAGTCCCCCGCCCCGCCGGCCGACGGGAGTCCGGACCGCGTCGATGATGTAGGCCTCCGCCATGCTCAAGCGCCTCCTCCAAACGTCTCGCCCGGCCCCAGCCGGGCCTCCTCCGCCAGAACGGCCTCGGCCACCCGCGCGCGGTGGAAGGCGTCCCGACCCCACGCCTGCTCGAGCGACCAGGCCCGCCGCATCCAGAGATGCAGATCCTGCTCCCAGGTGTAGCCGATCGCGCCGTGCACCTGAAGCGCCACCCGTGCCGCGGAGCCCGCCGCCTGCGACGCGGCCAGCTTGGCCATCGACACGTGGAGCGGCCGATCCGCCGCGCCGCGCGCGACGGAATGGGCGGCGCGGTGCACCACCGGCCGCGCGTACTCGAGCTTCACCTTGCAGTCGGCCAGCAGGTGCTTCACGGCCTGGAAGGATCCGATCGGCTTGCCGAACTGATGACGCTGCTCCGCGTAGGCGCAGGACGTCTCGATCAGCCGATCCGCCACGCCGATCTGCTGCGCGGCCGCCGCGAGAGCGCCGCGGTCGAGGGCGTCGGCCCAGAGCTTCCGACCCGGCTCGCCCTCCGCCACGCGCGTGCCTTCCCCCGGGACGAAGCTCACGCTGAACAGCCGTCGCGAGGGGTCGTTACCGGGCTGCGGGACGCGCCTCGCGTCCGCCGGGTCGACCGCGTGCACCTCGTCGGCGTGCGCCAGCAGCAACAGGTGCGCCACGTCGGCATCGGTGACGAAGGGGCTGACGGGATCCGCGACCGCTACGATCGCCTCGCCCACCGCGATGCGTTTCAGCCAGCGATCGGCGAGCGCGCGGTCGCCGATCTCGGCGAGCATGCGCGACGCCACCGCCGCGGTGGCGATCAGCGGCTCGGGCAGCGCCGCCCGGCCCGCCTCCTCGAAGAGCAGCACCGCGTCGATCTCGTCCAGACCCATGCCCTCGTCGGCCTCCGGGACGAGCAACCCCGGGATGCCGAGCTCGGCAAGCTTGCGCCACAGCTCCGGCGAATGCGCGGCGTCCTCCGACCAGCGCGCGCGTATCGCCTCGGGCGTGCACTCGCGAGCCAGGAACTCGCGCAGCGTCGACTGGAAGAGCTCCTGGTCCTCGTTGAAGGTGAAGTCCACTGCCTACTTCCTGGGAAGGCCGAGCACGCGCTCCGCGATCACGTTGCGCTGGATCTCGTTGGTGCCCGCGTAGATGGGGCCCGCCAGGGCGAAGAGGTAGCCGTCCAGCCAGTCGTCCACGCCTTCGGCCGCGGGCGCCTCGGGAAGCAGCTCCGCGCGGACGCCCAGGATCTCCAACGCCGCCTCGTGCATCGCCAGGTCGAGCTCCGACCAGAAGATCTTGTTCAGGCTCGCCTCGGCTCCGATCCGGCCTCCGGCGAGCAGCCGACAGACGGTGCGGTACGTCTCGAGCGCATAGGCCTCGGCGCGCATCCAGCACTCCACCACCTTCTCCCGCAGCGAGGGCTCGCAGCCGCCGGCGTTCTCGCGGTAGAGATCCACGAGCCGCGCCGCGGTGCGTTGGAAGCGCGCGGGGCTGCGCAGCATCAAGCCGCGCTCGAAGCTGGCGGTGGCCATCGCGACCTTCCAGCCCTGGCCCTCTTCGCCGACCCGATGCTCGACCGGCACCCGCGCATCGTCGAAGAAGATCTCCGCGAAGGCCGCCTTGCCGTTCAGCTTCTCGATGGGTCGCACCGTCACGCCGGGGCTGTCCAGGGGAACCAGGATGAAGGAGAGGCCGTGGTGGCGCTCCGAGCCGGGATCGCTGCGGAACAGCCCGAAGAGCCAGTGCGCGTAGGCCCCGCGCGACGCCCAGGTCTTCTGGCCGTTGATGACGTAGTGGTCGGTGTCGCGGATCGCGGTGGCCTGGATCGCCGCCATGTCGCTGCCGGCGTTGGGCTCCGACCAGCCCTGGGCCCAGACCTCGTCGCTGGAGGCCATCCTGGGCAGGAAGCGCGCCTTCTGCTCGGGCGTCCCGTACTCCATGATCGTGGGCCCCAACAGGAAGATCCCGTTCTGGTTGACGCGCCCGGGCGCCGAGGCTCGGTAGTACTCCTCCTCGAAGATCAGCCATTCGAGCAGATCGGCGCCGCGGCCGCCGTACTCCACGGGCCAGGGGACCATCGACCAGCCGCCCGCATCGAGCTCGGCCTCCCAGCGGCGGTGCTCCTCGAATCCCTGCCTGGTGTCGAAGCTCGCGAGGGGCCGGGCCGGCGTGTGGCGCTCGAGCCAGGCGCGCACCTCGGCCCGGAAGGCCTGCTGCTTCGGCGTGTAGGTCAGGTCCATCGGCCCTCAGTCCCCGTCCCCGAACTTCGCATCGCGCTTCTCGACGAACGCATCTCGCGCCTCCTGGGAGTCCCGCGCGGTGTAGAGCTCGAGGGTGAAGCCCTGCTCGAAGCGATAGCTCTTCTTGATGTCGAGCAGCTCGATGCCGTTGAGCGACCACTTGGCCAGGCGGATGGCCGTCGGACTCTTGGAAGCGATCCGCCGCGCGAGCTCGAGCGCCGCGTCGCGCAACGCGTCACGCGGCACCACGGATTCGACACCTCCCAGGCGGTGGGCCTCGTGGGCGTCGATCGACTCGCCGGTATACAACATGCGCCGCGTCTTCTGCATGCCGAACAATCGCATCAGGTGGGTCGCCGCGCCCAGCGCACCCCGATCGATCTCCGGCAGCGAGAAGCTGGCGTCTTCCGAGGCGATCACCAGATCGGAGGCGCCGGCGACCCCGATGCCGCCGCCGATGCAGTAGCCGTGGACGGCGGAGATCACGGGCACCGGGCAGTCGTAGATGGCTGCGAAGGTGTCGTAGCAGCCCCGGTTCACGGCGACGATCCGGCTGCCGTCGGCGGCCAGCTCCTTGACATCGACCCCCGCCTGGAAGCCGCGGCCCTCGGCGCGGATCACCGCGCAGCGCACGTCGTCGCGCGCTCCCACGGCCACCACGGCCGCGGCGAACTCCCGCCAGCCCAGGCTCGACAGGGCGTTCACCGGCGGATTGTTGATCACGAGCTCCGCGACGCCGTCCCGCACGTGCGTGTCGATCGCCATGTCCTCTCCCTCAGGTCGCGAGCGCCTTCAGCGTGCGCTCGGCCTCTTCGACGATGCGCTGCACCAGCTCGGCGCAGCTCGGCAGGTCATCGATCACGCCGGTGACCGTACCGCTCGGCAGATAGCCCCTCACCGGATCGCCGTCCTGCATGGCCAGCTTGGCGAGCATCGGCGCATTGGCGGCCATCAGCATCTGGGACCGCGTGAGCTTCTCGTGGCGGCGCATCGCCAGACCCGCCCGCAGCAGATCGGCCACCGAGGCACCGGTGACCTTGCGCATGGCGAGCCCGTTGCGCAGCGCCAGCCAGAGCAGCGCGATCGAGCCCTTCGACTCGAGATCCCGCACCAGCTCGTTCCGGATCACGCGCTGCGGCAGCCCGTCCACCCGGGTCGTGACCACCACGTCGCCGACGCCGGCCGCGAGGTAGCGATCGGTGGTGGTCTCCCGCACGGGGCTCTCGCGGGTCAGCAGGAAGCGCGTGCCCATCGCGATGCCCTCGGCTCCGAAGGCGAGCGCCGCCACCAGGCCGCGGCCGTCGCAGAAGCCTCCGGCGGCCACCACCGGCACCTCGATGGCGTCGGCGCACGCCGAGACGAGCAGCGAGGTCGGCACGTTTCCCGTGTGCCCGCCCCCCTCGCTGCCCTGTACGATGACCACGTCGGCGCCGAGCTTCTCGGCCTTCCGCGCGTGTTGGACGGCCCCGCAGGTCGGCACGCACACGACTCCGGCGTCCTTGAGCCGGCGGATCAGCCCGGCGTCGGGGGCGCGGTTGTAACCCGCCGCCTTCACGCCGTTGCGCACGATCGCCTCCACGATGACGTCGGCCCCCGGTGCGTCCATCAGGAAGTTCACGCCGAACGGCCGGTCGGTGAGCTGCCGGACGCGCCGGATCGCGGCCTCGACCTCGGGCGCCGGGATGGTCGCCGCCGCCAGGAAGCCGAACGCCCCCGCGTTGCAGGCGGCGGCCACCAGCTCGGGCGTCGCCACCCAGCCCATCCCCGTCTGCAGGATCGGGTGGGGCACGTCGAGGAGCTCGCAGACGCGCGTCCTGAGGGGATTGGACAAGCGGGGGACCTTTCCACGGGCGAGGCCGGACCGGCGGCCCCTCGGCTCAGACCGGCACTTCGCGGTTGGCGAGGCCCTGGGGGTCGATGACCTCGCGGATCAGGCGCAGCTCCTCCTGGCTCGGCGCCCGGCTCTCGGGCACCTCTTCGGGGATCGCCAGCTCGAAGCCGGTCTGCTCGACCACCTCCTCGACCGTGACACCGGGATGCACCGAGCGCAAGCGCATGGCACGGTCGGCGGTTCCGAAGTCGAAGACGCCCAGGTTGGAGACCACGCAGCGGACGTCGTGGAAGCGCGAGCTCCGGCTCCCGAGCGACGCCGCCCGGTCGTAGCCCACGCCGGAGACGCAATCCACGCGAGCCACGAAGCTGCGGGGGCTGTGGTTCGGCACCCAGTAGCTGGTGCGGTGGTTGATGGTGTTGCCGGGGGCTCCGCGCATCCCGAGCAGCTGCGCCCGGGGCTTCGCGTGGGGTCCGATGCAGGCGAAGTTCTGGTTGCCGAAGCGGTCGATCTGGCTGGCCACCATCACCACGTGGCGCCGGCCGTTCCAGAGCAGGTCGAAGACGCTGCGGAAGGGCAGCCAGGCCTCCGGCACAGGCTGGAATCCACTGCCGTCGCTGACCGGCGCCGGCTCCTCGAGCAGCGTGGCCACGCCGTCGGTCATCAGCAGGTCGGGCTCGAAGGTCGCCTTCGCGAGCCGCGCGCCGAGCGCCGGAACGGTCCCGAAGGAGCTCGCGAGGATCTCGCCGTCGCCCCGGAACGCCTCCGCCACCGCCACCGCACACACCTCGGCCCGCGTGAAGCCGCTCACCGGAGCTCCTGCCTGGCCTCGCGCACGGCCGCCTGGTACTCCGGCTCGTCCACGTCGAGGTAGCGCGTCTTGAAGGCCTGCCAGGCGTCGTCGTCCTTCGCGGTCGCCGCGTAGAGGCGCTGGAAGGCTTCGTCGCGGCCGTAGTCCGGTGGACACTCGGTGAAGTGCGCGCCGCCCGGCGCCTCGATCACGCCGTCCACCATGCTGCGGTTGATGCGCAGCGTGTGGATCGACCCCTCCTTCTGGAAGTCGGCGGTGCGCACGATCTTCTCGCAGGACATGAACCGCCGCCGCGCGGCCATGCAGAAGACGTCGTCGAAGTAGAGATCGGGCCCGAGGAACTGGCCGTTGCCGCGCGCGTCGGCCCGGTTCATGTGGACGAGCGCGACGTCGAGCTCGAGCGCGGGCATGGCGACGAGCTCCTCGCCGTCGGCGTAGGGCGAACGCACGGTGCGCAGCTCGGGGTTGATGGAGAGGACGTCGGAGCCAAGCCCCGCGCGAGTCGGCAGGAAGGGCACGCGGTGCGCCGCGGCCAGCAGCCCCCACTGCAGCATGCCCTCGTCGAGCTCTGCCGCCTCGAAGGAGCCCGCCTGGCGCGCCTGGCGGAAGTGCGGCTCGAGCGGGATCGAGTCGAGCGACACGAAGCCGTAGACCAGCCGGCGGACCTTGCCGTACTTGCAGAGCAGGCCCGCATCGGGACCGCCGTAGGTCACGACGGTCAGGTCCCGCAGCCCGGAGCGCAGGATCTCGCGGACCAGCGCCATGGGCTTGCGGCGCGAGCCCCAGCCGCCGACGCCGATCGTCATGCCGTCGCGCAGCTCGGCGACCACGTCGGCCGCGGTCATCCGCTTGTCCATGCAGCCTCCGGGGCGAGGACTTATAATAACGATACGTTCCGTTTCTGTAAACGATCGCAGGCTCGGCAGCAAGCCCGACCCATCCGCACAACCTACTGGAATCAAATAGGAAAACCGAACCCGCCGATGCCCCTGCTGTCCCATGGTCGCGCCCTGAGCTGGCTCGCCGAGCAGGCCCCGGAGCACCCGGCCGTGATCCACGAGGGTGTCACCCGCAGCCGCGGCGAGCTCGAGCGCCGCGCCAACCGGCTCGCCCGCGCCTACCGCACCCGCGGGGTGCAGGTCGCGGACCGGGTCACCCTGGCGCTCCCCAACGGTCCCGGCTTCCTCGAGGCCTGCGCGGCCGTCTGGAAGCTCGGCGCCACGCCGCAGCCGATCTCCGCCCGGCTGCCCGAGCCGGAGCGCCGCGCCATCGTGGAGCTCGCGGCGCCGGCCCTGGTGGTGGGCGCCTCGCCCGGGGAGTACGCGGAGCTCCCGGCCCTGCCGGCGGACTTCGAGCCGGAGCCGGCGCTCTCCGACGCGCCGCTCCCGGACGTCGTTCCTCCGCACGCGCGCTGCATGGCGTCGGGGGGCAGCACCGGCCGGCCCAAGCTGATCCTCGAGCTCGCGCCCGCGCGCTGCGATCCCGAGGTCGCCGAGAACGGCATGCAGCCGCGCGGCATCACCCTGGTGCCCGGTCCGCTCTACCACGCGGGCCCCTTCATCACCGCGTGGCAGTGCCTGCTGTCCGGGGGCACCGCCGTGGTGATGACCGGCTTCGAGCCACGGCAGGCGCTCGAGCTGATCGAGCGTCATCGCGTCGACTGGGTGCTCTTCGTGCCGACCATGATGCAGCGCATCTGGCGGCTGCCGGAGACCGAGCGGCTGCGCTTCGACCTCTCTTCGCTGCGGCGGGTGATGTGCACCGGCGCTCCCTGCCCGGAGTGGCTCAAGCGCGCGTGGATCGAGTGGCTGGGCGCAGACAAGATCTGGGAGGCGTACGGGGGATCGGAGCGCATCGCCGGAACGCTGATCTCCGGCGAGGAGTGGCTCTCCCATCCGGGCTCGGTCGGTCGGCCCAGCGGCGAGCGCAAGATCCGCGTGCTCGACGAGCACGGAAGGGATTGTCCACCCGGCGCGATCGGCGAGCTCTACCTGATGCCCCCGGACGGTCCCGGCTCCACGTACCGCTACATCGGCGCCGAGCCCGCGGCCACCGCCGACGGCTGGGAGACGCTCGGCGACCTGGGCTACTTCGACGAGGACGGCTACCTCTATCTGGTCGACCGCAAGACCGACATGATCGTGACCGGCGGCGTCAACGTGTATCCGGCCGAAGTGGAGGCGGCTCTCGATGCGCATCCGGCGGTGCGCTCCAGTGCCGTGATCGGCCTACCCGACGACGACCTGGGGCAGCGCCTGCACGCGATCGTCGACGTGACCTCTCCGGTCAGCGATGCCGAGCTCGCCGAGCACGTCGCGTGCCGGCTCGTGCGCTACAAGGTTCCACGCAGCTTCGAGCGCGTCGACGAGCCTCTGCGCGACGACGCGGGCAAGGTCCGCCGCTCGGGGCTTCGCGAGGCGCGCCTCGGAGGCCAGCCGCCGTGATCTTCCCGCGCGCCGCAGCCGAGGCCGACGCGGTCGCGCTGGACGACGGCGTGCGGCGCCGCAGCTGGTCCGAGCTCGAGGACCGCGTCTGGCGCCTCGCCGGGCTGCTGCGCGACGAGCTGGGCGTGGGCCCCGGTGAGCACGCGGCCCTGCTGATGGAGAACCGGCTGGAGGGCGTCGAGCTGATCGTCGCGGCCATCCTCGCGGGGATCTGGATCACGCCGATCAACCGCCATCTGGCGGCCGCGGAGCTCTCCTACGTCCTGGCCGACTCGAGGGCGCGCGTCGTCTTCAGCGATGCACGCTGCGCAGCGGCCGCGCGGGCCGCCGGCGCGTCCGAGCTGCAGCTCGTGGGGGAGACGCTCGACGCGCGGCTTGCGGAGCGGCCGCCGACCCCGCTCGACCTCGCGGGCCCCGCCGGCGGGAACATGATCTACACCAGCGGCACGAGCGGTCGCCCCAAGGGCGTGAAGCGCCGCCGCCCTCCGACGCTGGAGGCGGCTCTGGCCGGCGCGCGCGCCTACGGGGCCAGCGTCGGGCTCGACGGCTCCGGACCTCACCTGGTGACGGGTCCGCTCTACCACGCGGCCCCGCTCATGTTCGCGGTCTACGACCTGCTCGGCGGAGCGCCGGTGGTGGTGATGCCTCACTGGGACGAGCGGCGTTTCCTGACGCTGCTTGGCGAGCGCGGCGTCCACCACACGCACCTCGTCCCCACCATGTTCGTGAGGCTGCTGCGGCTGGACCCCGCAGAGCGGCGGGCCTTCGCGGCCCCCGCCCTCCAACTGGTCCTGCACGGCGCCGCGCCGATCGCCCCGACGCTGAAACGCCGCATGATCGAGTGGTGGGGACCGCTGCTGGTCGAGTACTGGGGGGGCACCGAGGGCGGCGTCACGACGCTCTGCTCCTCGGAGGAATGGCTCGCCCACCCCGGAACCGTGGGGCGCGCGCTGCCGGCCTTCGAGGTCTTCGCGGTCGACCCCCGGGGCCGACGCCTGCCCGACGGCGAAGCAGGGCTGCTCTACAGCCGTCACCGCACGCTGACGCGCTTCTTCGAGTACCACGACGCACCCGAGAAGACGACCGAGGCCTACCTGGACGACAGCACCTTCACGCTGGGAGACGTCGGCCGCGTCGACGCCGAAGGCTACGTCTACCTGACCGATCGATACTCGAACCTCATCATCTCCGGCGGCGTCAACATCTACCCGGCCGAGATCGAGCAGGTGCTCCAGGAGCACCCCGCGGTGGCGGACGTCGCCGTGTTCGGGATTCCAGACGAGGAATGGGGCGAGAGCGTGAAGGCGGCCGTCGAGCTGCGCCCGGGCTTCGAGCCCTCGACCGCGCTGGCGATGGAGCTCCTCGACTTCGGCCGCGCCCGGCTGGCCCGCTACAAGGTGCCGCGCTCCGTGGACTTCGAGAGCGAGCTCCCACGTCACCCGACGGGCAAGCTGCTGGTGCGCCGCCTCAAGGAGCCCTACTGGCGCGGCCACCAGCGCCGCGCTGGTGCGCGAAATGTGATAGAAACGGGGACGCCCACACCGGAAGGACGATAGGAATGAGCCGGACGCGCACGCCCGCCGTCGAAGGCTGGTTCAGCGAGGACGCAGAGGGTCCCGCGCTGATCGGCACCCGTTGCCGACGCTGCGGGACGTACTACTTCCCCAAGCAGACGAGCTTCTGCCGCAACCCGGTCTGCGACGGCACCGAGTTCGACGAGCTGTCGCTCTCGCGCCGCGGAACGCTCTGGTCGTTCACCAACAACTGCTATCCACCGCCGGAGCCCTACGTGGCTTCTGATCCGTTCGAGCCCTACGCGATCGCCGCGGTGGAGCTCGAGCGCGAGAAGATGGTCGTGCTGGGACAGATCGTTGCCGGTGTGCAGGTCTCCGCGCTGAAGGCCGGCATGCCGATGGAGATCGTCGTCGACACGCTCTTCGAAGACGACGATCACACCTACACAGTCTGGAAGTGGAAGCCGGCGGCCTAGCGGGCTTCGGGAGAGAGCAGTGATGGGCAGGGAGGTCGCGGTCCTGGGAGCGGGGATGCACCCGTGGGGCAAGTGGGGACGCAACTTCGTCGAGTACGGCGTGAAGGCGGCCGTGGACGCCCTCGCAGACGCCGGCCTCGAGTGGAAGGACGTGCAGCTGGTGGTCGGGGGCGAGACGATGCGCAACGGCTACCCGGGCTA
>Ga0307429_1001253_pt1 | contig 12425 bp, 12 predicted proteins | sample SalMarWE160230MG_FD_202151 | JGI IMG/M metagenome (GOLD analysis project Ga0307429, IMG submission 202151) | Salt marsh sediment microbial communities from the Plum Island Ecosystem LTER, Massachusetts, United States - WE1603-230 | ecosystem: Environmental > Aquatic > Marine > Intertidal zone >...
GCATTAAAGGCAATTGATAGCGAGTAGCCTGTGTTATCCTATATTTAGATATAATAGCTATTTTCAGCCCCACAGCTCCCATAATCCGTGGGTGAGGAACAAAAGAGGCTTTCCACTCGAATGCAGCAGTATAGCAGCTATATTCCTCAGGTAGTAACGATAATAGGCGAGCCAGTTGGTCTTCATAATCTGTGCGTTTGGCTCCATCATCAACCTCTTGCAACAAAATAATGTCGGGCTTTTCATCCTGGATAATGCGGGAAACCTCATTGAAGGTCTCAGTAATATCTTCTGGCGAGGGTCCTTCGTCAGGTCCGGAATTATCTGGTAAATCATAGTAAAAGACATAATCCTTGCCTGCCATAAATTGTACATTCCAGTTTAACACCTTCAGTTTCTGCCCTGGACTCAAAATAGGTGTCTGGTCAGAGCAGATTATCGGCTCTGATTGCACCTCAGCAGGATGATAGGTGACCAGCCATCCCCAGGCTGAAAGGGATACAAGGATAATTCCTAAACTTATCAGAATCCATTTAGCAACCTTTCTAAGTTTCATAAATTACCTCCCAGGTACATCCAGAATTACCCAGCGTCTTCATTCCTCATTCATGGGATGGTGTTTTCGTTGCTTTCTCTGCAACCAGGCTATTATCTGCGCGTGCCGCCCATGGTCAAATCATATCTGTGCACGCAGAGCAACTCGGACCAGGTTTTCAGAGGAGAATTGCCCATCTGTAACTTGAGGGAAAAGACCTTCTTCCCCAAGAAGTTCATCTCGAATAGCAACAATCGAGAGACCCTTTTTCTCAAGCTGCTTTGCTCTCCGAGCCAAGTCCTCGAAGTATTCTATACATGTTCGAAGAGCCTTGCGGCCATCCTGCACCACCCTGCCCGGGGCGGTAAATAGAATAAGTCTGTCGGTCTCGAGAGCAACGAGCTTTTTCATTGACCTTATAATCCCCCCGATATCCTCCTCTGGCCGGATAACCTTTGGCTTTTCCGAAATAAAAAGGTCTCCCGAAAAGCACCAGCCTTTTTCAGGTTCCACTAACGCCACATGTCCGTTACAATGCCCGGGAGTCTCTACCACATCAAAGTGAAAATGACCAGTTTCCACTCTCTCAGTCAAACAATCCACTTCAGTGGGCTCTGGATAACCCCAAACCATCTCCTGATATGGATACAACTTGGGAACCTGGTTGATGAGAGGAACCGATTCACGAGGTGCAAATATTTCGATGCCAAATTTCTGCTTCAGAAGATGATTGGCACCGATATGGTCTTCGTGATAGTGCGTGTTTACGGCGAACTTGAGATTCTGCCCTTCCAGAAATTCGACCAACTCCTCAGCCGTATGCTTACAGCCGGTATCAATAAGGAGCCCGTCAACAAGGTACGCCGCAACCCAGTAAAGCGGTTTCCCTTCAAACTCACGGCTCATCTTGATTTGAACAACTTCTTCAAACTGGTTGACCTCGATCATGCTACTTTTTACCCCAACTTTTAGTCTTACCCGGCAACAGCGGCAATGTCATATAACTTCAGCACATACAGCCTGCCTTCCTGTATCTCCTGCCACCGTCATTATGGTTCCCCTGGCTCGAGCTTGTTAAATTTCGCCACATTCGTCTCTGTAGGAACAATAGCGGCACATCCATGAAGGGCACCTCGGAAGCTGGGCTACTGAAGTCGCCTTTTCCAGAAGCTCTATGCGGCGTATCGCCTCAGCTTTTATGGCACCCAGGTTTCTGAAGGAAACATCATAGACCATCATCTTGGCATTCTCATCCCTGATATTAGCATAGTAAAGAAATAGTCTGCCTTTAGGATGGTCTATTAACGCACAATCAAAGCCCAGACGATAAAAATAATGAGGAAATGCTGAAGGTAGCCCCCCCCGTTCCACAAGTGATCGAAACTTAGAGATTCGCACCATAGTGGGCAAGCCCTGGCGGAGCCGGACCAGGTCGCTGAGCGAAGCATACTGAATCGGAACATTTTCCACTTCCCCGGGAGAACCAAATTGAATCGCTCCCTTAAGGGCACCCGCAAAGCCCATCTCATCCATAGAGCGGAGAGATTCTCCCTTTTCCTCAGCCGCTTCCTCCTCTGAAACGGTTTCCAGGGATTTGCGACGCTCGAAATATGCCAGGCGGGGAAAGACGAGGTCGTTAGTGCGAAATAGCTGCGATGGCTTTGGCTTGCCAAGCTTATCCAGCAGCTGCTGGCGGGTAGCCTCATCAACTTTAACTTGGCTGGCTAACTCAGCGATTTTGTGCGATGGGGGCACTGAGCTGGTGCCGCAGTCGCACACTGCAGAATAGTCGCATCCTCTGCCAAACCAGTCACATACAGGCAAGTTGCTGGGGTCGTTGGAGATGAGCGCCTGAATCAGCAAGTCTCGCCTGCGACGCATCTCCTCCCGAACCGCGCCAAGATCGGGGAAGGTGACATGATAGGCGGTAAGGGGAACCACACCCGATTCTTCCCCACCCTTCCGTTCGTAAATGACAATCTCTCCCTCACCAACATTGACCATGGCACAATACATACCTACTTGCTCAATGTAAGTCGGTCTTTGCTTGAGTAAGCTTTTTCCTTTCGCCAGGGCTGAAGTCGTTTTAACCTCCACGGGAACATTTTCATAGATGTCAATTTTACCCACCACGCCTTCAGTCTCCACAAATTGCTCCAGATATTCCTCGCTGGAAACAGCGAAACCAAAAAGCTTGTGAAACCCTGTCCCCTTCCACATAAGCTGTTGCTTTTCCAGAGGAGGGGTGATTTCAGGATGCTTTCTCTTAAAATAAGCTTGCTTCAAATTGGTTAAGTCAGTTACCGAGACGCGAGAGGGAGGGCGACGCTCCTGTAGCTTCTCCATCACGGCGTCCTTAACCGAACGGTTAGCCTCAATGTGGGACACATAAGGTGCGATATTGAAATCAGGCATCTTGTTGCTTATGTTAAATCAGGTGCATAGTTGGGTCAATTTTTACTGCCATGCCTTCAGACGGCGCAAGGCTTCGAGCTTCTCTTTGTCCCCGATTCTGGCTTTGTCCAGAGCTTGAGCCAGAAACTGGATGCTGCTATCGTAAGTTTTTCTATCTACAGGGTAAGGATGACCATCCTTACCGCCGTGAGCGAAGCTATAACTTGCCGGGTCACGCAGACTGACTGGCGTATTATACACCAGCTCCGAGATAAGGCTTAAGGCGCGAAGCGTCTTTGATCCTACACCCTCAAGGCCGAGCAACGATTCGAAATTCTGTGGCTGGCGCTCGTAAGCAATGGTAAAAATCTTGCCCAGCCTGTCAGGGTGGATGTCCTCCAGCGTGATGTAAGGTCGTCGAGGCAGGTTTAATGTTTTCAGCTTATTTAGCTGAGTCACAATTTTATATGGTTTTTCCTCGGTGGCGACTTGAGCGATGACATTCCTTGCCTCTGAGCTTTCTGAAGCTACCAGATTCAGCGCCTCACCTCTACCCTGAGAGCAGATAGCTGACTGAGGCTCACAAACAAAATCGGTAACCTTCTCCCCCAGCCAGTGATATCGCCGAGCATAGCGGTTAATTTCATTCATGCCCTGCTGAATAACTGCCCAGGAACCCTCATTACTGAAGAAGAAAGTATGGTGATAAAGCTGGTAGCCATCTTGAAGGGCTGAATTATCCACTTTAGCTGCCATTCGGCTGGCATAAACCAGAGGTGACGGATTCACCTTTAACAGATGCCCGGAGTTTTCTATTTCAGCAGGAGTCTTTCGTGAAGTCCTTCCTTTGCCGCCGGCAACGAATAAGCCGAGTTCTTTTTCCAATCCCCTCATCCCTTCCTTCAATGCTCCGCAAACTGTGGTGGTAACACCGCTGGAATGCCAGTCATAGCCCAGAACACAGCCAAGGGCTTGAAACCAGAAAGGGTCGGAAAGGCGTCGAAGCATCTCTTCAACACCAAACTCATCAACGATGACAATGGCAATCTCCCTGGCAAGCTGAGACATCCGTCCGAACAGCCACGGAGGCACCTTGCCATAATGCAACGGCAAATTGGCAACGCCGGTCCTTTGCGCTGAATTAGGCATTTCCAGGGATATTATACAACAGTGTTACCCGGCGATATTCTGCGATGAGGCTTGAGTTAGAACGAAGAACGAATTTCGTAAGACTAAATCAAGGTTGTATCTACTTGACAAAAAAGCTCAGTTAGCATCCAATATATCTGGATGCCCCAAGCATATGTGGCTGTATAATTGAGGAATTGCCGCAGTGGAAATGCTCTATGCTTCCTTACTGGGTATAGCCGCTTTCTGGCTGGGTGCTTGCCCGTTTTCATTGTGGGTTGGGCATTGGCTTCTGGGTAAAGACATCAGGGATTATGGGGATGGAAATCCCGGAGCCACTAACGTTTTCCGGGCTGGAGGTTATAAAGCAGCTAGCCTCGCCCTGAGTCTGGACATAGCTAAAGGTATGCCTTTCGTAGTCCTGGCATATTTATTCCTTGGATTTCCTGACATAATAGTTATGATAGTGGCAGTGAGCGCAATAGTGGGGAATGCCTTCTCGCCCGTGCTCGGTTTGAAAGGCGGTAAGTCAATAGCCGTTACCTATGGCGTCCTTCTGGCATTACCCCAGCATGAGATGCTGGTATTATTTGCAGTGTTTATGACCTTGGGCTTTCTTATCCTGGGGAGTAACTCATGGGCAGTGATGCTTGGTCCGGTGGGCTCTCTGCCATACCTGGTAGCCACCGAGGCATATATGGTGGCATCATTGTTTATGCTATGCGTGCTGGTCATATTTGGCATAAAACAGTTTGAGGAACTAAAAACTGGGCCCAGAATAACAGGTGGACTCATCAGTGCATTCCAATCAAGGAGGCGGCAAGTTTAGGTTTGGAGACACAGGACTAGGTGTATGCTATATCAGGTGATAATAGCCGCTGGTCTGGTTAGCTTTGCGCTTAACATTATCCTGAATTTGAGGAGCCTCAAGAAGGTGCATGGTAACAATAAGATACCCAATCCAGCACCTTTGGTCTCTGTTCTCATACCGGCCAGGAATGAGGAACAAAACATTGAGTCCTGCCTTGGGTCTCTGCAGGAACAGGACTACCCCAATTTTGAGGTTTTAGTACTGGATGATAATTCATCAGATAACACAGTTAACATCGTGGGTCGGATAGCGGCTGAAGATAACCGTATTCAACTGATCAAAGGTAAACCTCTTCCTGAAGGGTGGGCGGGTAAGCCTTTTGCCTGTTCCCAACTTGCCCGGAAAGCCAGAGGTTCCTGGTTATTGTTTGTTGATGCTGATACCATACATGCTCCTCACATGCTACGCGGTGTGCTTGCCCTGGTGCTCAAATTCAGACCTTCGCTACTTTCCGGATTTCCTCGCCAGTTGGCTACTTCCTTACCGCAGAAAGTGGCAATCCCGGTATTATACTTTGTCATCCTGAGCTGGTTACCATTGTGGTGGCTCCAGCGCTCTAAAAAATCCAGTCCATCTCTAGCCATTGGGCAGTTCCTCATCTTTCCTAGAGAAGAATACTGGCGCATTGGTGGACACGAGGCGGTAAAGTCCAGGATATTGGAAGATGTCTGGCTGGGGGTTGAGGTAAAGCGACATGGTGGTCGACATCTGACAGTGGATTTATCGCCTGTCGTTTCGTGCAATATGTACACAAGTCCAGGGGCGATGTGGGAGGGATTTACCAAATGGATTTACTCAGTGGCAGCGTTATCCCCGGTAGCACTGGTTGCACTTATTATGGCCGGATACGTTTTCTTTTTAGCTCCATTCTATTCGCTTTGGAAAGTTCTATTCGTGGTATCTACTTCCGCTGCCTGGCGAGATATTGTTATCTTCCAGGTGGCTACAATACTGTTTATGCGCCGTCTGGTTGATAATCGTTTCAAGGAGCCGGCTGTTTCTACCCTGTTACACCCGATCGGGTTCTCCTTCCTTTTTTTGGTTGGTATCTATGCCGGGTCGCGGCGAGCAGTCAGAGCCGGTGTCCACTGGAAGAAACGGCTGTATGGTAGGGAAGCACATGTGGAGTAGGGGCAGGTTAACGCCATTTGAACATGAATGGCGAAGGAAATTGAGACATTCGCCCGAACAGCCACGGAGGCACCTTGCCATAATGCAGCGGCAAGTTAGCAACCCCGGTCCTTTGTGCTGAGCCAGGCATCTCCTGTTCCAGAGATATTATACAACAGCACTGCCCTGATGATATTGCGGTTTTTGACGCGAAAGGTTGCATTAAGGTGTAACTGGCTCTGGAAAAGTCAGGGCATCTAGTAGCAGTGGCAATAAGCTACTGAACATAAAATGAATTTCGTATATACTAGGTTAGGTGAAATTTGGCTGTGGAAAATCAATTATGTATGATCATTCAAAATTAGAGCGACTATTGGCGGATGGCTATCTCCTGGTTGGGTATGTACTTCCCCTCTCCAAGCTTACTTCAGGGTCGATCGCAAATGCTGTTTCTGTCTTTTCTATCCAACTGGACGCTGAAATCTTGCTCAATCCGTCTAACAAGGCCAAGTCCCTAGTAATGCTCAAACATCCGTCTACTGGTCATCGGGTTGATATACTTACGTCAGATGAGCATACTATTAGGCGAGCCAACGAGCAGCTCCGCTACCAGAGAGAGCCGATTGGCACCCTTATCCGCGCGCGTTGTGCCGCTCTTGGTGGCCGTGCCTCCCACCAGCGAATTTTCCATCTAGATCGTCTGGTTGCCAGCTTGGATAGCCTTTGGGGTTGGAAGTTTATATTGGGAGATGCTGTTGGAACTTTCGAAGTTGTCATACACCTAGAATCAACGGATAGGAAAACTACCGAGGAAGCCATAGATAAGTTGCAGCGCCTATTGGATTGCCTGGCGATCTCCCAACAAGTTGGCTTTCATATTCAGCACTGCAATGTTGCGTCAATTCCTCGCCTTGAACCATCTGTTTCTATCGGCCCGGAGGAAATGATGCTCTCCCCAGTCACTCCCGAGGAAATTGGCAATATCGAAGCTGCTATTTCGTCTACCGAAGCCGTGGCTATGGCTGAAGGCCTGAATCAAGCCTATATTGAGAACTGCATGCCTAGCCGCCTTTCGCGGCTTTGGGCGGCCGCGGAGGACGTGTTTGGTGGCAAACCCGGGCTACTGCTTAAGGAGGAGGAAATTAAGTATCTCATTGCCCAAGCCAAGGGCATTGAAAGCCTTCGGAACAACTCTGACCGTCTCAAAAAGATTAAAGAAGCGCTCTCGGATCCCAATCGACTGCCTCTCGTCAGCCGAAATGAACGCATGGCTAGTGCCATTGCTCCCGTTATGGGTATCAGTGTAGAGAACGCATATCATAAAGTGCGCACAGCTTCAGAACTGCGTGGAAAGCATGGTCATCAGCTTTTGGCAAATTGGGAAGACATGGAAGCGTCGGAGAAATTCTTGCAAGAAGCACTGCAGCGTTATTTGCTACAAAAGATATCGTAAAGTTATAGCGTGCCCGCGAAATCGGTTGGCGAAAATTTGGAGGCAAGCATGGCAGAATTTCAAGAGCAGTATGTTGTAGACGAAGAGGGACGAAAAACAGCAGTAATTATTCCGTTTGAGGAATATGAGGAGCTTCTAGAAGATATCCATGACCTTGCAATCATCGCTGAACGTCGAGATGAACCTACTGTAACTTTTGCAGAACTCAAAAAGAAGTTGAAAAAGATAGGCTCTTATGACATTCGGTGGGTGTGAGATAAATAGGATTGCATCAGCATGATAACCATAAATGGCGGGGCAAAGTCGGGAAGTGGCACCATAGTTCGCTACTCTATAACTCTGGCTAGCCTGCTGGCTAGAGAAATAAAGATACAAAATATCAGGGCGAAGAGGGATAAGCCGGGGCTGAGGGCACAGCATCTCAAAGTTATCCAGGCTTGTGCGGAATTATGTAGTGGTATGGTGGAGAACGCCGCGGTGGGCTCTAAGGAAATTACCTATATCCCGAAGGAAAGATTTGAAGGAGGGGAATATGAGTGGGATATAGGGACAGCGGGGTCAACCACTATGTTCGCCCAGGCTGTCTTACCGCTAGCCTGTTTCGCCCAAAAGCCATCCAGATTCAGACTTAAAGGAGGGTTATTCCAGGACTTCGCTCCATCAGCCTATCACATGAAATTTGTCCTTCTTCCGCTGCTTAAGCAAATGGGCATCCAGGCGGAACTGAAGATAATCCGCCCTGGCTATGTACCCAGAGGTGAAGGCATTATCGAAATCCAGGTCGAGCCGGTAAGCAAATTAAAGCCCCTCAACCTTGTTGAACAAGGTAAAATTACTAGCATTGACGGAATCGCCCTCTCTTCACATCTGGAAGAGAAAAGGGTAAGCCAGCGGATGGCAGCGGAATGCCGAAAAGCACTAAGCGCCCAGGGTTATAAGGTTGAAATCCAGGAGATTTACGACAAAAGCTCGCTTCAGGAGGGAGCTGCTCTGGCAATATATGCCGGGACAAGCTCGGGCAACATAATTGGCTCAGATAGGGCAGGAAGACCGGGAAGAAGGTCGGAGTCCATCGGAAGATACGTAGCGCAAAACTTCATGGAAGATGTTGCCACCGGCGCTGCAGTTGATAGGTATATAGCCGACCAGGTTATAATTTATGCCGGGTTAGCTGAGGGAATTAGCCGATATTCCATCCCCAGAATCACCGAACATGTGGAAACAAACCTGTGGCTAATCGAGGAATTCCTTGGTGCCAAGACAAAAATTAGTGATAATCTTATAATAGAAATAGAGGGGACTGGCTTTAAATGGAGAGCTTGATTAACCGTGCCGCGAAGGATTTGGTGGAAAGCAAATATGCTATTGCGTTAACAGGAGCAGGTATGTCCACTGAGTCAGGAATACCCGACTTCAGGGGCCCGAAAGGGCTCTGGACCAAGCAGCCCGAGGCGGAAAGAAGAGCTTATCAGACTTATGGGAAGTTCCAGCAGAATCCAAAAGAATATTGGGAAGAAAGATTGAGCAACCCTTCTTTATTCGGAGATCTAGGAAAAGTAGCACCAAATCCCGGCCATTACGCTTTAGCCGAATTAGAAAAGATGGGAATTTTGAAGTGTGTGATTACTCAGAATATTGATAATTTGCATGCAAGAGCAGGAAGCAAAAGGGTCCTGGATTATCATGGCAATGCGTTCAAACTCAGGTGTGTTTCCTGCAACGCTAGATATGATTTGGAAGAGTATGATTTGCAAGAGCTAAGAGACGAGGGCGGATTGCCACCCCGTTGTAAAAAGTGTGGAGGAACAGTAAAAGATGATATCGTCCACTTTACAGAGCCAATACCTTCAGATATCGCAGAGGAGTCGGAGAAAGAAGCGTTCGAATGCGACCTGATGCTTATCTGTGGAACATCGGCGGTGGTCTACCCCTTTGCCAATCTGCCCCTGATGGCAAGATCCCACTCTGGAACGTTGCCTTCAGGACTTCACGTCACCAGTTACAGAACCACTGTGAAAATAATCGAGCTGAATGCAGAGCCAACACCGCTTACTCAGGAGGGAATCTCAGATTACCTGATCCAGGGAAAGACCGGCGAGCTATTGCCCCGGATAGTGGAACAGGTAAAGAGAGCTTCCTAGAGGCAACAACTTTCCTGCCGATAAGCTCCTTACATAACGATAACCTCTTCAACATTTGTGCTATAATTTAGCTATGGCGGAATTGCAAAACATTGTAGTTGAGAAAAAGGAGGGAATTGCCAGAATAATCCTGAACCGCCCTGAGGCTATGAATGCCATAAATGACGTAATCATTGACGAATTATGGGCAGCCACGGAGGATGTGAGGGTTGACGATGAAGTAAAGGTGGTGATCATAACTGGTGCAGGCAAGGCATTCTCCACTGGATTGGACCTCAGCTATGTCGAAGAACTAGCCGAAGGGCCTATGCTAGAAGTTGGTACGCTTCTGCGTAAGCTGCAGGCGGCCTTCAAATTGGAAAGGCTGGAAAAGCCAGTGATAGCGGCGATAAACGGCTATGCCCTGGGAGAAGGATGCGACCTCGCCTTATCCTGTGACTTCCGCATAGCTTCGAAAAACGCACGGCTTGGAATGACATATACCCAGCTAGGCTTAATCCCCGACACCGGTGGGGCGTGCCGGTTAATTCAACTGGTTGGCTTGTCCAAAGCGAAGGAGCTTATTTTCTTCGGTGAGCCGATAGGCGCAAAAGATGCCCTAGAGATGGGTATGGTAGATAAAGTAGTCCCCGCTAAGGACCTGGAGGCTGCTGCCCTTGATCTGGCAGGAACGCTAGCAATGAAATCACCTGGAGCTCTAGGGTTAGCCAAGAGAGCGATAAACACTACACTTGAGGTTAGTCTAAAAGCAACCATGGAGTTTGATTTGCGTGCTCAAAGCAGACGCTTCCAGGCGGAAGATACCCGTGAAGCTATAGCGGCTAGAATCAAGGAATTGAAAGCAACCCCTAAAATCAAGTGAATGTTCTCCGTGGCAAAAGGTCATAGTTGACAAGAGCGGGGGAATTTCAAGGAGAATCTCAAGCCATTGTAGAGTCTATGAAGCTCACATCTCAGCACTTTCGCCTGATGTATTTTCGATGCCAGATTCTTGACCCGGTCTTCGCCAGCGCAGCCATAGAGCAGTCGCCAGTATTGCAGCAGCTAACATCGAGACATAGATTTCAACCTGTACCATGGTAAGCACCTGGGCAGCAAGCAACAGAACACTATAGTTCAGTATGATGTGCAAGAATGCCACCAAGAGGTAAAATTGCCAGCCCTTTCCCTTATTCCAACCGTAGATTGCTAGAGCAGTAGCTGCAGTATGGAAGCCAATGGCGCTAAACCTCTCCCAGAATGGAAATAGCGCCTGCCATCCATGGAGCTGCACCGTAGCCCAGGTGAAACCTGAAGCGAAGACGGTGTTGAGAACCCAAACTGCCTCAAAGATGCCAAAACCAGCTCCAGCTACCGCTCCAAGGATAAGAGCATCTCGATTTGAAATAGGTGCCTGCCGCCTCATGTAGACGAGCGGCGGCACCAGCTTCAATCCTTCCTGGACAAGCCCGGTAAATAGTAACACTGGTATTCCAGCGAATAGCAGCTGCTGCTGCAATGTTGCCTGGTCCCAGAAGTGGAGCAATGCCTTGTTTGCTCCAAACTGCAACGGAGCTTGAATAAAGGCGATGGTAGGACCAAAAAGGATAGCTCCACCAGCTAGAACCGCCCAGAGCCAGGGCCTTTTGTGAACTGGCGGTGCAAAAGCGCCAAGCCAGATAGCACCCAAGGCAAGAGCGATGCCAATGCCCCAGCCACCGGGATTGCTATAGAAGGATATAAATAGCTGCCATATATTTGCCCACATCGCTCAGTTAGCTTAATCTATTCCGCTATCTCCTGCAGTAAAATGATGCTCTGGCCATTGTCATATTTAACCAAGTAGTAAGGAGCGTCTACACCATACCACATGTATTGCTTCTGTCCCGCTACTTCAAATTCGAGCTTCCAGCAATCGAAAAGTCCTGCTGGGGCGCTCACTTGCCCTTTCCCAATTATGGTTATAGTTACCTCAGGCTTTTGGGCAGCTACGGCAACAACATTGGTATAAGTGGCTTGATAGCCTTCCTCAAAGGGAAGTGCTCTGAATAAGAATAATACCTCATCGTTATCATAAGCATCTTCAGGAACATCTATCTCAGCAGTTTGGTTTCCCCCCGGGGTTTCAGCCTCAATCTTGAGCTTGCTATCGATGTAGGTAGTGTTGATTTTGATTTTGCCCTGCGAGCTGAGTATAGTTTGCTGCCCGGAAATAGGTTTAAGGTCATCGCTTGCCACCTTAATGGAGATGGTTTGCTTTACCTCTCCTAGCTCCCAATACTCTCCCAGAATATAGCTTTCTCCTTCTTTGGCAATACTCAGGTTGCCACCACCTATCGTATTTCCTTCCTGATCCTGAATAATATAGCTGGTCTCTTCCTCATCAAACCAGGGAATTGTAGAAATCGCTATGCCTTCTTTCGGAGCACAACCTACCAGGACAATGCAGAGAATAACTATTACAGCTAAAGGCATCAGCAATTTTTTCATTCTTTCTTCTCCTCTCCTCTACAGCGTGGATAGTCAAAGAGATGAACTTGAGTTCCTCGAGACATGCGCCAGCTCACATCACCCTCTTTAGCCTGGGATTTGGGGTGATGCCGGGCATTCTGCCTCTCTTAGCGATGGGCTTGCCTTCTACTTCGTGGAGGTCGGCGGTGAAATCGATTGGAGGAGCATCGCTGATGTAACTGCCCACAGCGAAGATGTCAACAGGGGCTCCTTCGGTTATGAAATATTTGATGCGCTCCGGGTTAAGTCCACCACTGACGACAATTTCCACCTTCTCAAACCCCTCAAGGTCAAGCCAGGCTC
>Ga0307429_1001254_pt1 | contig 12410 bp, 15 predicted proteins | sample SalMarWE160230MG_FD_202151 | JGI IMG/M metagenome (GOLD analysis project Ga0307429, IMG submission 202151) | Salt marsh sediment microbial communities from the Plum Island Ecosystem LTER, Massachusetts, United States - WE1603-230 | ecosystem: Environmental > Aquatic > Marine > Intertidal zone >...
GCTTCCACTATATATACTGAAAATCGGGGGCTTTTTGGGACACTAAAACAGGGCTTTTTGGTCTGATTTTCTAAATCGGTATAAATACTTGCGGTCAGCTTCGGAAAGTGTATGGCCTTCTAGCTTCCTGTAGGCTATCTCGGCCAGCCTCGGCGGTAGTGCCTCAGTTAGCTTTTTAAGGTCATACCACTGGTCGGGCATATCCTCGGCCTTGTCGCTGGCTACAGTGTCCAGAAGTCTAACACGGTAGCCCTCAGCGTCTAGTATCTCGCCGTCTAACCGCTCCACTGGCCGGACTGCCAGCCACGCACACCGCTTGCTATCGGTATGGCTTCTACAGCCTTTACAGTGAGGCTCAACAGGATAGCCGTTGACTATGCAAACCCGTGTAGCATAGCGGTTAAGATTGCGAAAGTATAAAGCCACCATAAGGCTGGTTATCCTGTAGGCTCTCAAGGGGGGCAAGGGGCATCCGTCACGGCTCTCGGCCTTCTCCAGCTCCAGCATAGCATCGTGTCTAAAGTCGTCACGGTCTTGAATTGGTATCTTGCCTTCATAACGGCTCACAGTGTCATAGTAGCTGGCCCACGCTCCGGTCAAGCCTGTATATTCGGGCTTTGCCTGGTCTGGCTTCCGGCGGGGTCGGCCTTTGATTATCCGTTTGCGCCCTGTCAACAAGTCGCCTAGCTCACGTCGGACTGCTGCGGACTCTCGTTTGACATCCAGAACGGCGTTAAACTCGGCTTTGGTAAGCTCACCACTCGCTTGCTTTGCCTTCAATTCGGTTATAGTAATTGCCATCGCCATCACCTCACTTTCAGCTAGGCAAGCGTTCAAGTCTAGGCTAGGTATTATTCAATTGTTAAGGTGCGAACTACACTCCATAGTACTCTAGTACTGTGGATACTGAAGCTAAATACAGCATAGCATAGGCACTCTGGGGGTGTCAAGTTTTTGCTGGCAGGGATTGCTGGCAGTTTCCGGCGGGCGTTTTCTATCATTATCTTGAATAGGCACGATTGAGCGAACAATCGGACTTTGTGGGGAACTTTGCGGGGAACATTGTGCCGTTGGCCGGGTCCGGTCCAGCTGGGGGAAAGGGCAGGCATCACCCGGTAGGCGTCTACGGCAATACGAAATCGACCGCCGCAGGGTGTGGAAACATGGGCTATGCCATCAGGTGCTTAACGCTCAAATGGCCACTGGGTACCGGGGAGAGCTGACAGGGCGCCGCGGTAATGTCAGCGCTTCTTCTGCCAGAGGGGAAGGAAGGGGTGGACAGAGTAAATCACGCGGTCCAGGCCGTGAGGGTCTGAATCAAGGATCTCCGGGTGGCGATAGACGCCGACCATTGCCACGCCGCCAAAGAAGCTGCCCATCGATTTCCTGCTCCAGCCTGAGTAGTCAGCGATAAGCGCCGGCTCCAAATTGTTCTTCGGCAAGGCCGCGGCAATGGCCGTGGTTAATGTATGGCGGATGCCATGCCAGCCCCAGCCGCGCTGGTGTTCGACCCCCGTCTTTTTACAGATTCGCCTGAACATCAGAGAGAGGGCAGAGGTGTCGTGCTTCTTCGGCCGGTAATCGGCAAAGATGGGGCGGAGAGCCTCTGGAATTAAATGCTTTACCTTTCGTCCGTGTTTCGAGTGGTGAATGGTGAAAACTGTGCCATCAAAGTCACGTTTCTGGATGCGAGCCATATCCTCCCTTCGGACGATAAACGTGGTGGCCACCGCCAGGTAGAAGCGTTCGGACGTTGAAAGTTTCCCCCGGGCCTTTATCATCTGCTCTATCAGAGCTGGTTGAAGAGGGTAGGAATGTGGCTCTTCCTCAGGATAAGGGGTATCGTCTTTTTCAAAGGGCCAGGGCCAGCTGTTGGCTTGTGCCAACTTCTTGACATGGAAAAACTCTTTGCGTAGCGTGTTTTCGCTGATACCCTCACGCCGGCGCCGGATAAAATACTGGCGGAAGTCACTCTCGGTCGGCGAGGCGGTATCCTTGAGCCCCTGGAGAAAGTTAGCGCCTGTGACCAGGTAGCTGGTTATGGTACCCGGCGCCTTCAGCCGTGGGGAAGAGAGCCGTTCTACAAGGTTTTCAAGGGCGGGATGCAGCTTGGCGGCAGGCTTGTTGGCCTTTGCCAACGCCTTTTTACTAATTTTCTTTCGTGCTGCCATCTTGTCTAAACCTCCTGCCCTGGGCTACCGGTTACCCGGGGTACGTATAAGCGGTATTATTTTCCCAAGAGTTCGCCCTGGGTTATCTGCAGCTGCAGCCCGAGCGCTATGCCATACCTGTAGGCGTTTATAACCATCTGGTCAATTGGTGCCTTCCGCTGGTCGCCCGTTTTCATTAAGGCCTCGGTGGCCAGGCTGCAGTAGTGCTGAAGCACCGCCCTTTCATCATCCTGGAGCGAGTTGATTTCCGAGAGGCCGGCCTGCTGCCGGCTGTTCATATCCTGAAAGTCAATCATCGGATTAGCGTCTCCCCGGCGCTTGAATGTTTATTCCCATCATTTTCATCAGGACGTCTGTAGGCATGGTCGTCTTCTCGACTCTGGTGCAGAAATCCAGGCCGCACCTGGCACAGGTATCATAATGGCGAACAAGTACCTTAGTGGTCGGCGTTGAAATCTTGGAGAAGTCTTGAATTGGGGTGATTTTCTTCTCGAGGGAGACGAAAACGCCTTTGGGGATAGACGGGTCATCTTTGCAGGCTTCACGGCAGACAGTCTTGGTGTGGTGACATACGGGGCACTTTGGGAACTCGATAAAGAACTCCATACGATATTGACCTCCTTTAATAGCTTTGTACTCAACAGTATGACTGTACTATAAACAAATAAGCTTGTCAATAGCCTGATGGTGGTTTATAATGCACCTAAAGAGGCTACAGGGGAAAATGCTTAGATGAGCACCGAAATGATTTCGGTCGTAGCCGGCCGCAGCCAGATCAGAATGTACCAGGACCTGTTGGCTAACGTCCGCTATGACAGGCAGTACCATTCGGTAAAAGCCCTGATTCAGCCGGATGAACCGACAGTAAGAGACGTAGCCCGGGTGCTGGTACAGGCTGAGGACTTTATCAAAGCAGCCCAGGAGTTTGTCGATTCCTTCACGACATATCAAACCGAAGTCGGGGATTACTGGACCACACCCGATGAATTACTTGAGGAACAAGCCGGCGACTGCGACGACAAGGCAATCCTTCTCTGCTCAATCCTTAGAAACTATTTGCCCCCCGACCAGGTATACTGCGCCTTCGGCCTGTGGTCTCTCAACGGAGAGTTAGGCGGGCATATGTGGGTGGTCACCGAAGGCGAAGACGGGGAGGACCGTGTTATCGAGGCCACCGCCGGCCCCGGGAAAAGGCTGAGGGGTAAATACATCCTGCATGGCATGTTTAATGATAAGTACGCCTTTTCGACCGACATCGGGTTGAGGGAGTTTGACCTGAAAACGGAGGAACTAGAGGCAGTAATCTCAAGGGGGTAAGCGATGGTTACCAAATCAAGGACAAAGCAGGTAAAGAGGGCTCTCCGGAATGCCGATGACATCATCCATCTTCTCACCGGGAAAAGGCTCAAGAATGTCGTGGGTACGGTCGTTAACCTGTACGGGGAAGAGGTAGCTAAGAGGCTGGGCAAGTTTTTTTCAGTGCCCGAGGAACCGGAGCTGCCGGCGGACAGCCCCTATAGCATACTCGGTGTGCACCCGGAAGCCATGGACGTGGTAGTACGTGGCGCCTACCGTGCCCTGGCCAGAGAGTACCACCCGGACACCGGTACCAAGCCGGACGCCGCCAAGTTCCAGGCGGCTACCGAAGCCTACAAGGCCATCATGGCCGAGCGGCAGGAGAAGCAGGCGGAGAAAAAGGAGCCGTAGATGTGTGGGCAGGAGCTCAGGCGCCGGTTGCACGCCGTTGACCCGGACCTGAATATCATACCGGCTGGACGTCATCACTGGAAAAACAAGACTAGGGACAACTGGGACAAAGCCGCCGGCGTGATTTGTTCAAACTGCGGCCGAGAGGTCTTCCGGGCCAGGGACGGGCTTTGTATGCCGTGCTGGGAGCAGTCACATGAGATTGAAGTCAGGGACCGGACGGGGATCACCAACTGGCTGCCGATGAATATCATCCAGCAGATTACCCACCAGGCCAGGAAAGAGCAGGACTAAAGTTTCGGAATTGCAGTAGGCAGAGGAAAATAAAAAGGGGGGCGGAACCTTTCCGCCCCCCTTCTCTTTGTCGATCAAGTAAAAGCCGGTTTGCCTTTACCTCAGGCAGGACCGCATTATCGTGTTGCGTTCGATGCGGCTCGCGACACCCTTGGTCTGGGCAGCACACTTGGAGAACTTTAGCTTCTGCTCAGGGCTTCCAGCTCCAGGAGCACTAGGCGAGCGCATAAACACCGTGAGGTGTTTCTTTGCCGCTACTGCCTGGATCTGACCAACGGGCGGGGCCATCCCTGGATTTACTCTGTGCCACTTTGCTGGCATTTCGGTCATCCCTCCTAAAGAAATTTTTTAACCGTTCGACTCGACGGTTGCTTTAACGGCCTCTGCAGCAGCCGGTGAAGCCTCTTTCAATCCTGTGAGCATGTCCTTGGTTTCGATATGAGATATAACCTTCTGCTTATCGGTCACCAGCAAGACTATTGGCGCCAAGGGCAGGTCGTTTTCAAGGAACATCTCCTGCGCCTGCTCATCATGGTCTAAGTTTACTATTTCTGCCTCTCCGCTGTCAAGCTCTCTCCAGAAGTCCTTTTTAAACCGGTCCTCAGCCTCATGGCATATATCGCAGTCATCGGCGGTCAGCAAAATGAGCTTCATCTATGTCTCCTCAGCTTCGGCTTCAGTTATGGTTTCGGCTCCGGGTTCAGTATCAACTGCCTCTTCGGTTTCCCTATGTAGGAATAGCGCTTTCGGGTCTAAGGTACCCAGCAGCTCCTTACGCAGGTTCCGAGCCTCGGTGCCGAAAACTGGATAAAGGTCGTCGTATTTACCCGACTCTACTTTCTCGACGGTGCTTAACGGGCCCAGCCGGCTTATCCAGGCAAGTATACGGTAGTAGATTTCGGGATTGTCGACCATGGCGACGGTCTCTTCAGACAGAGCCTCTAGGTCGAGTAGATGTTTAGACTGGCCGCAGTCGCAGGCACGGCCGGCGATACGGAACTTCTGGACACAGTGGCGTTCCATGGTGAGGAGTACCTTGCCTATCTCCCGGTTCTGGTAATCGACAGTTTCTTTGTTTGAGACGGCAGAAGTGACTGAGGGGTTGGCTTCAAGGTGCACCCGGGCTGGCCGGTTTCCCAGGTTGCCGAGGAGGGGTCTTTCCTCGGGTTCTCCAGGGCTTTGTTCGCTGGGGGGCTCTGTTAGCGTTTCAACAGGCTTGGGCTTTGCCTCTCCCAGTATGTCCTGCAGTTCCTGGAGACGTTCTTTATTGCTGGGAGGCTTGACGAGCAAACGCTCGAAGGGAATTTTATCGATGACCTGGGCGGCCAGTGCTAACCACTTCATATAATCAATATAGACGTTGCACGGCTGGTTTGTCAAGCCCTCCTTTTAGCCCGGTTGTTGGCAAGGATTATTGACAACGTGTTGGCAGGGGCTTATAATTCAGCTATAAGGAGGTGAAAGTTATGGCGAGCAGAGAGCAGATATTCGGCATCCTGGCGGGGGCCAGTGGGCCTATGGGGCGTATCGAGCTTGAGGAGAAGGTTGGCGAGAGCTACCGGCGCTTCCAGACACAGCTTGACCGGTGGGAAAAGCAGGAGTTGATTGAGGATGTTGGCGACCACCACTACGCGCTAACAGATAAGGGAAGGGAAGCAGCTCTGGCTGGGCCTGATCAGGCAGGTGCGGCAGCGGAGGAAGGTGGGGCTGGTAAGCCGGCCGCAATTAGTGAGGAGACCCTGGGAACCACTGAATACCAGCAGTTTCTCAAGTTTGGTAGGCAGACCGGTGTTACGCCGGAAGCACTCATCCAACAGACTACGGGTCATATCTGGGCCGGCGGAGACTACAGGGACCTGAAATGGGTGGCCCTGGGCCTGCAGGAGATGGCCATCAGGCAGGACCTGCGTAACCGCTGGTTCCACTCCTGGCGGAGCTACCTTAAGCAACCGATACCGATGGACTTGCCGGCTGAGTATTTAACCACTGATGCAAAGAAAGCCGAAGAAAAAAGCGAGGCGGCGAAGAAAGACGGCACCGGCAAGAGAGATTATATCATCAATGAGGACAATCTCCCTGTATATGTCGGCGAGGGCTTGGGGGATTTAGACCAAAAGGATGCCCTTGACCTGGCCAGAATCAGGGGAGGACCCAGGGGTAAAGACGGGCGCCCCACGACTACCGGCTCCATGGCTGAAGAGATGGCTAAGATGTTTGCCGCGTTCAAAGAGATTATGGGGGAGAAAACACAGGGGAAGTCTTACCTTTTGCGGCAGGGTGATGAAGGCGTCCAGGTCGAGGAAGTCGACCCCAACCGCCCGATGATTATTACTCAGTCCCAGGGAGGCGGCAAGCAGCAGCCGAGTTTCTTTGTTGACGGCGAGGGAAATACGCACGAGGTTCAACCCGGCCAGCCGATTATTATCAAGCAGCCGGCGGCCGCTGTCAATCCACAGCAGGGACAGCAGTATCTTATCGATAAAACCAGCGGCCAGGTCACACAGATCCAGCCCGGCCAGCCGATTGTCATTCAGGCAGCTCCCGCCCAGAGCCAGATGAGTCCCATACAGGTTATGGACAAGGACGGCAAGCCGATGGTCCTTGACCTAGCCACCTTTATCAAGCTGGAGGAGCACAGGGAGAAGCAGAAGATGGATGAGGAAAGCCACCAGATGAAGATGGAGATTGCCAAAGGGTTCAAAGACTTGCTGAAAAATGCGCAGTCGGCGGTATCTCATATGGGGGAGGAGGGCTAGCACATGTCTATCAAAAAGGGTTTGGCGAAGTTCGGCAACCGATTTGCCTTCGAGTTTTTCCTCGAAACCATGCACGGCTCTATGATTAAGGGGTTGAAGGAGTATCTCCGAGATATCAAAGCCGAGGATATCCCATCGATGGTGAAAAAAGAGAAGTTCCCGCCCTTTGACCACCTCGACCTCAGTTTTGCCGGAGAAAACATTGAGCATATCGAGAAGATATCGCTGGTGCGCTTGGTAGAGTTTATCAGCGAGGCACGTCCTGACCTGGTAGAAGCCATTCAGAATAAGGGGGAAGCCGGCGCCACTTATCTGGCCAAACTCCGGCTGAATCTGATCAACCGCATAAAGGGTGCCGATTTCAAGCCAGAGCAGGAAGTGGTACTTGCCACCTGCGACAAGTGCAAAAAACAATGGCCTGTGCCGAAGGATAAGGTTTCGTCTATAACCGAGTGCCCTTTCTGCCATGAGAAGGCAGATGGAGAGAAAGAGCCCGAGGAAAGCGAGGAATCTTAGCAGCACCTTGACAAAAACTACCCAATGGTTGGATAATACAATTAAATGGAAGAGGATTATGTCCAGCCGGGGCAGTTTTTATTCGGTGTAGTAATCAGTGTGCTGCTAAGCATGCTATTTAGCGCTGCCTCCAGGACAGGACAAACCGAAGGGAGGCAGGCAATGTTTGGAATTCCTAAAGATGACGTCGAGCGCATCATGTCTCATTATGGCCTCACCGAAGACGAAGCTTGTCAATTGCTGGCCATGTATTCTGTGGATGAAATCCTTCCTCCGAGGGGGGCAGGCCTGTCATCCGAAGGGAGGGATACCATGGTACACCTTCATGGAGAGCATGGCTGCTACTGCCCGGTATGCTTCTACGAAGAAACGGTAGACGAAAACGTTAAGTGCAACAGCCTTTCTTGTCCTAATTGTGGCACGCGGATGCGGGCGCTGGAGATCGGTGTGAATAGGATAGTCCCAAGGGAAATATTCGGCTATCCGGAAGACCTCGCCACCGGCCTTGATCTTATGGAAAACAGTATGAACCTGGGCGAGAAGGCCCGGATTACACTCTGTACTGAGGGGCTTCCGAGACAAGAATCGCTTGATGCGATGTACGATGATATGAAGGCCATAGGCTGCCATCTGTCCAGGCCGACAGCGAGAATGGTCGGCGGGATCCCCACCACGGAGTTTGTCCTGAAGAAAGGGTCCCCACAATGGACGATGATTCTCCCCCTGATAGTGCCGGTTCTTATCATCGGGTTGATCACCTTCGGTATATTCAGGCTGGAGAGCATTACCAAGGCGCTGATGCCCATTATACTGATAGGCGGAGGGCTGATGATTGTCCTGGCCGTCCTAGCACGAAAGCCAGCCACGGCGTACATCGAGCGTGGGGGGAAGGTTCCTTATCTGCCCGCAACCAATGGCGGTCCTGGCGAGTTAGAAGAAAAGGCCCACTCTCTCTGGATAAAAGCCTGTGAGGCGGAGGGAATTCCGGTCGAATCCAAGTTCGTTGTCTTCTCCGACGATAACCCCTATATCAAGGACTATAACGAGGCAGTTGGCCGGCTGCAGCGGTTAAGGCAGTTTAAGGGTGGGCGGTGGCAACCCGCTGTCATCAAGTCAAAAAAAGCACTGGCCGTCAGGTAGATAAAGACCACTATCTGGCGGCTAACGATATCGAGGAATCACGTATCAAGCATGACCTCGACAAAAGCGCTCGGGAAGAGCAGCAAGCAGCCGATCAGTACCGTGACCGGGGAAAATATGCCTCCGGAGCTGGCGATAGAAAAACCTCAGAGCTTTATGAGCACGTCGCAGGGGAAGAAGACCAGCACAAGAAGGAATTCCAGGACCGAGGACAGCAGCTGGCCACACAGTATTCTACTACTGGCGAACACCTGCCCCAGGTATTCGAGGGCAGCAAGGTGTTGCCGTTCTCGCATATCTCCGAAGACGTGATAACCTGGCAGGGCTTTTTCCCCGATCAGATTTTGAGCGTCCAGGTAAAAGGCGCTGTCACCAGGCCTAAGACAGTACTGGAAACGGCGTTGAAACAGTCGAAGGCTGTGGTGAGGAATATCGTCCCCGACAGGGAACTGGCGTGCGCAAGTGTTTGGGATAATAAGGTATCCTGGCTATCCTCGATACAGTTCCCGCAGGGTAAAGGCATGGACGTGAAGGCGGTTGAGGTCGTTGTATATGACATCGAGGGCCTGAGCCAGCTAGCGCTGGAGGATGTCTTCAAGGATTCGCTGGCTATTATCCGCCAGAAGGAAGGGCCCGAGAAAGTTGCTGCGCAGACCCGCAAGTATTGGGTCATAGTTGAAAAGCCGGGGGATAGCTATTTTGTTGAAGGGTCCTCAGTTCCCTTCGAGGAGTTCGAGGAAGAGAGGAAGAAGATCCTTGACCGTGGGGGAAAATTGCCGACAATAAGGATTCGCTTCGAGGAGCCGTCAGGTAATGGCAATGGGCACCCTGAAAATGTACCGGCTACCAACCCGGGCGAACCGATACCTGAGAAATACCGCCCGCTGATTCCTTTTATCGATGAGCCTCTACCGCCGGGTGCCGACATCCTGGTACCGGCGGTGGTGACTGAGGAGGGTGAGCGGAAGATAGACGCCGTTATGCGGCAGCTGAAGGATGGCGTCGAAAGCATCCAGGACAGCTCCCATTTTCGCCTTTTCCTCACCACGATGTCAAAGTTTCACAACTATTCCCTGGGGAATCAGATCCTTATCATGCTGCAGCAGCCGGAAGCCACCCGGGTAGCCGGCTTTCAGACTTGGAAAAACCTCGACCGGTGGGTCAAGAAGGGTGCGAGCGGCATTGCCATCCTGGCGCCTGTCATGCCCCCGAAGGAAAAGCAGGAGAAGAAAGACGAGGAGGAAGCAGACGAACTCACTCCCACGCCCGTTTATTTCAAAGTAGTTCATGTGTTCGACATCAGCCAGACCGAGGGTAAGCAGCTCCTTGAGTTCGAGGTACCGGTTCTCACCGGCGAGGCCAACGAGGAGTTGTTTGCAAAGGCGTTGGCGTTGGCAAAAGCCCAGGGGGTTGAGGTAAGCTTCGAGCCGAGGCCGCAGCAGGACCCGGGCATCAAGGGGCAGTTCAGCGGTAAGTCAATATGGATTAAGCCTGATGAGTCCAAAGCCCAGCAGCTCAAGAGCCTGCTGCACGAGATGGCCCATTATTACTCCGAGGGTGTTTTCAGGATACCGCGGAGAGACGCTGAGACTATTGCCGAGAGCGCAGCTTTTACCGTTGGCGCCCACTATGGCTTTGACAGCGGCGTGAGGTCATTCCCCTATGTAGCTCTCTGGTCCCAGGACAAAAAGGTGCTGCAGGCTAACCTGTCATCCATCCGGAAGGTGGCCACAGTTATGCTCGAGGGAATTGAGGGGGGCAAAATGCAGGAAGGGAAACTCATCCCGGCGCTGAAACCATTCGAGCCTTACCACTTCGCCGAGTATGTCCTCCGGTACAACCGTTTCAGCGACGCTGAGATACCTATCTACAGCGGGCTAACCGGCAGGAATCCGCTGCGGGTCCCCGACCACATCTGGAGAGAAGTAGTCAAAGAGACAGAGGGCGAGTTCATCAAGCAGGGCGAGATCAACGTCTTCCATATTCCCGAAAAGGAGAGGCCGGCTTACATGAGGGCTGCTCCGACCTGGAGGGATATTACCTCAACTATTCCTCCCAGCCCCAAAGAAGAGAGTGAATTTATCTCCGACTCGCCGGAGCTCATCCCCTTCACTATTGACGATATAGGGTATCGTGACAAGCTGGATAACGCCTTTGAGGCAGCTATCGCTCGGGCAAAAGGTGGTTAGGTGTCTTATATTGAGGATGAGGGAAAAGCCATTGCCGATGCGCTCGGTGTAAGATATGACGGTCCTCAATATTATAATGAAGACTTCAAGTTCCATCTTTTCACTGACCCTCTTACCGGCTCTACATTTGCTGGTACGTCTTTGAAGGACGGCAAAAAGCGGCTTGGGCAGATGAGAAAGCAATTCGACATTTCTCAAGAAAAGTCGCCCTCCACCCACCCCCTCGTCCTCGAGCGTTTCCCCTACCCAGCTCCGGAGCAGATGGAGCTCGGGGGAGACATTGGCAAGATAAAAGTCATGATACCGCCTCCCCGCGGTGTTAAGCTCCCTGAGGGGGCAGTCAGGCGTACGAGCGAGAAACACGACAAAACTGTTGAGCACCTTGGTTATCACTCCGTTAGCTTGAGCGATGACGAGATAGCTTCACTTGAAACGAAAGTCCCTACGGATATAGAGGTGATCAACGAGTCTCAAAACAGGCTTAGAGAGACGAGGGTTATCCCCGACGCGCAACTCACCGGTACCCAGCTCGCCCATCTAAACCTTGCCCGGGCGATTGCCAGGGGAGTCGGCTGTATTCCCCCGGCCGGGATACATGCCGCTGCTATCCCGCCGGCCAGCGATAGGGTGAGAACCGCAGGGCTTTATGGCACTAAGACCGGTGCGCTCTACCTATCTATAGAAATGCTGTCAAAGGGGCGGGATGCCTTTGATACCCTTGTCCATGAGCTGGGGCATCACCGCCAGTATTCCAGCACCGGCGAGGCGGAGGATTTAACCCCCAGCCATGCGGAGGCAATGAAAAGCATCGCGGATAAGCTTACCCAGGGCTTGAGCTCGGGCGAATATGATAAACTGCTCCATGATATACAGTATTGACATACAGTGTACAATTAGTGGTATGATATAAGCGAGGTCAAAATGGCGCAGACAAAGGCTCTCGAGGAGAAATCTCCGGAGAAAGCTCCCGGGAAAAAGACAGACTGGGTAACCCCGGTCGCCGTTGTGGGGGGAGCCGGCATACTGGGAGTCGGATTATGGCTCTACTTCAGGAAGACGGCGGGCGGCTCCATTACCGACATCTGGGTCAACAAGGGCTCTTTCTCGAAGCAGGCGATACCTTTTACGACCAACGCTGACAGCCAGACCTTTGAGGTAGGCGTCTCCTACAAGAATACCGGCAAGGAGGCGGTTGTCCTCGGAGCTGAAGTTATCATTACCAAGCCGAATGGAGAGAAGGTTCAGCCTACGGTCGATATGGCCGGAGCGGATGTGGGTGAGGTGCTCTCCAAGGAATATAATATCTCCAAGGTAGACCAGGTCGGGGAGTGGGGAATTGATATCAATATCATAACCGAAAAGGGCGACGTCCTTGACACGTTCACCGGCGTTGCCCTTGATGTCGTTGAGGAGGTCGAGGAGGGAGACTGGGGTCAGGCTGGGGTAATCCTGGCTAAGGCTGATTTTGAAACGGAGATTGGGCCATCAGAACCGGGGGACTGGCTCCCGGCAAATGTAGAACTCGGCAGAGTAGAGTTTACCGTCATCGTTGAGGCTGCGGGGCCAAGTGATTGGCTGCCAGCCAATGCCGAGTTGGATAGAAAGTCGTTTTCAGTTCTCATCACGGCTGCTGGCGG
>Ga0307429_1001255_pt1 | contig 12407 bp, 10 predicted proteins | sample SalMarWE160230MG_FD_202151 | JGI IMG/M metagenome (GOLD analysis project Ga0307429, IMG submission 202151) | Salt marsh sediment microbial communities from the Plum Island Ecosystem LTER, Massachusetts, United States - WE1603-230 | ecosystem: Environmental > Aquatic > Marine > Intertidal zone >...
GTCCACCACGAAGCCCTCGGGCTGGGCACCCTGCAGCCGCGTCAGGTCGGCGACGAGGTCCCCGTCCAGTCCCTGGGCCAGCTCCAGGGCGCGGGTCAGGTCGTCCACCTGAAAGGCCCGGCCGTAGGCCTGGGACAGGTTGTAGAGCACGACCGGCGACTCCTCGACCTCGAGGGCGCGCCGGTAGAGATCGAACGCCGCCTCCATGTGCCCCAGGTGCAGCCGCACGTTCGCGGCGTTGTTGAGCACCGTCGGATCGTCGGGCAGCGCGCGCACCAGGCTCTGGTACAGCGCGTCGGCCTGCCCGAGGTTGCCGGCCCGCCGTGCCAGCCGCGCCAGGCCCTGTCGCGCGAGCAGGTCCTGGTCGGCGGCGGCCTCGAGCCGGGCCACGTCGGCGGGCATCACCAGACCGCGCGTGGTCGCGAGCGTCGCCTGCGCCACCGGGTCGGCCGGCAGCGCCTCGAAGGTCGCGCCGGCCAGGCCCGCCACCGGATAGGCACCGAGCACGACGGCGGCAGCCGCCAGCACCAGCACGCCGCGCTGCGCGTTGCTGCCGTAGACGATTCCCACCGCCGCCAGCAGCACCAGCAGACCCAGCACGCCCTCGCCCAGCACCACCGGCAGCAGCAGCAGGCCGGCCAGCAGCGCCGCGCGCCCAAACGGCGGCATCCGCTTGGAGAAGAGGTCGCCCAGGTCGTGGGCCGCATGGGGCGCGGCGAAGAGGCTGGTCACCGCGATGCAGAGCAGGCCGCCGCAGACCAGCCCGGCGGCGAGCACGGTGAGCAGCGAGCCCACCAGCCAGGGGGCGCCCTCGGGGTGGCGCGCGAAGGCGGCGAGCGCGGCCGCCGCCGTGCGCACGGCGCTGAGCGGAGAACCCCCGCCCATCCAGAGGGCATGGGCCAGGCGCATGTAGCCGGCCGGCAGGTCGGGGGCCAGGCGCACGGCGGCCTCGGCGCGCTCGATCGGCGTGCGCGGCGAGCCGAGCAGCGCCCGCGCCACGCCGTCCAGATTCCAGACGCCGAGCTCGAGCGCGGTCCGGCGGGTCCTCCAGACGCGGCGCTCCAGCGAGTCGGCGGGCGTGAACCAGGCCTGCTCGATGGCGCTGCCCTGCTCGGGGGAGAGGGCCGCCGCGCCGGCCCAGTAGTGGTAGGAACGCAGCTGCGCGGGCCCGGCGGCCGCCGCGGCGGCTTCGGGGGACGCCTCTTCGGCGTCCGGCACGGCCGCCGGCGCCGCCGGGGCGGCCCACCCCAGCCCCCAGCAGACGCCCAGCAGCGCGATCACGGAGCGCCGACCCCGGCCCACAGACTCCCCCCGAGAACCCGTCGCGTTCGCCCTGCGTATCGGCCCGTCGGCCCCCCCCCTGAACCGCCTCGGCCCGTCGACAGGCATCGCGGCAGCGCTATGCTGACGCGCCCATCGGAGGGGTCGCCTTGGCGAGCCACAAATCGGCGGAGAAGCGGGCCCGACAGGCGCTACGGCGCCGGGAGCGCAATCGCCACCAGCGCAGCCGGGTGCGCGGTGCGGTGCGCAGCGCCCGAACCGCCGTGGAGGCCGGCGACTCCCAGGCCGCCGCCGGGGCCGTGCGCCAGGCCGAGAGCCTGCTGCGCCGCGCCGTCAGCAAGGGCGCCGTGCCGCACAAGCGCGCCAGCCGCCAGATCTCGCGGCTGGCGAAGGCCGCGCACCGCCTGGCGCAGCCCGGCCAGGCCGCCCGCTAGCCCACCAGGCCGATCACCAGCCGCTCCAGAACGAGCCGCTCGGGCAGCCCCCCCTCCCCCTTGAGCGCCAGGTCCGTGCGCTGGATCGCCCTCAGGCAGGCGACCAGACGCCGCTCGCTGTAGCGGCCCGCCTGGCTCTCGAGCTTGCGTCGCAGGAAGGGCGGACCGGCCAGCGCGCCGCCACCCCGCAGCCGCAGCAGGCGCCGGAAGTGATTGGCGAGCGCGGCGAGCACGATCGGCGGCACGGCCCCTCCGGAGAGCAGCTTGTCGAGCACCGCCAGCGCGTCGCCCGCGCGCCCCTCGCCGATCGCATCGGTGAGCTGCCAGATCGGCTGCTCCGCGACGTCCAGCGTGCCGGCCGCCACGTGTGCGCGCTTCACGGGCGCGCCGACGCCGGCCAGCAGCCCCGCCTTGGAGAGCTCCTGGCGCAGCAGCAGCAGCTGCGGACCGATGCGCTCGGCCAGCAGCTCCGCGGCACCCCGCTCGAGCTTCAGGCCCTGGCGCTGCGCCTCCCGACGCACGAACGCCACCAGCTCCGAGCTGCGCCGCGGCGGGTCGCAGTCCACCCGCGCCTCGCCGAAGGCGCGCACCCAGCGGGTGCGCGCATCCGCACGCGCCGAGACGGCCACGATCACGCTGCTGGCGGAGTCGTCGGACTGGGCGACGAGCTCCGCCAGCGCATCGGTCAAGCCGGCGCCCCGCGACGCCTCCGGCTCGCGCAGCACCACGAGGCGTCGCGACGCCATGACCGGCAGCGTCTGGACGGCATCGCGCAGCGCCGCGGGATCGCTGCCGGCTGCGTCCAGCCGGTCGAGGTCGAACTCCTCCGGTCCCCCGTCGAGCGCCGCCCGGCGGATCGCGTCCAGCGCGTCGTCGCGCAGCAGCGGCTCCGCGCCGGCCAGCAGGTAGGCGGGACGCAGACGGCCGGCGGCGAGCTCCCGCGCGAGATCCTCGAAGGTCAAGGCGTCAGGCTCACGTAGAGGGCGTCGTAGACGCGGCCGGCCAGCACGTTCGCCAGCTCGCGCAGCGCCTCGTCGCGGTTCTTGCGCATCGCCTCGACGTCCGCACTCGCCAGATAGCGCTCCGACTCGCGCAGCGCGTGGGGGTCGAGGGTCAGCTCGCTGCCGTCGCGCCGCTTTGCCCGCAGCTCGAGCGACAACGTGAGCTCGTACTCGAGCGCCAGCGCCACCGACGAGAAGCTGCGGGCGCCCGCCTCGATCGGCAGCACGCGACCCGACAGCACCAGGTCCGCGTTCGCCGGATCCTCCACCAGCCGCACGCCCCGGCGCCGCAGGAACTCGCGCCGCAGCGCGTCCGCCACGATGAACTCGACGCCCGGCTCGTAGGAGTCGTTGCGCGGCGTGCTCACCGCCACCGACCGCACCTCGCCCAGCCCCCCGTCGTAGCGGACCAGCCCGTAGCCGCACCCGACGAGCAGCAGCAATCCGGCGATCGCCCCACGCCCCACGCGCGCAGTTATACCACCCGGCGGGGCCGAAGGCGTGCTCGGGGGCGCGGGCGTGGCGCACGGAACGGAGGGCGCCCGCGGAGATCGGCATCACCCCGGCGACGCTGGGCCCGACACTGAGTACGACGCGCCCGCGCCCACGAGCGGCACCCGTCTGGGTGGCCCGGCTAGATCTCGAAGCGCCGGACGTCTTCGCGGAGGGCTTCGGCCTGGTGGACGAGGCTCTGGGCGACGTTTCCGAGGCGGGCGGCGGACTGCTCGTTGGAGCGCGTGCGCGTGGCCATCGCCTCCAGGAACTCCACCGCCGAGCGGCACGCCGCGCTCTGCTCCTGCAAGGCGCTGTTGATCCGCTCCACCGCCTCCCGCACGTTCTCCACCGACTCCCGGATGCGTCCCGAGCCCCGCGCCTGCTCCTCCGTCGTCCCCCGCACCTGGCCCGCCACGTCGCGCATCGCCAGCGCCCCCCGGTAGACCACCTCGTTGCCCCGGTCCTGCTCCACCGACGCCGTGCGGATCTGCTCGACACCGCTGCGCACCCGCTCCATCAGCTCCACCACGTGGCCCGCCGCCTTCGCCTGCTCCCGCACCGCCGCCACGATGCCCGCGATCCGCTGACCCGACTCCCGCGACGCCCGCGTGATCTCCTCCAGGCTCACCCCGGCCTCCGCCGTCCGGTCCACCCCTTCCGCCACGCTCCGCGTCCCCCGCTCGATCGCCCCGATCGCGTTGCCGCTCTCCTCCTGCACCGCCCGGATCAGACCCCCGATCTCCTTCGTGCTCGCCAGCACCCGGTCCGCCAGGTCCTTGATCTCGTCCGCCACCACCGAGAACGCCCGTCCGTGCTCCCCCGCCTGCGCCGCGATGATCGCCGCGTTCAGCGCCAGCAGGTTCGTCTCGTCCGCCACGTCGTCGATCACGTCCACGATCGCCCCGATCTCCGAGGCCCGCGCCCCCAGCGACCGGATCACCCGCTCCGCCGTCTCCGTCGCCTCCCGGATCGCGTCCATCCCCTCGATCGTCTCCACCATCTTCACCTGACCCGACTCCGCCGAGTCCACCACCTCCCGGCTCAGCCGCGCCGTCTCCTCCGCCGACGCGTCCACCTCCCGCATCGACGTCGCCATCTCCCCCATCGACGCCGACGTCTCCATCGACGCCTCCGACAGCGACTCCGTGTTCTCCAGCACCTGCTTCACCGAACGAACCATCTGCTCGATCGATCCCGAAACCTCGTTCACCCGCTGCGACAGCACGCTCGCCGTCTCGTTCAGCTCCTCCCCCGCCGCGCCCAGCTCCAGAATCGAGCTCCCCGACTCCTCCACCGACACGTTCAGCGCCTGCGACGAGTCCGCAATCCCCCGTACCTGCGTGTTGATCGCCTCCATCGACGATCGCGTCTGCTGGATCCCCGATACCTGGTCCGCCGTCACCGACGCCACGCTCCCCGACACGTCCGCCATCTCCGCCGCCGTCGCCTCCACCCGGTCCGCCGCCTCCGCCACCCGGCCCACCGTCGAACGCAACGACGCCCCCATCGCCTCGAACGATCGCGACAGCTCCCCCAGCTCGTCCTCGCTCTCGAACACCCGACCCCGACGCAAATCCCCACCCGCCAAACGCTCCGCCTCGCCCCTCAGGTCCTGCGTCGCCTGGCTCACATCGCTCGACAGCAACAGCGCCAGCACGAAGGCGAGAGCGCCGGAGATCCCCAGCAGCGCCGCAAACACGATGCGCGTGTGGCGCACCTCGCCCATCAGGGGATCCCAGTGCGAGACCATCACGATCACCCGTCCATCGTCGGGGAGCTGTCGCCAGCTCAGCACGTGCGGCATGTCGATCGCTGTGCTGTTCCCCGCGGTGACTCCGCTTTCGCTCACCAGCCGCAGCTCGTCGTCGTTCAGCAGGTCCGGATCCCCCGCCACCACCTCCGTGGTCTCGGGATCGAAGAGCAGCACGTCGTCGGCGATGCCCAGCCGCCGCGCCTCTTCGCGCGGACCGCGGAGCTCGAAGTTCCAGTCCCAGGAGAGGCGCTCCTGGACCTCATCGAGGTAGCGACCCTGGATGCGCGTGACGTAGGCCTCCACCGGACGCATCGATCGCACGTGCGCGCAGAAGATCGCGAACATCACGGTGAACATCGTGACGCCGGTGATCGAGTAGCGCAGCTTGCTCCGCAGGCTCACCGGCTCGACCAGCGCGCACCGCTCGTCGAGATCCTCGATGTGCTGCGCCAGACCGTCGCGCACCGGCCGCGACAGCTGCTTCACGATGAAGAAGCTCAGCACGGTCATGATGAATCCGCCCGAGGCGGCGGCCACCAACATCACGAGCGCGCTGAACCAGCTGAAGCTCGGGAAGAGCCACTTCATCGACCCCGAGACGAGCAGTCCCCCCAGCAACCACCAGAAGAGGCCGATCCGCTGGCCCCGCGCCGGCAGGTTCACGGCGCACGCGAAGGCCTCCCGGATCTCGCGCGGGCTCGCGTGCCCCTCGCTCAGCCCGTCGAGGGCGCGCACGATCGGTCCCCACAATCGGCGATTGACGCGGTCCTGGAGCACGAAGAGCACGACGAAGAGTCCCGCGACGATCATCCCGAAGGCGCGCCACTGCTCCGCCGTCAGCCGGATCAGGGCCGTCAGGTAGAGGGCGATCAGGACGGTCGCGCCGGCCGAGGTCAGCAGCGAGGTCAGGACGAAGCGGTTCCTGAACCCGGATCCGGTGGGATACTCCGCAGCCATCTCTCAGTCCAGCTTCAGCAGGCTGCGGGCCACCGCGAGGACGCGATTGGCCTGGATCGGCTTGGTCAGGTACTCGTCCGCGCCCAGGTTCAGCGCGCGTTCCCTGTCCTCCTTCGCTCCCTCGGTCGTGATCACCACGATGGGAATGCTCTTGAGGGAATCCTCGCCCCGCATCAGGCTGATCAGCTTGAGGCCGTCCATCACGGGCATGTTGATGTCGATCAACGCCAGATCGAAGTGATCGCTCGACACCTTGCGCAGACCGTCCATCCCGTCCTGTGCTTCGACGATCTCCACGTCCTTCAGACGTCGCAGCGCGAAGACGAGCAGCTGTCGCATCGTCGGGCTGTCTTCCACGATGAGGATTCGCCGCCGTTCCATCTTCAACCCCTTAGCCTCGCGTTGACAACGCGGAGTTCACTGGGCCAGCAGGTCCAGGAATCCCTGGATCGTGCTGAGCTTCCGCTCGGACTGCGAGTAGAGCCGCGCCGCGAAGATCGCGGTGGCTGCATGTCCGCCGAGCAGGTTGAACAGCTCGTGATCGAGCGCCGAGAAGCCGTCCTTCTGCTGGAGCAGGCTGAAGATCGCGATGGCTCCGATCGGGCGCTTCTGGATCTGGAGCGGGATCACCACGATCGGCCGGGTGAAGTCGTCCGAACGCGTGGTGCCCCAGCAGGTCGTCTCGGCGGAGGTCACGGCCTTGCCGAGCGTCCCCGAGCCGAGCCGACAGGCCGGGATCTGGCCGTCCTCCACTCCTTCCGCCGCCACCACCTGGAGGACCTCGTCGCGGCCGTCGATCAGGTAGACGGCGAAGGCCTCGGCGCCGATCAGGTTGATGACGATTTCGATGACGATCTTCAGGACTTCGTCGAGATCCAGCGTCGAATGCAGCTGGTAGCTGGCGACGTAGAGGTTGGCGAGATTGTTGTTCTCCTCCTCGATCTCGACGTAGCGATCGGCGAAGCGGCGGTTCTCCTCCTCCACGTCCAGCAGCTGCTCGCGGAAGCTGTGGTTCTCCGCCTCCAGGCTGGCGATGCGACCCAGCAGCTCCACGCGAAGCTTGCTCCAGTCGTCCGGATTCTGGACGGCCGTGTGCTGCTCGCTCTCGATTTCCAGCATCTGCCGGCGGAGGCGTTCGTTCTCCTGCAGGAGCTCCTTCGTGAACTCCGCACCCCGCTTCAGGATGCTCAGGAACTCTTCTCCACGATGAAAGAGGTTCGAGCGGTCTTCGCTCATGCGTGTCCCCTTGCGCCCACGTCCCAGGCCTTCACCTGACCGACCCCCCGTTGGATTGCCGTGGCGACGTCTCCCAATGGCAAGACCCAATCCACCGCGCCCGTCCGAATCGCCTGCTGTGGCATTCCGAAGATCACCGCGGTCGACTCCGATTCTGCGATCACCCTGCCTCCGGCCTGCTTCACCGCCTGCACCCCCTCGCGTCCGTCGTCCCCCATGCCGGTCAGCACCAGTGCGAGGCAATCGGCGCCGTAGTGCTTGGCGGCCGAGCGGAACAGGCGGTCGGCGGAGGGCGTGTACTTGTCGGCGGCACTGGCCGGCACCACCCGCGTGACGATCCGTGACCCCAGGCTCTCCAGCTCGAGATGCGAGCCCCCCGGCGCCACCAGCACCTCGCCCGCCCGCGGCTCCTCGGCGCCCTGCGCCTCCACGGCGCGCAGCGTGGTGAGCCGGTCGAGCCGCTCCGCGAAGCCGCTCGTGAACCCCCGGGGCATGTGCTGGGCGACCAGGAAGGCGCAGCGCGGCGGCTCGGCGAACGCGCCGAAGATCTGGACCAGCGCCGCGGGCCCCCCGGTGGAGGAGCCGATCACCACCAGCCTCGGGACCCCACCCGGATCGGGATCGCCGGCCCGCGCCACCGGCGGCAGCGACGCGAGGCGGTCCCGCACCTTCTCGATGCGCAGCTCGCGCGTGGCGTGGACCTTGCGGATCAGCTCCTGCTCGATCGTCACCAGCTCGGGACCCGCCCGCGGCGTGGGCTTGGCGAGGAAGTCGACCGCACCCAGATCGAGCGCCTTGAAGACGTCCTGCTCGCCCGCACGTCCGCTGATGACGATGACGGGCGTCGGTCGCTTGGACATCACGATGCGCAGGAAGGTGAACCCGTCGATGCGCGGCATCTCGAGGTCGAGGGTGATCAGGTCCGGCTCGAGATCGAAGGCCTTGCGCAGCGCCTCCTCGCCGTCCCGCGCCACGCCCACCACCTCGACCAGCGGAGAGGTCTCGAGCATGCGCGTGATCGCCTGCCGGCTGAAGGCCGAGTCGTCGATCACCAGCACGCGGATGCGGCCCGAAAGCGTCATCGCTTCGTCTCCCCGCCATCCACCCGCGCGATCGCCGCTTCGGCGGCCACGTGCCAGGCATCCCGCACCATCAGGTCGCGATGCGGGCGCCGGTACACGAGGTCGTTCCGGAGATGCCGGAGGTCGAACTCGTTCGAGAGGTTGATGAGGGATTCCGAGTGCCCCAGCAGGAGGTGACCGCCCGGTCGCAGCTTCTCGTAGAAGGTCTGGATCACGCGACGCTTGCACTCGGTATCGAAGTAGATGATCACGTTGCGACACAGGATCACGTCCATCGAGCCGAGCAACGCGATCCTCGAGCGGTCGAGCAGGTTCAGATGGATGAAGTCGACGTGCTCCTTCACCGCGTCCGAGATGCGCCAGGCACCGTCCTTCTCGCTGAAGTACTTCTCCTTCAGGCGCGGCTCCGTCTCGCGGAACGAGGCCGGGCGGTAGACTCCCTGCCGCGCCTTGCGCAGCATGCGCTGGGAGATGTCGGAGGCGTAGACCCGGATGTCGACACCCGGCCGGAGGCCGGCCTCCAGCGCGAGGATCACGATGCTGTAGGGCTCCTCGCCGCTCGAGCAGCCCGCCGACCAGATGCTGATGGGCGCGTCACTGCGTCCGGCGCGTTCGAGCCGGGCCTCCGGCAGGATCTCCGTGATCAGCGCGCAGAGCTGGCTCCGCTCGCGCAGGAAGTAGGTCTCGTTGGTGGTCAGCTCGTCGATCAGCCGCGCGAACTCGCCGTCCCCGCCGCTCGCGTTGCGCACCAGATAGTGGTAGGCCGAGAAGCTCGAGACCTCGAGCTCCCGCAGCCGGCGCCCCACCCGCCGCTCGAGCACGAAGCGCGACTCCGGACCGAAGTGCAGGCCGCAGTTGCGCCGCAGCAGCTCCGCCATCATCCGGTACTCGGCGTCGGTCATCTGGGGATGTTCGCTGCCGTCGAACACGACCTCAGCCCTCGAGTCGCTTGAGCGCGCGCAAGATGGCATCGCGCACGAATTCGTCCTGTTCGGTCTCCAGCCGCCGCAGGATGGGCGGCACCGCCCGCTGCACGCCCCGTTCGGCGAGCGCCTGGATCGCCTCCGCCCGCACCGACCAGTCGCCGTGCGAGACCATCGGGACGAGCGCCTCGAGCGCCGCCGTCTCGCCATGACGGCTGAGGCACGCGACCGCCTCCTTCACCAGCTCGGGCTCCGGACGCTCGAGCACCGCGCTCACCCGCGCTGCCTCGGGGCCGCCGATGGAGTCCAGCGCCTCGATCGCGCCCAGCACCACCAGGGCGTCGTCGCGCAGGGCGGCCTCGATCACGGCCAGCGCGGCACTGCGACGCTGCGGATCCTCGGCTCGCCCGAAGCGCCGGCCCAACGAGCGCACCGCCGAGGCGCGTACCCGCGGATCCTCGTCGTCCGCCAGACGCTTGAGGTCGTCGATCACGTCGTCGCTCTGCGACGCGCCCAGCGCCGAGGCCGCTGCGATCCGCACCGTGGCGGTCTCGTCGGCCAGCGCGAGCCGCAGGGGCTCCGCCGCGGTGCCGGGCTCCAGACGGGCCAGCGCGTCCACCGCGGCGCGGCGGACCAGGGCGCTGGGATCCTTGAGCAGGAAGGTCACGAGCTGGGTGTCCTGGCGCCGCCCGATGCAGCCCAGCACCTTGGCGATGGCCAGGCGGACGGCATCGCCGGCCCCGTCGAGATGCAGGCGCAGCAGCTCGATCGCCTGCTGGGTGACGGCCTCGCCGCCCGCCCGCGGCTCGGCCACGCGGATCAACGCGTCGACGAGCGCCAGCATCTCCTCCTCGCTCTCGTAGTCCTCGTCCGAGGCGACGCTCTCGATGCGGCGCACGAGCGCGGTGAGCGCGCCGGCCAGGCGGCGCTCGCCGATCGAACGGGCGGCGGCGATGCGCAGCTCGAGCTCCGCGTCCTCCAGCGCCGACAGCAGCCGCGCCGCGCCGCGCTCCCCGCCGCTGCTGCCGAACAGCGAGCAGGCGTCGCGGCGCGCGGAGACCTCGAGCCGGCTCCAGCAGCCGTCGATCTCCGCCTCGGCGACCTCTCCCATCTGCGCGAGGGTGGCCAGGCACACCTGCGACAACGCCTCGTCGCGGCCGGCCCGCAGGATCGGGATCACGGCGCGCTCGGAGCCGGTCAGCCCCAGGAACTGCACGATCACCAGGCGCGTCGCGAGGTCGGCCTCCTCGAGCCGCTCGATCGCGCCCTCGGCCAGTGCGGGCGAGGCGTGGAAGACCTCGCGCATCTGCTCGGCGAGCTGCTCGGCCCGGGCGCCGTCCGCGCGCGAGAGCGTCCTGAGCAGCGCGCGCATCGCGGCTTCCCGGCTCGAGCGAGAGCCCGAGCCCAGTCCCTTGAGCAGCACCGCCGCCGCCTGCTCGTCGTCGCAGCGGCCGAGCAGCTCCAGACCCCCCGCGCGCAGGATCGGATCGTCCAGCACCGGGGCGAGCGCTCGGGCGTCGAACTCCGCCTCCAGCGCCGACAGCGCCCGCAGCGCGGAGAACCGCACCGTCGGGTCCTCCTCGCGGCACACCGCAATGTCGAGCAGCGCAGGGGCGACGCCCTCGCCGCCGAGCACGCCCAGCGCATCGGCGACGGCGGCGCGCACGTTGGCATCCGCGTCCCGGAGCAGCGCCAGCAGCCGATCGGACGCCCGCGGGTCGGCGATGCCCGCCAGGGCATCGACCACGAACTTGCGCACGTCCGCGTCGTCGCTCGATGCGGCCTCCAGCAGGGCCGGAACGACGCGGCTCCCGCAGTGCACGAGCGCCTCGACCGCGGAGTTGCGGCGACCGGGGTTCTCGCCGTCGCCCAGCGCCGCGACCAGCGCCGAGGCCACCTGCTCCGTCTCCGGAGAGTCGACGAAGCGCTCGACGGCGGCCTTGCGCACCCGCCAGCTCGAATCGCCCAGGCGACCGACCAGCAGCGGGAGAGCCTCCTCGAGCGGCAGCACCGCCACGCGCTCCACGGCCAGGCGTCGCACGTCCTCGTCCGGGCTGACGAGGTCGCGGATGACGCTCTCCCTTTCCCGCTCGTCGAAGCCCGCCTGCATCTAGCGCATCCCCTTCGCGCGTGCCGCGCGAACGAGCTCCTCGGCCAGCAGATCCCGCGACTCCCGCAGCCGCGGATCGACCCGTTGTTCGAAGAGCGCGCGGCCCTCGGCCAGCTCCGACTCGAGCAGCTCGAGCACGTTCCCGTCGCGCACACCCGCCTCGAACTTCTCGGGGTTGTAGAGGACGACGTCCGACACGATGATGCGGGCGAGCCGCTCGGCGTCGGCCAGCGCGGGATCGCGGGCGGGCTCCGGGGTCGCGGCCGGCGCGGGCCCGACCGCGCTCGGGGCGGGCTGCGGCGGAGCCGGCTGCGGCTCGGCGGGCCGCGGCGGGATCGGCTCCGCCGCGGCGGGCGCCGGCACGGCGGCCGCCGCGGGCCCGGCGGCGAAGCCACCTCCGCTCGTCAAGCCGAAGCTCTTCAGGATCGGACGCAGGGCTTCGGGCAGCTGCGGCCGCTCCAGGTAGGCGTCGGCTCCGTAGGTCTCGGTGGCCGGCCGGCGGTAGCGGTCGCGGTCGTGGATCGCCCCCACCAGCACCACATGGATCGAGCGCAGGCTCTCGTTGCGCTTCATCAGCTCGCAGACCTGGAAGCCGAACATCTTGGGCAGCGCCGCATCGAGGATCACCACCCGGGGCAGCATCCGCTGCACGCTGAGGATCGCCTCGACACCGTCGTGCACCAGCACCGGCTCGAAGCCCCACTCGTACAGTGTGTGGGCCGTCGCCTTGCCCGCCGTCACGTCGGCATCCGCGAGCACCACGGTCTCGCGAGGCGCGCTCGCGCGCTCCGCCGGCGCAGCTTCGGCCGCCGCTCCCGGCGGGGTCACGCGGAACACGGCCTGACACTTGGTGCAGCGCAGACGCACCCCTTCGGGCCGAAGCTGACGCGCCTCGATGCGATACCGCGCTCCGCATTTCGGACAGCCGGCGATCATGTTCTGACTCCCATGGCTCGTCATCCCGCTACCCGATCTCGAAGCGCCGGACGTCTTCGCGGAGGGCTTCGGTCTGGTGGACGAGGCTCTGGGCGACGTTTCCGAGGCGGGCGGCGGACTGCTCGTTGGAGCGCGTGCGCGTGGCCATCGCCTCCAGGAACTCCACCGCCGAGCGGCACGCCGCGCTCTGCTCCTGCAA
>Ga0307429_1001257_pt1 | contig 12399 bp, 13 predicted proteins | sample SalMarWE160230MG_FD_202151 | JGI IMG/M metagenome (GOLD analysis project Ga0307429, IMG submission 202151) | Salt marsh sediment microbial communities from the Plum Island Ecosystem LTER, Massachusetts, United States - WE1603-230 | ecosystem: Environmental > Aquatic > Marine > Intertidal zone >...
CCAAACAGGATGATCTGCCATACTCTTCTTTCGGAGCGAAACTGTCGATTATGTCGTCTTGGATGTCAAACGAGTAGCCCATGTTCTCGGCTGCTTCCCCCAACAGTGACACATCCTTCTCCGGAGCGTCTCCTAGAATTGCGCCAGTAAGCAGTGTAACTTTGAAGAGCGAAGCGGCTCTTTTGCCTGCCATAACACGCCACTCGTTAACGTCCACATCCTTATGCTCAAACAGTAAGTCAAGTATTTGGCTCTCATTAACCGCACGGTAACCCTCAGAAAGTAGAAGCAGCACTCTGCCAACTTTCGCTTCTGGAAAACCCGAGTTCATTATGGCGCGGGTCGCCAAGGCATATGCGATGTTGCCGGTGAAGATAGCAGTTGCTTCTCCGAATCGGGTGTTGTAGGGGTTGTAGCTGTCTGTGAATTTTTTGTGTAACGTACTTTCTCCTCTTCTCTGATTGTCCATGTCAACTATGTCGTCGTGAACCAGAATGGAGTGGCGGTACAGCTCAATTCCGACGCAGACCTTTAAGATTCTGTCATCAACCTTTCCGCTGTAACCTTTGTACGTGAGGAGCGTACTGCAGGAAGCCAACCGTTTGCCTTTCCGAAGCACAAACTCTTCAAGATCAGAGTACACATTCTCAATGAAGGAATGATAATCTCCTGCCTCTTTTACAGCTTCATCCAGAAACGTTTTGAGACGTTCTTCGATCACCCCGCCATAACGGTCTAACGTTTTCTCCCAACCCATTCCTCATCCAACCAAACGTTGAATCCACTCTGTCTGCGAAAATCCGTTATTCACTTCATTTTTGTGAAGTTTCTGTTTTCTTTTTGTGGCGACGCTCCAGTTCTTCGAAGATGCTGGTAAGCTTGATGCCTTTTTGGGCGAACAACACTAGAATATGGAAAAGCACGTCAGCGGCTTCATGCGTAATCTCCTTGGGATTATCCTCTTTTGCTGCAAGGATAATCTCCGTTGCTTCTTCTCCTATCTTCTGAAGAACAGCATCCTCTCCCTTGGCAGTTAAACGAGAAACATACGATTTCTGGGTGGGGTTTCGAATCCGCTCTTTTATGACTTCGAAAAGTCTCTCAAGCATCTTCGCATCAACCTCTTGCTTGTCTTCTGTCTTTATGGGCTTGTAGAAACATGATTGTTCACCCGTGTGACAAACTGGACCTATCTGCTGAACCTTAAACAGAATCGCGTCATTGTCACAGTCCAAAACAGCGTTCTGTACTAGTGAATGATGCCCAGACTCTTCGCCTTTAAGCCATATTCTATCTTTGGTTCTGCTCCAGAAATGCGTCTTGCCACTTGACAAAGTCAACCGCAACGCCTCCTCGTTCATGTAGCCTTGCATCAACACCTGATCGTTTGACGCGTCCTGAACAATGGCTGGAACTAGACCTTTACCTTTCTCAAAGTTCACCTTTTCCACGAACTCTTTAATCTCGGTTTCATTCAGTTGCAACACCAAACTTCTCAACCTCTGTTACACTATAGGCGCATTGGCACCCCTTTCTCTGCAAGGTATCTCTTAACTTCTCCCACAGAATACTGGAATCGATGGAATATGGATGCAGCTAGGGCAGCGTCAGCGTCTCCTGCAGTCAAAACTTCGTAGATGTGCTCAAGGTTTCCGGCGCCTCCGCTGGCGATTATCGGCAGGTTCGTTGCTTCACTCATGGTGCGTGTCAAGGCTATGTCGTAGCCGTCCTGTGTTCCGTCACAGTCCATGCTGGTTGGCAACAGTTCCCCTGCACCCAATTCTTTCACTGTCTTAGCCCAAGCCATCGCATCTATTCCCGTGGGCACTCTTCCTCCCTCAACGTAAACTTCCCACCAGCACTTTCCTTTAGGAGTCTCCACAACCGTCTTATCAGGCAAACGTTTGTCCACGTAAACTCGTTTAGCGTCTATGGCAACAACAATGCATTGGCTACCAAAAACCTCAGCCGATTCCTTCACGAGATTGGGAGCTCTCACTGCCGCAGTGTTCACGGAAACCTTGTCTGCCCCACTCGAGAGAACATTCTGGATGTCAGTGACGTTTCTGATTCCTCCGCCCACGGTTAAGGGAATAGAAATCATGTCCGCGGTTTTTTTCACAACCTCTAAGGTAGTGTCCCTTTTCTCGTGGGAAGCAGTTATATCTAGGAAAACCAGCTCATCCGCTCCCTGTTCTTCATAAGCTGCCGCAAGCTCAGCTGGGTCTCCTTCAATTTTCAGGTTCACGAATTGTACGCCCTTCACAACCTTTCCGTCCTTGACGTCCAAGCAGGGCACTATTCTTTTAGCTAACATCTTTTCACAACCTCCAAAGCTTCTTTAAGAGTAAACTTTTTCTCGTAAAGTGCAGTGCCAACCACCACACCCTCCACACCAGTCCCAGTCAACGCAACCAAGTCTTCGAGGCTGGCTACGCCACCGGATGCTATAACCGGAACCTTCACCGCTTCCACCAGCTTCACGGTTTTTTCTATTCTTGGTCCCTTCAAGGTTCCGTCCACGCTAATGGGTGTGAAGATTAAGGCGCCGACTCCCATCTTTTCGAAAGAGCGGGCGAGATCCAAGTAATCTATTTCGGACTTGTTCTTCCAGCCGTGAACTGCTACTTTGCCATCTTTCTCGTCTATGGCTACGGCAACGCTTTCTGATCCGTGTTGACTGACCGCCTCTTCGACTAATGAGGGATTCTTGACTGCGGCTGTTCCGAAGATTACCCGATAGGCGCCGAGTTTCAGCAGAGCATCAGCTTTTTCCAAGGTTCTGATTCCTCCACCGACCTGTATCTTCACACTAATATTCTTTAACAGGTTTTTGATTGTTTCCATGTTCTGTCCGGAACCTAACGCTGCATCCAAGTCGATCAGATGAATAAGTTCTGCTTCTTGGTCTTCCAGCAGTTGAGCTGCCTCTACTGGATTCTCATAGTAGACCTTGCTTTTCCTAGGGTCCCCTCGAACAAGCCGAACACATTTCCCGTCTAGAATGTCTACGGCGGGGATAACTATCATCTTGGTTACCTCTTCACAACCCTCACAAAGTTCTTCAGGATATTTAATCCTGTTTTGCTACTTTTCTCAGGGTGAAACTGTGTTGCAAAGAGGTTCTTTTTTGCGACCATTGAAGGAAACCTAACTCCATATTCTGTGGTTGCTACGATTACCTCTGGGTCTGAGGGTTGCGGATAGTAGGAGTGGACGAAATAGACGTAGGAGTGGTCCTTAACTCCTTCCAGTAATGGGTGAGACTTGGCGAAATCAATGGTGTTCCATCCCATCTGAGGAATCTTTACATTCTCAGGCAACTTGACAATGTCTCCGGAGATGAAGTCCAGTCCCCTGATTAATCCGCCTTCGCTGCTCCGTGTGAAGAGAAGCTGAAGACCCAAACATACCCCAAAGATAGGCTTTCCATTCTTCATTGCCTCAGCTACAACATCAGCTATGGGCGCCATGTTTTTGACTGCCGGAGCAAAGGCGCCAACACCCGGAAGAACTATGGCATCTGAGCTGCGCAAATCCTTGGGGCTGTGGGTTATCTCTACGTTGGCTCCTGCTTTTTCGAGCCCTTTGCGGATGCTTCTCAGGTTTCCCACGCCATAGTTCACGACTGCCACTTCTGGTGCCGTTACAGAACCCCCTTTGCGCTTGGAACCTGATCTCCGATTCTCGGCTCAACTGTTAATGCCTGCCTTAACGCAAGTGCTAACGCTTTCACAGCTGCCTCTACTTTGTGGTGTTCGTTGCTGCCGTAGATGACAGTTATGTGCATGTTGGCTTTCGAAGCTTGGGCTAGCGAGTCGAAGAAGTGTTCTATGTCCTCGGTTTTCATGTCTTCGATCTGAGGCTGCATGAGCCTGAGGTTTCGAATCGAGTAGGCTCTTCCGCCCAAGTCTACTGTGGCTCTTGCTAGGGAGTCGTCCATGGGAACGTAGGCTGACCCGAACCGTTTGATGCCCTTTCCTTTAGCCACTACTTTACGTAGTGCCTCGCCTAGAACCAAGGCTACATCCTCGCTGACGTGATGCTTCAGGTCTCCAGTGGCTTTGACTTTCAGGTCGAAGAGACCGTGCTTCGCTAGAGTGACTAGAATGTGGTCCAGAAACTTGATGCCCGTTTCCACTTCACCGTTTCCTGTTCCGTCAACATCTAGCTCCACGGTTATGTCCACTTCTTTGGTTTTTCTTTCAACCTTCACTTTTCTCATTTCAAACACTTCCTCCCAAACTTGTGAATATGTATGGAATGTCATTTACCTCAGTCATGATTACATCAGCCCCATGTTTGCCGTATTCAGTAAAAAGCTTATTTGAATCCTCCGATGAGGACATGACCCCAAGAAACAATAAATTCTCAAGACCTTCAGACCTTGCATTTTCAACCAGCAAAGCGTCGGCGATGCCGTCTCCCACATACGCCACTCCAGTTCCCTTATCAACAAGTTTCTCTATCAACTCGATGAAGAGAGTGGGGTCTGGTTTTCCAAGCTTTTCCATTTCAACCTCGGATTTGAGCAAGTCTCCAAGGAACACGGACCTTTTTTCGTCAAAGTATCCCATATAATCGTATTTCTCTAGGATGTACATGCCTTGGGTTCTGGCTCTTCCCGAATAGATTCCAAATTTGCCAAACTGTCGACGAAGCATGTCCATGGTCTCCTTTGTGGGAATGAACTTCTCTTTGCCCAGAAAGCTTTCGTCAAATTTGAAGAAGGAGGGCACACCATAAAATTTGGTGAACAATTCTTTGCCTAGATAGGTTTCCTCAAACAGGCGCTTCAGCAGGTCAGGCTTCTCAAGGTCATATGGCACCAACTTTCTGACAAGACTCTGTTCATCCTCTACAACTTCAGGGTCGATGCCTACAAGTGACGTCTCGATCGGTTTCGGTTTTTTAAGGTTGGCTTGTGCCAAGAACAAATCCAAAGTTATGATGCCGTTGTCTTTTAGGTTGGCAAGGTCAGTTCCGCTAATTCCATAACGCCTAAGGAAGTTACTGACTTCGATGAGCGATTGAATGAAACTTTTGATGTCAGAGAACTGGAGGTTGCCGAATTGTTTTGTGAAGTCTTTGAGGGCGCTTTTTTGTTCAAGCTCTCTCATTATGAGGGTTAGGTAGTAGCTGATGAAGGCGTAGGACAGGTTCCAATCGTTGTTGTACAGTCCCGTGTCCTTGAACTTCTGAATGTCCCGTAAGGTAGCTAACTTTCCTTCTTCTCCTTCAAGACCCAAAATTTCTAGGAAATAATAGTCAACAACCTTCCTTACGGTCTGGCGGTAAGACTGGCTAGTTTGAACAAGCACCCCGTCAAAGTCAAAAATCAGCTTACCAATCTCACGAAGAGCTTCTTCAGCACCTTTTCTAATGTATATCCGCCTTTCTTTGTTCAATAGTCGGTAAGCCATTCTGCCTATTCCTCCAGAGTCTCCTTTAGGGCTGAAAGGAATGTTTCGTTCATGTTTCGGGTTCCAACTGTGACGCGTATGCAATTCTCTAGGAGCGGCAGGTGTCCCCTGTCTTTCACAAGGACGATTCTGTTTTCCATTCTCTCAGTTACGATTGCAGAGGTGAGATTTTCTTTGGTTACTTTGAATAGAATGAAGTTTGCGTCTGAAGGATACGGGTTTACTCCATCGAGCTGCCTCAGATTCTTCATCAGCCATTCTCGTTCGTTGACTACGAAGCTGATTTGCTGTTCAAAGTAACTCCATTTCTCTAGAGCCAATGCTATGGTTCGTTGAGTTACTGAATTCACATTGAATGGTCCCACAACTCTCTGAACATACTTTACGATGGACCTGTTTGAAACGAGATAGCCGAGGCGGAGTCCAGCCAAACCGAACGCCTTCGAAAAGCTTCGCAAGACAGCAAGATTGTCATAATCTTTTATCCAGTTGAGGACCGAATATGGAGCGAAGTCAGCGTAGGCTTCATCCACAACCACAACACCCTTGAATTCCTGCAAGAGCCGTTTGATGTCCGCTTCTCGGAACTGGTTGCCTGTTGGGTTGTTTGGTGAACAAACGAAAAGCAGCTGGGTATCCTTGTCTGCTTTCTTCAATATAGCGTCGACATCCAATCTGAAGTCTGGTCTGAGCATAACCGTGACTTTGCTGCCTCCATACAACTCCGTGAAGAAAGTATACATTGGAAACGATGGCTCAACAACCATGACCTTCGAACCCTTTCGGACAAACACTTTCATGAGCAGATCCATGATCTCGTCTGCACCGTTCGCCACAGAGATTTCAGATTCGCTGAAGCCGAGGAAGCTGGAGATAGCTTTGATGGCTAGGCTGCCGCGGGGAGGCGGATACGCACGAGGGTCAATGCTTTGGCAGGCATCAAGCAACAGTTTTTTTATAGTTTCGTTTGGCATGGCAAAATTTTCGTTCAGGTTCATCTTCACGATCTTTTCTTGATTTTTTTGTCCAAGGATGGTTTTAACTTCATAGCAGGAAAGGTCTCTGACTTCCTTTTGAACTAGTTCTTCAATCTTCATTATTTTTCCTCCTCTCTGATGATGACAGACTTTGCGTGCGCGTCGAAACCCTCCATTTCAGCGATGGTAACGGTTGTTTCTTTCAGGTTCAGGTAGCCTTCCTTACTGCACTGGAGAAAGTTCATTGTCTTAACAAAATCTAAGCTCGAGAGACCGGAGTAAATTTTTGCGTAGCCTGCCGTGGGAAGAACATGATTCAATCCTGACGAGTAATCGCCGAAAGCTACTGGCGAGTAGCCGCCCAAGAAGACTGCTCCAGCGTTTCGAATCTTGCTGAATACTTCGGTGGGATTCTTGGTTTGGATTTGCAGGTGTTCAGGAGCAATCATGTTCGCGTAATCAATCGCCTCTTCTATGTTCCTAACGATCACTATTAGCCCTCTCTTTTGTATGGAAGACTTGATGATCTCTGTTCTGGAGAGGGACGCCATCTGCCTGTAAACTTGCTCCTTAACCGCTGATGCCAAAGCTTCGGATGAAGTTAGAAGAATCGCCCATGCTTGAGGGTCGTGTTCCGCTTGGGCAAGAAGGTCAGAGGCAATAAATGAAGCGTTGCCGGTCTCGTCTGCGATTATCAGAACCTCGCTTGGTCCAGCTGGAACGTCTATAGCTACGTCCTTGCTTACTTCCAGTTTTGCGGCTGTCACAAAAACGTTTCCTGGGCCCACGATTTTATCTACCTTTGGTACCGTACCTGTACCGTACGCCATGGCAGCTATGGCCTGCGCTCCTCCAACACGATAAACCTCACTTACTCCCGCAATATCAGCAGCAACCAAAAGAGCCGCATTAACGTCTCCACCCTTTCCGGGCGGCGAACACACAATGATCTTTTCGACTCCAGCCACCTTGGCGGGCATGGCGCACATAAGCACCGAAGATGGGTAGGCTGCTTTTCCTCCAGGAACGTAGACGCCAACAGATGCTAGGGGTCGGGTGACCTGTCCAAGGGTTACTCCTTCCGCAATTTCCATGGTCCACTTGGCTCTGAGCTGTTTCTTGTGGAAACTTGCGATGTTATCTGCGGCTTTCCGTAAGGCGGTGATCTGGCTTTTTTCAAGCTTTTTGTATGCTTCTTTGATCTCTTTCTCGTCAACCTTCAGCTTGGATGCGGTGAGGCATACTTTGTCGAATTTCTCTGTATACTGCAGAAGGGCTTTGTCGCCCTGTTCTTTGACATCATTTATTATCGTTTTAACCGAGGATTCGATCGAGGATATGTCAGATTTTCCTCTATTCAGCACTTGGTTAAGCGTTTTTTCCTTGAATTCTTGAGCTTTTACAATTCTCATTCTTTTTCTGACCCTCCTCGCATTCTGGCTAGAAGCTCGTTGATTTGCTTCTCGAATGTTCTGTAGGCGATCTTGTTGCAGGCTAGTCTGCTGGTTGATTCAAGGATGCTGCCGATTATCCTGAGTTTGTTTTTCCTTAGAGTTTCGCCGGTTGATGTGATGTCTACGATTATCTGAGCCAAACCCAGTTTAGGTGCAAGTTCTGCTGTTCCGCTGACCTCCAAAACTTCCACCTGCTTTCCAGTTTTTTCGAAATATTTTCTGGTAATGTTCGGGAATCCAGTTGCTACCCTTGCCAGAGCAGGAACCTCACCTACAGAGTTGATTGTTGAATCTTCTGGAACTGCAACAACGAGAGTGCACTTTCCGAATTCTAGGTCCAATAATTCGAGAACGTCGGCTCCTCTTTCAAGAATCAGGTCGTGACCAGTGATGCCTAGGTCTACGGCGCCGTAGTGTACATAAACGGGTATGTCATTGGCTCTGGCGAAGATTGCCTCGAATCTTGGGTCAGAGGTCTTGGAAACATAAGTTCTTTCCTCTTCCAGTATTTCTATTCCTGCTCGCCCTAGCGCCTCAATCGCCGGTTTCTTTAGGCGTCCCTTGTTCGGTATTGCGATGCGAATCTTCTTATTCATTTCAAGCTTGACCTCCAACTTCTCCCAGAAAAGTTTTGAACATTACTTCTCTTGAAACGTTTGACTTCACATCAAAAACGGTTACGGGAGACTTGAGAGATGAACCAACGGAAACCACGTAATCTGCCTCCGTAAGCTTTCCATATTCCATTGTTTTCTCAAGGCTTCTCCTTGTTACTTCCAGTGAAGCGATGACTCCGGATTCACGAAGAATCTTAACTGCCGCTACTGCAGTGTTCCTGAATTTGGATGCCACAATAACCTTGGTTTTTGAGGATTTTGGAATTTCGAAACCCTGTGCTGTGAGGGCTTGGAGGAGTTTTCCGATTTCCAGAGCGAAGCCTGTTGCGGGTAGCCTCAGTTTTCCAAATTTTTCGATGAAGTTGTCGTATCTGCCTCCGCTGCCGAGGGGAAGACCCAAGTTTGGAACAGAAGCCTCAAACACAATTCCGGTGTAATATTCGATCTTTTTTGTCAACGAAAAATCGAAGAACACAAGATCATCTATCTTATAATCCTTCAATGTTTCCTGAAGTTCCATGAGGCTCTCTAACTGCTTGTTTGCCTTATCATATTTTGAGCCGTTGAGAGAAATTGATGAAACTTCATCTAATCTTCTGCAGCGAGAAAGCTGAAGGAAAGCATCTCTTAGATTTGAGGGAAAATCGTTCTGTTCCATAAACTTCTTTAGCCCCACCGAGTCTCGGCACGCTAGGAGACCCTGAACAGAAACTTTTTTCTGCTCATCCAATCCTGCCGCATTCAACAGGTCTTTAAGCAGGCTGGCGTGACCTAAGTCAACTCGCACCTCCTTCAAGCCAACTTGTTTTAGGGAAGAGATAAGCAGAGCAAGTATTTCTCCGTCAGCCTCAGAGGTGTTGCAGCCGACAAGTTCAACTCCCGCCTGACAGAACTCCCGTTCTCTCTTGAGGTAAGATTGGCTGTACCTGAAAACGTTGTTGACATAGAATAGGCGAACCGGCTCTGGCGCGGATGGCATCCGAGTTGTGACGATTCTGGCGACTGGCGCCGTCATTTCCGCTCTTAATGCCAAAAGCTTTCCGTCGAAGTCCTGGAACTTGAACATGGCGTCGACCAGTTCTGATCCTACGCCTGTGGATAGGGTTTCGACGAATTCGATGCTGGGCGAACGGACCTCACTGTAGCTCCATAATTCAAAAATTGTTCTTAACTGGTTTTCGATGTAGCGGTATTGTTTAACTTCGTTAGGCAGATAGTCTCTTGTTCCCTTTGGGGTGTGTAGGCGTGTGAACGTTATTCCTCCTTTGCATCGTTTGTCCTCCAATGGGTAATTTGTGGGTTGAAACCCATATTCCGCACATCTTATATAAAGGTTTCTGCAAGGAATAAGAGAGGCAAAAGAACATGCGAATGACCGAAATAGTTCGAATCGACTCAAGAGGAAGAATCACAATGCCATCCCCCCTTCGTGAAGCCGCGAAACTCTCCGAGGGAATGTATGTTATGCTGGTAGCCGATTTGGACGAAAAAGAGGTTCGGATCGTTCCCTTCGCTGACCCGGAAGCAAAACTGGTTGAATTCCGCATCGCCTTCTCGGATATGCCCGGTGCCCTTGCAAAAGCGGCAAACATTCTGGCAAGGCAGGGGGTTGATCTGCTTTCCAGCGAATCAAGGACTCTTCGTAGAGGAAAATCGGCTGAATGGGTTGTGGTTGCTGACGTTTCAAGATGCAAATGTAAACTGGAAGAGGTTGAACAGCAAATAATTGAGGGGGGCGCTGCGAAGGAAGTGAAGTTCAGAAGTTACAGCTAAAGGGAATCCTGTTATAAGCATCTAACCAAGAAAGTTACTTCTCACTGGAGTTACGGATTATGGAGGAACGGGTCTATGCGTTGTTCGGCGTTTTTGGACCCTTACTAGTCTATGTTTCTATCGTGTTATCTTTGGTTCTTTCGCCATGGTTCAATTGGGAAAGTAACGCCCTTAGCGATCTTGGACATGCAGTCACCAGCGATGTCGCCTCCATATTCAACCTCGGATTGCTGCTGGCAGGTTTTCTTATGATGATCTACGCATTAACGGCTTTCAAAAAACACGCCAAATACAGCAGCTTCTGCCTTTTAGTTTCAACTTTTTTGGTTCAGTTGCTGGCAACGTTTAATGAGGCATACGGTTCGCTTCATTATGCCGTGGCAGTGCCCCATTTTGTGATGCTGAGCGTCACCTCAATCGTTTATACTGTAGAAAAGAGATCGGCTGTGGCGCTCGTAACCTTTACTATAGTCATGTTCTCATGGTTACTTTACTCATTGAACATATTCAACATTGGCATTGCTGTTCCAGAAACAGTGTCAAAACTTGTTGTCGCATGGATCATGTACTCCGCCATCAAAATCTACATCAACAAACCAGCTTAGAGCAACAGCAATCGAATCAGCTAATACACCGTGATGCTTCTGGTTCCGGGCAGTCTCCTTATCTCGCCGATCAATTCTGACGGAATATCGCCCTCAAGGATTAGAGTTAATTTGGGGTGCTCACTTGTGCTGGGGTCTTCTGCCAGAGCCTGCCGTATACTGAGACCATTCTCGGACACAATCCTCGTAACATCGGCTATGATGCCTGTCTGGCTAGCGTTTTCAGGAACAAAAACAATCACGCTCAGGTTAAACTCACGAGCAACCTCCTGCAGCGAGCACACTTGCCTAAGATTCAGGTAAATCCTCTTCAGTTCAGTCTTCGAGAGTATCGTTTGAACGGCGCTGTCGACGGCTCGGCGTTCAACACCCACTTCCTTTGCAATCTGCGTGTGAGGCAGCTCTATTCCACCGCTGACTACTTTGCCGTCTTCACGGACTTGGAAGCCCCGCTCAAACAAGAGCTGCGCAACACGTTGTTGTGCAGGCAAATCTTTGAAGAATTCTTTGATTTGGCTCCACATATCTGCCACCCATTAAAGTATGCTTTTGTCCGGTAAAGCTTATATAAATGCTTCAGGGTAAAAAAGGTTAATTCTTCAAATCAGGAAAAGAGAGTGAAAACTCATGATACGCAAAAAAATAGTGCTAGATGAAGAAGAAATACCTAAACAATGGTACTGCATACTGCCGGACCTGCCTAAACCGATGCCGCCCTTCATAGAAACGGAAACGCATGCACCTGGAGCTGGAATCGTTCCCCAAATATTTCCCAAAGAGATCCTCGCTCAAGAGATGAGTAAGGAAAGATGGATAGACATCCCTGACGAAGTGCGAGAAATCTACAGTCTGTGGAGACCCACCCCACTTTTCAGAGCTACTCGACTAGAAAAGGCGCTTAAGACACCAGCCAAAATCTATTACAAGTATGAGGGCGTCAGCCCCTCAGGAAGCCACAAACCCAACACTGCCGTTCCACAAGCCTACTACAACATGAAAGCAGGCAAAGAACGCATTGCTACCGAAACCGGAGCCGGTCAGTGGGGCTCAGCTATCGCCTTTGGCTGCATGACTTTCGACCTCGCATGCACAGTATACATGGTGAGGATCAGCTACGACCAAAAGCCTTACCGAAGAGTTCTGATGGAAACTTACAACGCTGAGGTTCACGCCAGTCCGAGCAACAAAACAGAGGCTGGCAGAAAAGCTTTGGCGGAAGACCCTGACAGTTCTGGAAGCCTAGGACTTGCCATCAGCGAAGCTGTAGAAGATGCGTTGACTCATCCAGAAACGAACTATGGTATAGGCAGCGTCTTTAATCATGTGCTTTTGCATCAAACAGTGGTAGGACAGGAAACCAAGAAACAGCTTGAATCTGTAGACGATTACCCAGACGTAATCTACGGATGCATAGGTGGAGGCAGCAGCTTCTCAGGTCTATTCTGGCCCTTCTACCACGACAAAGTTTCAGGAAAAGCACCAAAAGATACCAAGTTCGTAGCTACTGAAGCAACAGCTTGTCCCTCGATTACCAAAGGGGAATACATGTA
>Ga0307429_1001259_pt1 | contig 12379 bp, 8 predicted proteins | sample SalMarWE160230MG_FD_202151 | JGI IMG/M metagenome (GOLD analysis project Ga0307429, IMG submission 202151) | Salt marsh sediment microbial communities from the Plum Island Ecosystem LTER, Massachusetts, United States - WE1603-230 | ecosystem: Environmental > Aquatic > Marine > Intertidal zone >...
CTTGGAATTGATGGTGATGAAGAATTTACCATTTATATGGCACCTGTTGGGAAAGTACTGTAGTATAAAAGGGGGATTACTGTGTTAGATATACAAAGAAATAATCTTGATATATCAAGTTCTCCTTATCTTCGGCAGCATGCAAAGAATCCCATATGGTGGCAGGAATGGAGTTCTGAGGTTATTGAAGAAGCGACTCGTGAGAATAAACTCCTTTTTGTATCGGTTGGTTATGCAACCTGTCATTGGTGTCATGTGATGGCAGCCGATGCTTTTTCAGATCGGATTATCGCGGATTATTTAAACCAGCATTTCATATGCATAAAAGTAGATCGGGAAACCAGGCCGGATATCGACCAATTTTTAATGCATTTTATCACTGCACAAAATGGAAGCGGTGGTTGGCCCTTGAATGTTTTTTTAACACCGGATATTCATCCCATTTTTGCCCTTACCTATGCCCCGGGGCATGGCAGTGGGTCGATATCTCCATTTCTTGATATTACCAAAAAAGTATATGATTATTACAACAATCATCGTGATAAAATTTTACCCTTTCAGGCTGTAGAGAAGCCACCTTCCGTTATCGAAGAAAAGATGATTATAAAAGAATTATTAACTTATTTTGATTCTGTTGACGGAGGTTTTGGCAGAGGACAAAAATTCCCGCCCCATACGACACTTTTATATCTTTTGTATCTACTTTGTGTAGAGAAAAATGATAATATTCAGAAGATGTGTGGTATCACACTCGATGCGATGCGTTTAGGGGGACTGAATGACCATCTGCAAGGGGGAATTTTTCGTTATTGTGTGGATAAAAAGTGGACAATCCCGCATTTTGAGAAAATGCTTTACGACCAGGCGATGGCTTTATGGTGTTATGCTTTGGCGTATAGAGTGATGGATAAAAAAGCATATAAGGCAATGGCGGAAAATATTCTGCGATGTCTTGAAGAGTGTTTTAAAGATAACGGGTTATACATTTCTGCTTATGATGCTGACACAGAACATATTGAAGGCGCAACCTATATCTGGAGATATGATGAAATAAAAGAATTTTTATCAGCAGAGGAATTTCATCGATTGAGTGAATCCTATTTTATTTTTCCGGAGGGCAATTTTAACGGGGCAATTCACCTGATAAGAAAGAATGATCTACATTTAAGGGATATCGAAGAGAAATTACTGGTCATACGAAATCAGAGAATCCAGCCTGATAAAGACAACAAGATTCTATGTGGCATAAATGCTTTGGTTGCCATTGCCATATTGCAGGCAGCGCGATTTCTAGAAAAACCAAAGCTGGAAGCGAGAGCTGTACAGATAATAAAGAGCTTAATGGCACGATTTTGGGATGGTAAAACCCTGGCACATTCTCTTTCAAATGGCATAACACAGAAGCAGAATTTTTTATTTGACGGTGCTTGCATGCTAATTGCCATCACCATGCTTAACGAGAATGATGAGAGTTGGTATATCCCAATGTGTGCGATGTCTGAGTATGTTAAATCATTTCAGGAAGGCGAAAAATGGGTAGAATCAAGGTCTGAAGATTTTCAAACGATTTATGCCTCCTGGCTTGACCACCCGATTCCTTCAAGTGTCTCTCTTGCTGAGATGGGATTAACCCGTGCAGTGCTTTTAAACGGAAAGGGTTTTCGCGGTGAAGTCTACCGGCAACCATACCATGCGGATTTTTTTAACCTTGCTGTCATGTTGCGTAATGGGCTTTTTCATCTTTTTACTACCAAAAAAGGTGTCAATTGGAATAAACTACCGCCAAATTCCCTTCAAATGCGTGGTGAACCGCAGACAGATTGCTACAGGGGTGTTTGCCGTTCTGTAAGCCTTAAAAAATGGTAGTAAAACATTTCATATTTATTTCTTAAAGAGATGTTTCGGAATTTACCATAAATTAAGGTAAAGATTATCCGGGTAGCACAGTTAAAGATCAAACCTTGTAAACTTTGCTTTAAAGTATGTGCTAAAAAAACTTATCAGTTTATAATTAAAGATGATTTTGAGATGCTCTTAGGAAAGACACAGGGCCTTCCCAATTTCATAAAATAATGATATAATAAAAAAAGTATAAACAGGGGTTATGAAAATGTCAAGGAAATCAAAATAAATGATAAAAAGACATTTTAAACAGTGAAACATAACCTCGAAACTTCATTTAAATAGAGTTTTAGCCCTTAGGAAATCACAGGGGTATGATAAGTCCCGATTCCCGATCTCTTCTAAATAATAGGAATATGGCAGGAGATATTTCTTTAATACCCTTTTATCATATTTTAAGAAATTACCGTATGTCAAATGTGAAGAAGTGAACCTCTGTATCTAAATATAAATATCACAGAGATGATTTGATATTAAATAAAAAATCTTTTTTACCTATCAGAAAATAGCTGAAATCATAGGTTTTAATCAAGTTATAGTATCGAGGGTTTAATGGTGAAAAAGAACCGTTCCCTATCACATATATATAATAGGAGGAAGGCAAATGAATATTTATAAATATGCCATGAAGATGGAAAAAGACAGTGAAATTTATTATAGTGAACTTGCCAACAAAACAGATGACATAGGGCTCCAGAATATATTAAAAATGCTAGCAGGTGACGAAGTTAAACATTATAAGATTATTGAACAAATGATGAAAAGCGATGCAAGCGCAGAATTAGCAGAAACAGGTATACTAAAAAATGCTAAGAATATTTTTATTGAAATCAAAGGAAAAAATATAGTATTTAACTTTAACTTGTCACAGGTAGATTTCTACCGCAAAGCCCGGGAATTTGAAGAAAAGAGTTATAAGTTTTATTTAGAAATGAGTGATAAGGTGGAAATCAAATCACAAAAGAAGCTATTTTTAATGTTAGCAGAAGAAGAAAAAAAGCATATTTTTCTATTGGAAAACTTAGTTGAATTTGTTTCCAGACCCGAGACGTGGATTGAAAATGCAGAATTTAATCATTTGGATGACTATTAAGATAGAAATTATAAGGTAATGTTATAGAAATAGCTACAAACGTATGAAACGGACTTACGGGTAGAGTGTTTTAAGTAAGCTGAATCCAGTGCTTCGGATTATATTTTTAAATGTCTGATGCTTGGAAAGTGAAGAAAATAGGACGAAATCTTTATTGTTCGTAATCGTGCATTTTACAATGATAAAGATACTCTATCATAGGCTTTCTCGCTTTCTTCTAAATCTGATTTCAGATGTGCTTTTTTAAATCTTGACTTATCATACGCATACCTCCTGGGCGATTTATGAATCCTTAATTTATAATGTAATAGTAAAGTGAATTACCTATATATGCTTTTTCTATCTCAGGTCACTACCAATATATTAGCTCATTTTATTATGATTGATTACAATTTTTTTTACAGGGTAACCATTAGAGTAATTAAAAAATCATATTTTAGGAAATCAAGATGTTTAAATTTCTTGGTCATCGAAATTTTATCTTGCCACTGGCTATCGTTCTGGGTTTCACCTTCCCCCAACTAGCTCAATGGACCAAATCATTAACCATTCCCGCCCTGGCATTGGTAATGACCATCTCCATTGCCCAAATTCCGACCCGGAAAATTTTAAAATGGCAAAGCTTGGTTCGACCCCTTGCTATCGGAATACTTTTCAATTATGTATTTTTAGGTTCATTACTCCTTATATTAAATCAATGGTTTATTTTTCAAGATCCTATAAGAATAGGAATGATTCTGGTCGCCTCGGCACCCCCGGGTGTAGCAGTAATCCCCTTTACCTCCCTGTTAGCGGGTAATTCAATTTTATCTCTATTTGCTACTTTTGGTGCCTATCTATCGTCTATTTTTATTATGCCATGCTTAATCTTGTTATTTACCGGTGCTGAAGTATTTCCTATGTCAAAGTTGATCCTCACTCTGATCGTATTGATTTTTTTACCTATCGTATTTTCCCGTTTCCTGCTTTTTAAGGATTTCTATAAATCAATTATTTCCTGGAAAGGAACCATTATTAATTGGGGTTTCTTTGTGGTTTTCTTTACCGTAATCGGATTAAATCAAAAAACCTTCTTAGAACAACCGAATATCTTGATTAAAGTATCATTGATTGCTTTTACCACCACTTTTCTGGGGTTTATTCTATTAAATATTATTTTGAAAAAAATGGGAATAAATAAAAAAGATCGGATATCAATGATACTTCTAGGGACCATTAAAAACTCCGGATTTGCAGCAGCCATTGCCCTGACACTATTTGATGAAACCACCTCTATTCCCGGAGCAATTATTAGTGTAATTTATGCCCTTTATATGATATGGCTGGGAGGTAAACATCAAATAGAATAATTTAGTCTAACCGTATCAAAACCTTCAACAGTCATTTCACCATAGTCAAATTACCCCAATGTCACGGGGATAGTTGTTTCTACTCAGTAATTCGGTAACTTTTTCTAAATTTTTATTAAAGATGTTGAATGTAAAATAGCAAGTGTAGGTCTAACAGAGGAATATTCGAAATAAAAAAACAAGAAAAAAGAGTGAAAGTAGTCGTAAGCTTTAAGTTAAAGCAGATCGGAATTATTTAAAACTTATATATTGAGAATGCATCTAACCTATAATTATTTTTTGAACCATTATTATATAACATAAGTTCAGATCTTTCATCAAAGTAAAATTTTTTATTCCAATAAAAATTTAAAAAAAATAAAATATTTTCTTGACATAATGACACTATTATTGTATCATTATGATATATAAATGATACTAACATTGAATCATTTATATATCCAATAGATAATTGAGCTTAATGGACTTAAGGATAATCAGAAGAGAATATGAAATATAAAGAAATGGAGTATTTGAAGTCTGTTCAGTAGGTAATAGTCCCGGATTTATTTTGTAAATTCTTGGTTAGCAAATTTTCTCAAAAGAAGTAAGATCTAAGGAGAAATTATGATGAGTGACAATAAAAAAAGCTTTTCAGTTACCGGAATGACCTGTATTACCTGTGCAAATACAGTGGAAAATTCCTTAAAAAAAATTGAGGGAGTAAAATTTGCATCTATCAATCTGGCAACTGAAAGTGCTTTTTTGATAAGCGAAAAAGATATATCTTTAGAAAAGATAAAGAAAGCAGTAGAAGGAGTGGGCTATGGTATTTCTACCGAACCGGCAGAGGATTTGGAAAAGAAAAGATATAACCTTGCCCGAAAGAACCTTATCTTTTCCTGGATCATTACTTTTCCTCTATCTGTGTTAATGATCTTTAATATGATTGGTTATACTGTACCTTATTTTGCGTTGATAGAATCAATTTTTGGGGGGATAGTAATTTTTTATAGTGGGAGAGAGACTATTAAGGGTGCTTGGATTGCCCTTACCCATTTTCATACCAATATGGATACCCTCATTTTTATTGGTTCATTTGCCTGTTGGATAACTGGCCTATTAAGTTTATTGGGACTTTCCATAATCTCTTTCGGAACAATAGGTACCATGATTGTTACTATTCACCTTACTGGCAGATTTATTGAATCACATCTTCGAGACAAGGCAGCTAAAGAAATAAAGGCTCTTATTAAGCTCCAGGCAAAAGAAGCTCGAGTAATATTTTCCGATGGAGAGTCTACTATGCCTATAGAAGCAGTTAAAGTTGGGTTTTTGGTTTTAGTTAAACCCGGAGAAAGAATTCCTGTAGACGGAAAAGTAGAAGAAGGGGTCTCTTCAGTAGATGAATCTATGATTAGCGGAGAATCTTTACCAGCAAGTAAAAACAAAGACAGCAAGGTAACCGGTGGTTCTCTAAACCTTACCGGTACTTTTAAAGTAAGAGTTAATAAAATTGGTGAAGAATCTTTTCTATCTCAGATGATAGATTTAATAAAAGAAGCACAGGGGACCAAAATACCTATCCAGGCTTTAGCAGATAGAATTACCCTTTGGTTTGTTCCCACAATTATTACTCTGGCACTGGTAAGCGGTATAATCTGGTATTTTCAATTTAACGAATTTCAGGGATTTCTTTCTTATATGCGAGGATTATTTCCCTGGATATTAAATACGGATAGTTCGATTTCTTTTGCAGTATTTGCTTTTATTTCTACTATAGTTATTGCCTGTCCTTGTGCTTTGGGATTGGCTATCCCTATGGCTTTAGTCTCTGGAACCGGGCTGGCAGCCAAAAAAGGAATGATCATTAGAAATGCTGAAGCAATTCAGACTTCTAAAGATATTAAAATAGTAATGATGGATAAAACCGGTACTATCACCCAGGGTAATCCTCAAATATTTAGCCATTCTCTTTCTAAAGAGGAGATGAAAATTATTGCGGGTATCGAGAGTAATTCCAATCATCCTTTAGCCAAAGCCATATCTTCTTTTCAAAAATCAAATATAAAACCAGAAAAGATTGAAGAGATAAGCGGAGAAGGAGTTAAAGCTGTGGTAAAAGGGGATGAATATTTTATTGGAAAGCCTAAATCCACCGAGAAATATTTTGATCTTCTTGAGGAAGGTAAGATCGTAGTAGAAGTTTATAAAAATGACATAAATATTGGATCGATATCTATCGAAGATCCCATAAGAGAAGATTCGGATAAAGCAGTGTCGAAACTTAAAAACTTAGGTATAATTGCAATTATGCTGAGTGGTGATAATCCTAAAACTGCCCAGGCTATAGCTCACCAGGTGGGGATAAAAAAAGTTTATGCGGGAGTTAAACCTCAGGATAAACTGAATATCATCAGGAAATATCAACAAAAAGGCTCAAAGATATTGATGGTGGGTGATGGAATAAATGATGCAGCTTCCCTTAAAGGAGCAGATATCGGGGTAGCCATTGGAGAAGGTGCTGATCTGGCTATAGATAGTGCCGATATAGTGATAGTAAAAGGAGGAATATCCCGTATAGTAGATAGTATTGGAATTTCCCGAAAAACCTTTCAAATTATTAAGCAGAATTTATTCTGGGCTTTTTTTTACAATGGCGCAGTTATTCCTATGGCCATGGCTGGATTATTGCATCCGGCTATAGCTGAAGGAGCTATGGCTATTAGCTCTATCACGGTAATTTTAAATTCTTTAAGAATAAAATAATGCAGGAAAAAATAAGAGCAGATAATAAGATTTCTATTTTTAATAATAGTCGGGTAAAAGAGAAAAAGTTCGTTTTTGGATTGACCTTCCCATTGGACCTAATAACGAAAAGCAAAAGGTTCTTATAGAATATTATGCCTTAAGGAGTAGTGATGGAAAATATCTCGGTTGCCTGGAGGCATCTCGAAATACTACGGATATTCAATTAATCAGTGGCGAAAAAAGACTGTTAGATTGATTTTTTGGATTTGGGATTTATTAAAATGAAAAAATTTACTAAATCAGAACCTGGCAAGTATAGGAGGATTCCCGGTCGTGATAGTTGAAGTTAAAAATATTTTTATATTATTTATTATAAGTTTGTTTTTTATTTGTTTTGTAGTTTTGGCGAATGGACAAGATAAAACCATAATGAAAAATGAGGAGGAAATTAAAATGGAAAAAGCGACCTTTGCAGGCGGTTGTTTTTGGTGTATGGAATCTCCCTTTGAAGAATTAAATGGCGTTACAGAAGTTATAGCAGGTTACACCGGTGGACATAAAGAGAATCCAACCTATGAAGAGGTATCAACCGGAAAAACCGGTCATTTGGAAGCTGTTCAAATTACCTTTGACCCTTCAATCATTACTTATTCCGAGTTACTTGATGTTTTCTGGAGGCAAATAAATCCTACCGATATCAGGGGTCAGTTTGCAGATATAGGATCACAATACAAAACGGCGGTCTTTTATCACAATAATGAACAAAAACGTTTGGCAGAAGAGTCAAAAGAAAAATTACAAGTATCAGGCAAATTTCAAAGAGATATTGTTACAGAAATAATACCGGCATCTAAATTCTATGTGGCGGAGGATTATCATCAAGATTACTATAAAAAATCCTCTATAAGATATAAATTATATCGCGCTGGCTCAGGACGTGAAGCATACCTTAAATCTACATGGGATGACACAACGAAAAATAATGATAGTAAGTTCGAAAAGCCCTCGGATGAAGAACTGAAAAATACATTGACCCCCTTACAGTTTAAGGTAACGCAGTCATGCGGTACAGAAATGGCGTTTGACAATAAATATTGGGATAATAAGGAAGAAGGTATTTATGTGGATATTGTATCCGGTGAACCACTTTTTAGTTCTCTTGATAAGTTTGATTCAGGGACAGGTTGGCCCAGTTTTACAAAGCCGCTTGAGTCGGATAGCATTTTAGAAAAAGAAGATAGAAGTTTGTTTACGAGTAGAACAGAAGTGAGGAGCAAGTATGCAGATTCTCATCTCGGCCATATATTTAACGATGGGCTTTCCTCCACAGGCTTTCGCTACTGTATAAACTCAGCTGCTTTACGCTTCATTCCCAAGGAGGATTTAGAAAAGGAAGGATACGGTCAATATGAGAAGCTTTTCGAACAATAAGTTGAATTTTTGACATGAAAAGTGTAAACCTCACACATTTTCCCCCTATTTCATCTGCAGGATTTGCCTATATTATTTTTTATAGTTATAATTACTTGTAATGTTTATTTTATTAAATGAGGTTATAAATGATAGAAAAAATAAGTAAGTATAAGCACATTATCTGGGATTGGAATGGAACATTGATAAATGATGTCTGGTTAGTGGTAGAAATAATGAATAAGATGTTAAAGAAACGCAACATGCCAGAGATAGATTCAAAACAATATAAGGAAATATTTAATTTCCCGGTAACCAAATATTATTTAAAACTTGGATTTGATTTTTCCAGGGAATCATTTGAGAAGCTTACGGTTGAGTTTATAAGTGAATATTACCAACGTTTTAATGAGTGTAAGCTGTTTGATGAGGTAGAAGAAGTGTTAAAAAAAATAAGAGATATGGGAATATCCCAATCCATTTTATCTGCTTCAAAAGAAGATGTCCTCATAGAAAAGATTAAATATTATGGTATTGACAAGTATTTTTGTAGAATAATAGGCTTAGACAATCACTATGCCGAGAGTAAAGTCGAAAGAGGAAAGAAATGGATAGCTGAATTAAATTTAAATCCGCAAGATGTTCTTTTAATAGGGGATACTACCCATGATTACGATGTTTCCAAATATATAGGGAGTGATTGTCTGCTGATCGCCAATGGACATTATAGTTATGAAAGGCTGGCAAAGCCGGGGGTCGATGTTATAGGCACATTAAAAGAAATGATTTAAATTTAAACGAAGAGAACCCAGGAGACAATCTTTGCAATATCATATTTTGTAAAATTGTGAAGCCCCATACAATAAGCATATATTGTTTTAGAAGAAGAAGGAATTTTATTAATAAAAAAATGGAGGAATAAAAATGAAAAAGAAATTAATTTTTCCATTGATATTTTTTCTAAGTGCAATATTTTTAGTATTGACACTGTCTGTTTCTGCAACAGTTTATAGAATCATTAATGAAGAAGGGAACACTATTCGGGTAACTACCGAACCGAAGATGAACATTGATGAAAAACAAGCGGGTTGTACTATTAATCCTTTAGAATTTGGAATTGAACCCCCTGAAGCTCAAGATAATTTTTGGATTAAAGGTATGATCTTTGATGACAGCAATGCCAATGGAAAAATGGATGAAGGAGAAAAGGGGATATCGAAAGTATCTGTTTCGAATGGATTGACTGTATCAGTTACTGACAAAAGAGGGAATTATCTTCTGCCTCGCGAGGGTCATTTTATATTTATTACCGTACCTTCTGATTACATTTCTACTACCGGTTGGTACAAGAACTTATCAGAGAGTAGTCATCTTTTTGGTTTAAAACACTCACCGGAAAAAAATACTGAACAATTTACTTTTATTCAAATTACAGATCACCATACAGATTCTATTGAAGAACACCAAAAAATTATTGAAAAAGCAATCGAAGAGATAAATCAAATTAATCCGGATTTTATTATAGCTACAGGTGATTTAATTTTAAAAGGCAACGAAGTCTCGATTGAGCAGGCTCAAGAATGGTTTGATGTTTATACTAATTTAATTAGCGATTGTAAAAATCCAATTTTTCATACTCTTGGAAATCACGATTTGGTGGGGATAAATTATGAGAAAGATATAAGCGATAAACCCGGTTATAATAAAGAAATGTATCGGCATTTTTTTGGGCCTACTTATTATTCTTTTGATTGGGGTTTATATCATTGTATAATTTTAGACCCGAATGAGTTTGTTGGTGAAAGGGAATTTTACAAGATACCGGATAATCAAATCAAATGGTTAAAAGAAGACTTATCCTTTCGGGAAGGTTATCCTTTGTTAGTTTTTTTTCATGAACCAAGTAAAACCTGGCAAAATCAAACTGAAGTTCTAAATCTGTTTAAACAAAATTTTACAAAAATGTTTTCAGGCCATTGGCATATAGATATACTGTTAGATAATAAGGGCATCTTCGAACAGGTCACCGGTGCGGTTTGTGGGGAATGGTGGCTGGGTGCCTGCCCGGACAATCGACCTGCCGGTTATCGAATTGTACAAATAAATGGAAAAAATATTTCAAGCTTTTACAAAGAGATAGGGAAAAACAAGCAGATAAATTTTGTTTCACCCGGACCTTTGATAAATATTTCGAAAGATACTTCCCTTACTGCTCAGATTTATCGAGCAGGGGATGAACTGTTGCAAGAGGTCAATTATCGAATTGATGGTGGCAGGTCTTTTCCGATGAATATTAAAAGAGGTAGATTGTGGGATATGGCTTCTTCTTCCAAATACAAAGACCAATTAACAGATGGTTATCATACGATTACTGTAGAAGCCAGTGATAAAGAAGGACTATTTTCCCGGGAAATTGAAGTGAAAATCAGCTCGGATAATTTAATTCCCTTAAATGAAATAATTCCCCATTTTTCGACTTACCAGGGGCATATTATTAAAATAAAAGGTAAAATATTCAAATCCTTTATGGAAGAGCCGTATCTTTCTAAAAGAAATGGTGTTTTATTAATCAAAGATGAGACTGGTAGAGCGGCAGTAATGATAGCTGATGAATACAATTTAACCGATATGGATTTAGAGAAAGATAACTTGATAACAGCAGATGTTTTTCCTATTAGATATAGTTGGAAAATGCTCAGTAAAAAACAAAAACAATTAGTTACTTTTTATTTTTTTAGTTTACCCCGGGGCTTTATAGAAACAAAGTGGTTAAAACCCAAAGGAATTTACCCCTTATGGCTTATTAAAATCTACCGGGATTAAAGGATGTCAGGGGGACGGTTGTTATGACAATATTTCTATTAATGGTACACTCCTAATTCACTATATTCTCCAGGATATCTGGGCATTTTATAATCTTTCTATCCATATTGTTTATATTCTTTTAATCTTTTAGTAAAATATTGTCACAAGAACCGTCCTCCTGACCGTTCTATTTATGAATCAATAAAAGACACTGTTCGGTGGTTCAGGCAGGAGAGAATTATATAAAATGCGACAGTTTTAAAATAATCTCAGTATTAATTAAATAAAACCTTACCAGCCTTTTGTAACTTTTAAAATATCATCACTAAGCAATCCTTTTTGTAAAGCTAACATGCAATCTTCGATAATGTCAATTCCTTTATTAAATTCTTCTTCTGTTATTACAAGAGGAGGTTGAATCCTTAATACTGAATTACTAAAGAAAGATAATAGCAATCCCTTTTTCCAGGCGCAATAACAAATTTTTGCTGCTGCTTCTTTATTTCTCTCTTTAGTTATCGGATCTTTGACTAAATCCACTCCTATAGATAATCCTAAACCTCTTATTTCTCCGATAAATGGAAATCGCTTTTTTATAGAAGTAAAACGCTCAAAGGCAATTTCATTTAATTTTTCAGCATTTTTCATTAATTTTTCTTCTTCAATAACTTTAATTGTAGCCAAAGCAGCTGCACAGCATACAGGATTACCCGCAGTTGTAAATAAATGGGCTGGAGCATCTAAAGATTCCATAATTTCTTTTCTCCCAATTAAAGCCGATAGAGGCATCCCGGAGGCTAAAGCTTTGGCCATTATTATGATGTCAGGTTTAATATCAAAATGTTGTATTCCGAACCATTTACCTGTTCTTCCCATTCCTTGTTGAACTTCCTCGGAAATAAAAAGAATTCCATTTTCTTTGCATAATGCAAATAACTGCTGCATATAATCCTTAGGCGGTACCACTATCCCTGCGTCTCCCTGAATCGGCTCAATAATAACAGCAGCCACTTCATCCGGAGGAAGAAAATTTGCAAAGGCGTATTTTAGGTAATCAAGACAATTTTTTCCTGCATCTTCCGGTGCCCCT
>Ga0307429_1001263_pt1 | contig 12340 bp, 11 predicted proteins | sample SalMarWE160230MG_FD_202151 | JGI IMG/M metagenome (GOLD analysis project Ga0307429, IMG submission 202151) | Salt marsh sediment microbial communities from the Plum Island Ecosystem LTER, Massachusetts, United States - WE1603-230 | ecosystem: Environmental > Aquatic > Marine > Intertidal zone >...
ATATGTATTCTTTTATTTTTTGTACATTCACATGCGAGACGCCTGTCCTACGATTAATGAGCTAACCAACTAACAAATCTTCTGTTTTCTTTCTTTTCTTCACTATATACTATATACTCGATACTGACAAAACAAACTTTATTAATTGAAATATTGTTTTAATTTTGTTATATTTAGAAAGTAGGTTTTTTAATTTTATTAAAGAAGAACAAGCTAAAGAGGAATAAATTTCAAATGATAAAAAAACCACAGGATTTAAAAGATAAAAGAATTACTATAATGGGATTAGGATTAAATCAAGGCGGTTTGGGAGTTGCTCGATTTTTAGCAAAAGCCGGTGCTAAAATTTTAATTACAGATTTAAAGACTAAAGAAGAACTTGGACCTTCTTTAGAAAAATTAAAAGATTTCGATATTAAATATATCCTGGGCTTACACCGGGAAGAAGATTTTATCAATACAGATATGATAATTCAAAACCCGGCTGTGCCGCACAATTCAAAATACTTAAAAATCGCTCAAAACCATAGAGTCCCCATAGAAACTGATTTAGGTCTTTTCCTCCAACTTTGTCCGTCTAAAAATATAATCGCCATTGCCGGAACAAAAGGTAAAAGCACTGTATCTCAACTTATTTATCATATTTTTAAAAAAGCTCAAAAAGATGCAATTTTAGCCGGTAATATTGGTATCTCCGTTTTAGATATTTTAGAAAAAATCAACCCTCAAACCTGGCTAATCTTGGAAATATCTACCTGGCAGATGGAGGGGATAAAAAACCGTAAATTTCAACCCCAAACTGCCGTTTTAACTAATATCCTGCCTGACCACTTAGACCGCTATCGCAATTATAAAGAGTATATCCGGTCAGAAAAATTAATCTTCAAGCACCGAAGGCCAAACGATAATCTGATAGTAAATTATGATAATGAGGAAACTGTTAAGATTAAAAAAGAAACCGGATTACCAATTTACTGGTTCAGCGCTAAAGAAAAGATAGAACCCGGGTGTTATTTAAAAAATGACAAGCTGATCTTTCAGTCAGGAGAATATAAAACGACTTTCGCTAAAATCTCCGACCTTCTTCTCCCCGGGCTGCATAATCTGGAAAATATTTTAGCGGCGAGTACGGTAAGTTTTATTCATAATATCCCGGGGGAAATCATCCTAAAAGCCCTAAAGAATTTTCCCGGAGTTCCGTACAGATTAGAATTTATTGGGGAATTTAAAGGAATTAAATTTTATAATGATACCTGTGCCACCACTCCGGAGGCAACTTTAGCCGCTTTAGAATCTTTTCCCAAACAGTCTATTATCTTAATTCTGGGTGGCAAAGATAAGAAATTGAATTACGAAAATTTTGGTGAAGTCATCGGGAAAAATAAAGAAATTAAAAAGATTATCCTCCTGCAGCATCCCGCTTATGACGCCTCTTTAAAAATACTTTCTGCCTTAAAAAAACACCTTGGTTCGGATAAAATTATCCTTACTTCAAACTTGAAAGTAGGAGTTGAGGCAGCTTTACAACAGGCACGGGTAAATGACATTATTCTTCTTTCCCCTGCAGCAGCCAGTTTTGGGATATTCAAAAATGAATTTGACCGGGGAGATCAATTTAATAAAATAGTAAAAAACCTCAAATAATCTATTTGTTATAATTTAATTTCCATAAGATTAAGATACCGGAGAACTTTTTACATATAAATAGTTAAAAAACGGATAAAATTAGAGTAAATTTACATTCACCATGCCGAAAAGAAAGAGAATGGCAATTATTAAGGGCTGATGGAGTAAATATATTAATAAGGAATGTTTCCCCAAAAAACATAAAACTTTTATCCCTGAAAAGAAAGAAATGTCAGCAAGATGAAATCTTCGAGTGGAATCTGAATAGAGTAAATTACCAAAAAATATACCCATTAAAACCACTCCAAACCAGGGCAAAAGGGGGAAATAGTCAACCGAGTAAAATTGAGCCGGCCTAAACCCCAACCATGACAGCCAATAAAAATTAAAAGCAAAATCCTTTAAATATGCCCCCAAAAATATACAAAGTAAACCAATTGATAGGTTCCAATAGCGCAGTTTCAGAAAAGGATAAGCTAAAATAATGGAAATTCCGATAAGATGAAGTATGCCAAAAATCACAAAGGACTTACCTAAAAATATTCGAGTCACCAGAGTTATAATTAAACCCCAAGAAAATACCTTCAAACCTCTTCGAAGATATTTTAAGAATAATTTATTTTTATCTTTATGAATTTTCTTAGTTCTGGAAAAACTGATACTAAGGGATACTCCGACCAAAAAAATAAATGTCGTAGCGGTTACCCGCGCAAAATACATCCAAAAACCGGAATAAACGTTGACATTATAATGAGCAAAATAGTGCAAATTGTATAACAAGTGATAGAGCACCATCATGATGATGGCAATCCCCCGCAGGAAATCTATTTCCCAAAATCGTTGTTGTAAATTTCTATCCATAGAATACCTCAAGAAAGATAAATTTAAATCCTTTTCATCTTCCACTTTTATTATATTTTCTTTTAATTTTAGTTATCTATTTATATTCCAGAGTTTGACCTACTCCTACTTCTTTAATATTTACCACTCGAGATAAGGCAATCTTTGATTTTAAATCGGTGCAGTGGCAAGCATGCACTTCGCGGGGTTTGATTTTCTCAAAATACTTTAAAGTACCTTCTAACTGTTTCTTCTCCGGATTAAGTAAATGAAATCCCCCGACTATATCAATTATCCTATCATCATTACAAATCTTTTTAGCATATTCTACGATATTGCAAATTCCTGAATGAGAACAGCCGGTAATAATCACTAAACCTTTTACTGAGCGGTAAGCCAAGGCAGAATCATCTATTGAATAATCATCTTCTTCAAAATCATCTTTTGCCACTTTTCCGATTGGATTTTTTGCTTCAAAATCATTCTTTCTCTCTATTTCTCCCAGAAATACCAATCTCTCAGTTAGCCATAACGGCCCTTTGCTTAGTTTTACTTTAAAGTGTTTGCTTAGCTCTTCTTGCGAAATTATAGAACCTATCTGGTTTAGACCCTTAACTTTCTTCGCTAAAAAAGAAGAAGGATGGGCAATTGCAGTTGGTTTGGTACAATCTATTTTTTCTATCGCGGCTTCTGTATAATATTTTGTTAAAGAAGTTAATCCCCAGGTATGGTCGAGGTGTCCATGAGAAAGGACCAGGTAATCTAAACTCCTGAAAGAAATATTCATTTTCCGGGCATTTTTAATAAAAATATCTGAATATCCTACATCAAATAATATTTTGCGCCTTTCATCCTGAATAAGGTAGGATACTCCCGGCTCTCCCAAGAAGTAGCGGTCTATCAGAGTGTTATTATCTACCAGAACGGTTATTTTGATTTTTTCATCCCCCTATTATAAATATTATAATAAAATATTTTAATTATAGGTTGTGTTTTAGTTATTCTGCTAATTTCAGAGCAACTTCTACCATCTGGTTAAAGGTCTTCTGCCGCTCTTCTGAAGTGGTCTCTTCTCTGGTTACTAAACTATCAGAAACAGTTAGAATCGAAAGAGCATTAACTTTAAACTTTGCTGCCAGAGTATATAGGATAGCTGTCTCCATTTCTACCGCTAATACCCCGTAATTTGCCCAATGCTTCCAGGAGTTAGGGTCATCCTGATAAAAAGTATCGCTAGTTAAAACACTCCCTACTTTTACCGAGATGTCTTTCTCTAAGGCAATATCATAAGCTTTTTTTAAGAGGTTAAAATTTGCGGTAGAAGCGTAATCCATACCATTAAAACGTATTTTGTTAATATGTGAATCCGTCGAAGCACTCATGGCTAAAATGACATCTCTGATTTTTATATTAGCCTGCATAGAGCCACAACTTCCGATTCGGATTAAATTTTTTGCTTTATAACTTGTAATAAGTTCATTTAAATATATCGCTATCGAAGGTATCCCCATACCTGAACCCTGGATTGAAACTCTTTTTCCTTTATAAGTTCCGGTATAGCCATACATACCACGCACCTTATTATAACAGATAGCATCAGTAAGGAAATTTTCCGCTATATATTTTGCCCTCAGGGGGTCGCCGGGAAGTAAAACTGTACTGGCAATTTCCCCTTCTTTTGCCCCAATGTGTATACTCATAATTAAGTGTCCTCCTGTTTGGATAGATTAAATTAGTCGCTAGCATAAGATTAGCGTAGAGCGTATAGCGTTTAGCGTATAGTTGCGGGCTACAAGTGTAAGTAAAATACAATTAAGTAATTTGCCAATCAAATTAGTAAAGAATGAATAGTTATTAGTAGGGGTAGACCTTGTGTCTACTCTCCGTAAAACAGTGTGTCGCCTGTCTATTTCTTCAACACAGCACGCCGTACCTCTACACTGACCTGGTATTAATAAAAGGTAAGGTTTTATTAGTCACACAACCACTAGCAAGAAATGTAATTTGTAACATGTGATAAGTAACCTGTAGCAAGTACTTGTTTTTATAATTTCAGAAATTTAATCTTATTATTCCTTACTATATTGCTCATCACTGTATCCTCTACGCTAAACGCTCCACGCTATAATACGAGATACGAACTTAGTTTTACGCTTTTCGTTTTTCGCTATATATTATTCGCTAAACACTGTACGCTATACGCTTGTACACGGGATACTAATTAGGGTTTATGAAAAAAAATCCCGATACAATAAATTTTATTTTTTATATTATAACAAGCTGTTAAATGTATGTAAAATTTTTTATAAAAAGAAAAAAATGTGGTTTTAATTTTGAAAACGTTAAGTATCTATAGAATAAAGTGGAATTTATTTATAATTTAACTTTCTTCATTAAATTTTATTATACACTTCACAATATATTGCCTAAACTTTTTAGCATTCATCTTATCGTGCCTGGCATCATAAGTAACGTGATTTTTATTATAAGGAGAACTTTTGGCAAATATAACAAATGAACCTTTAAAATATCTGGAAACTATTCTTGCGCTTTTAGGCAGTAGAATTCTCTTGCCCTTTTCATTATATCCCAGATAACCTTTCTCCCATACCTCTTTTTCTGTATAATCACCGGGCTCTAATTCGGTTACCTTTTCTTTTACAAAAGATGGGTTAATGTTAGGGGTAATCGGCTTTAAACCGGCAGTTTCTAAGCGAAAATAAGCCCAACCTGCATTATTGGGGAAATAATTAAATTCTAATACTTTCGGTTTAACAATCCTTACTGAATTTGGGGTACTAAATTCAATACACCCTTTCTCTGATGATCTTTTTGCCCCGGTTAAATCATGGCCTCCACCTGCAGGGAATAGAGCATGATTTAAATCATCTATAGAACTTATTTTGTTAAGAATAGAAATCATACTATCAATATCTTTCCAAAGACAATTGTTTGGGATAGCTTCCGGAAATAATTCTCTGATGATTTTCTCCCAAACAAGTAAATTTTCCGTTTCGAAATCACCTCTGTCTAATTTCATAATTTCTCCTCCCTTTAGATAATATTTTTAAATACTTTCCATCTTATTAACAAAAAAATTGCCACCACCTTATAAAAGGTTGAGACAATTTTTAATATCTTCAGTTAGAATAAATAATGAATAATCTGTTTTGGTTTTACCAATAGCGTAATAAAAAATACTGCGATTTTCTCTTAAATCATGCAATATGGCAGCCCTCTTAGCTTATAAAAAATGGCGGAGAGAGAGGGATTCGAACCCTCGGAGCAGGCCTTAACCCGCTCAATTGCTTAGCAGGCAACCACCTTCGGCCACTCGGTCATCTCTCCGTTTAAAAGTATAACATAATAATTTTTTTCAGGCAAGAGAAACCGACAAATTCGTATCTCGTATCTCGTGAATCGTATCTCGCAAAGAAAACAGGAACTAAAAATCAGAATCCCGAATAAAATTCGTACCACATATCGCGTAAAGTTACATAAAAAAATACCATTCTTTTTCTTTATCTAATTACCCCACTAAAGTTTACATTAATCGACAAATTTTTATCTTATATCTGGTATCTGGTATGAAAAATACAAACACATTATGACCTGTAAATTTTTTTAGACTTCTAACTATTTATTTTAAAACTTGTATCTTGCAATCTGGGATAGACAGGCGAGACGCCTGTCCTACGAGGGGTGAACGACTAATTAATTTCGCATCTTTTGTATTTGTATTTTTCCTTCCTGCAATTCCTAACTGCGTATCTTTCCTATTACACATTACCTATTACTGTCTTTCCAACAACGAATAACGACTAATGCATTTCACGCCCGCACCTCTTACCTTATTACTCATTACACATTACTCATTACTGTTTTTCCCTACCCACTCCTCGCCATTCTTCACGCGATACGATATACGATATACGTAATACGATATTTCGACTTGCGATAAGCACTAAAATATATTAGAATATGCTAAGCAAAAATAAATTAGTCGTTAGTGAATAGTCGTTAGTATTAAAATAAGTTCTAGCTGACAGTTTCCAGTTCTCGGTTTTCAGTAAGTAGGGGCGTATTGCTATACGCCTGCCTTACTAATGACTGGTTAACTAATCCTTAACCAGTAAACTGGCAAACCGGGTAACTGGGTAACTAATACATATGAGATACGATTCACGCGATACTCGATATGCAATACGCGATACGAATATAATTTTAACTCTGAATAAAGGAGAGACTAAAAAAGTGAAACAATATCAATATGATGTAATTGTGGTAGGTGCCGGCCATGCCGGATGTGAAGCGGCTCTGGCCGCTGCTAGAATGGGGGCTAAAACTCTCCTTATAACTTCCAATATAGAAAATATCGCTCTGATGCCTTGTAATCCTTCTATAGGGGGACCGGGGAAAGGCCATGTAGCCAGAGAAATTGATGCCCTGGGGGGAGAACTAGCTAAAAATACTGATAAGACTACAATTCATATCAGAATGTTAAATACCAGTAAAGGTCCGGCTATGTGGGCTCTTCGGGCACAGGTAGATAAAAAAAGATATTCGCAGGAGATGACACATACTATCCAAACCCAGAAAAATTTAGATTTAAAACAAGAAATGGTTACCGGGTTAATAGTAAATAATCATCAAACAGATGGAGTAACAGTTCAAAGTGGTCTTAAATTTTTTTCTCCTACCGTAATTTTAACTACAGGAACATTTTTAAATGGATTAATCTATATAGGAGAAACTATTTATCCTGCTGGTAGAGCCGGAGAACTTGCTTCCGTTAGTCTTGGGGAAAATCTTAAAAGTTTTGGTCTTAAAATAGGTAGATTAAACACCTGCACTCCTCCTCGAATAGACAGAAGAACGATTGATTTTTCTCAAATGAAAGAACAAAAGAGCGTTGATGTTCCTTTAGCCTTTTCTTTTGAATCAGAAGGCAAGATCTATAAAGATTTTTCGGTATTTTTAACTCGAACTAATCAAAAAACTCATCAGATAATTCAAAATAACATTCATCGAGTTCCTCTTTCCAACGGAACTATTCAGAGCGCAGCTATTAGATATTGTCCCGCTGTCGAAGATAAAGTGCTTAGATTTCCGGAAAAAGAGTCTCATCAAATATTTTTAGAACCAGAGGGTTATAATACTGAAGAAATTTATTTACAAGGATTTTTTACCAGTCTTCCGGCTGATGCCCAGGATGAAGCCATACGAACTATTAAGGGATTAGAAAATTGTAAAATTATCAGATACGGATATGCCATTGAATATGATATGGTCTATCCTAACCAATTAAAATATTCTTTGGAAACCAAAAAAATTAAAGGTTTATTTTTAGCTGGACAGATCAATGGAACTTCCGGGTATGAAGAAGCTGCGGAACAGGGTCTTTTGGCTGGAATAAATGCAGTACAACTTATAGAAGGCAAAGAACCTTTAATATTAGACCGTTCAGAAGCCTATATTGCCGTAGAGATAGATGATTTAGTCACTAAAAGCGTAACTGAACCTTATCGTCTAAGAACCGGGCTTGCTGAATATCGACTACTATTAAGACAGGATAATGCTGATTTAAGGCTTACTCCTTATGGATATAAGCTTGGCTTAATTTCAGAACAAAGATATCAGAAATTTTTAGAAAAAAAATCACTGATTGAAAAAGAAAAGGAAAGACTAAAAAAAGTTATTATTTATCCAACTAAAGAAGTAAGTAAATTGGTTGATAAATTACAGACTGCTCCTCTTTCTAAGGTAATAAACTTAACTACCTTACTTACCAGACCTGAACTAACTTATAATCAAACTGCTTCTATCGATCCTAATCGACCAGAACTTCCCGCTGAAGTAATCGAACAGGTAGAAATTCAAATAAAATATGCTGGATATATCAAGCGCCAAAGGGCCCAGGTAAAAAGATATAAAAAATTAGAAAATTATAAGATACCCAAAGATATTGATTATTTTAAAATTCACGGAATTTCCCATGAGGGTCGAGAAAGATTTTTTGAAGTAAAACCTTTATCTTTAGGTCAGGCCAAAAGGATACCAGGAATTACTCCTGCTGATATTACTGCTCTAATGATAAATATCGAAAAAATGAAAAGAACAAAAAAATAGGATGGGTAAGGTCCCCATCCTATTTTGTAATGAGTAATGTGTAACAAGTAATGGGTTCTACGGATGACAGACACAAGGTCTGCCCCTACAACTTTTAATTTCTATCTCACGCGATACGATATACGAATTAGTTACCCGGTTACCCGGTTTACCAGTTAAAATATAGGTTACAAGTTGCAGGTTGCGAGTTGCAAGTTTAAAGAGAGAAGTAGGGGCGTATTGTTATACGCCCTCATAAGGTAGAGACACGGCCTGCCGTGTTGAAGAAATAGACAGACGGGACGCCTGTCCTACGGAGGGTAGACACAAGGTCTACTCCTATCAATAACTATTAATTCTCTACTAATTTAATTGGTGAATTACTTAATTGTATTTTACTTACACTTATAAGCCCGCAACTATACGCTCTACGCTAATCTTATACTAACGACTAAATTAATTGGTAAATTGGAGAATTGGTCAATTGGCTATTGCTAACGCTCCCTTTTACCTCTAATGAATTAAGCAGCATATCAGATACCGAACATTTTTTTTCAACTAACTTATGAAGTTGATTAACTTTTTCTTGGGGAGCTTTTGTTTTTATTTGTACCTCATATCTAATCTGTTTAAAGCCGCTCCTCTCTTTACCTTCCTCATCTGTCCAACCACCATGAACGGTATCCCCTTCTAAATTAATCACTAAATCCTCTATCTCTATTCCAAATTTTCTCGCATATGCACGATAAGTTACCGCCACACACCCACCTAAAGCAGCTAATAGCATTTCAACTGGATTGGGAGCAGTGTTAGTATCTTTTAATTCTAAAGGCTCATCTATGCCAACTTTAAATTTTCTTATTTCAGTCTCATTTTTAAAACCTTCTAACCATTTAGTCTGAGCCTTATAAGTTCGTACTTTCATTATTTTTACCCCTTCTTTAGTTATTTTTTTAATTAAAATTAGTAGATATTTTAGCATAAAAATAATTTTAATACAAGATTACCGCACTCCGATGTAATTAATCTGTGATATTGTCACCTTAAAATTAATCAGTAATAATGTCACTATGGAAAAGGTGAGATATCTAATGACCAAAAAAGAATTAGTAAGAGTTCATATCATCAAATCTCTAATTGAGGATAAGATGACCAGCAGGGATGCTGTAGAGGTTTTAAGCCTCAGCGAACGCCAGATAAAACGTCTAAAGGCAGGTGTTAAAAAAGATGGCGAGGTGTTTGTTATTCATAAAAATAGATGACATAAACCTAAGCATACTATCCCTGGTGAGATAAGAGACAAAATTGTTTTTCTTACTGGAAATAAGTATAAAGGAGTAAACTATACCCATCTTGCAGAACTTTTGAGAGAACACGAAGGTATCAGTATCAGTCAGTCTTCTGTATCCAGAATCCTTAAAGCCAAAGGTATTAAAAGTCGAAGGAAACACCGGCCACCTAAACCTCACCGCATCAGAGAACGTAAGCCTCAAGAGGGGCTTTTGCTACAGATGGATGCCTCTCCTTATGAATGGATACCCGGTATAGGATGTTCTCTGCATGGAGCAATAGATGATGTCAGAGGGAATATAACCGGTCTTTACTTCTCTCCGCATGAATGTTTAAATGGTTATTTCGAGGTTAAAAGACAGACCATTCTAAAATATGGTATAGCGATCAGTATTTATGTAGACCGACATACTATATTTAAGGCACCCAGTAATGCCAGACTTACCATTTATGATGAACTGGAAGGTAAAACCTTGGCTTATACCCAGTTTAGTAGGGCTATGCAGAAGCTTTCTGTAGGGATTATTATTATAACTAAATAACCGGGTAACCAACATAATTTGTAAATTGGTTAATTAATTAATTTCTCTGCTGCTTTTAAAGTATTCTGCATCAACATAACATTAGTTATCGGCCCTATTCCTCCCGGAACCGGGGTAATGACAGATACTTTATCTAAAACTTCTTCATAAGCTACATCCCCAATTAATTTTCCTTCCACCTCATTAGTTCCTACATCAATAATCACTGCTCCCTCTTTTACCATATCCCGCTTAATTATCTCCGGTTTTCCTACTGCAGCAATCAAAATATCTGCCTGACGAGTAAAGTAACTTAAATCATTAGTTCGAGAATGACAGACAGTAAGAGTAGCATTGGCATACTGCTTTTTCTGGAGAAGTATGAGCGCCATTGGTCTTCCTACAATATTACTCCTTCCCACAATAACGGTATGTTTCCCTTCTACTACGATATTTTCTCTTTTCATCAATTCATATACTGCATAAGGCGTGCAAGGCAAAAATTCGGGTTTACCTAAAGCCAGTCTTCCCATATTAATGGGGTTAAAACAATCTACATCTTTGGAAGGATTTACTGCTTCTTGAATCCGTTCCTGTTTTATATGCTCAGGAAGGGGAACTTGCACGATAATCCCACTTACTTTTTTATCTTCATTCAAATTATCTATAAGTTTAAGGAGTTCTTTTTCTTTGGTCTTTCCGGGAAGACTGTGTTTTTTAAAATCAATAGAAGCTCTTTCGCAGGATCTGGCAATCATTTTTACATAGAATAAAGAAGCGGGGTCCTCTCCGACAATGATTACTGCTAATTTAGGAGTTAATTTATTTTTTTTGATGAAATTTTCTACTTTTGCTTTTAAAGATTCGTTAATCTCTTTAGCAATTTTTCTTCCATCAATAATCCTGACCATGATAAATGTTTCTCCTTTTTGTTTAATTTTTTATAAATATAACCTCCGACTAATCGGTAGTTAGTATCCAATTAATAGTATCTCGTCCCTCGTGAATAGTATAGAAGCCAGTAGCCAGAATCCAGCATTCAGAATAATTTTAAATTATGCATTAATGAGTTATTTTTAATCCTTTTTACTCCTGAATTCTGAATACTTTATTATTTATAATATACCATTATCAAATATTCAAATCAAAATAATTCTTATTATCATTCACACAAAAAGCCTATGGCTTCCCATAAGCTTTTTATTCTATCTTATATTTATTTTAAATATTAAAAAACTAATAACTTTTAATGACCTTTTGCTTGTCTTTTTCTATCCCCTTTGCTAACTGCTTCTTTGATTATATATTTTGCTTTATTTTTTTCAATATTACAAGCAGCACTAATTTCACCCACTAAAATCTTGCGAGCTCTCTCGTATAAACCACGTTCCGTAGAAGATAGTTTTTCTACAGTATCTCGATGAGTATAATTCTTTACTACCTGGGCTACTTTTAAGATATCTCCGCTATCGACCATCTCAGTTTGAGATCTTATCCTCTGCTTGTAATTTCCATCCATTTCATCATCCATCTTATGACCTAACACGTTTAAAACCTCTGGCATAGTCTCAGGGTCAATAATATACCTTAAACCTATTTCTTCAGCTTTATTAACCGGAACCATCAAAGTCATTTCGTTTACCATTAATTTTAAGATATAGTATTTTTCTTTTTGCCCCAATACTTTCTTTTCTTCTATATTTTCAACGTCTCCAACCCCAAAGGAAGGATGAGATACTTTATCACCAATTTTAAACATCTTTTTGGATTTTTTAAACCCGCTACCCACTTCCTATCTTTTTACTTTTTTAGATTATACCATTTTTTTACTAAAAATACAAAACCGTCAAAAGAAAGGTCTGTGTCAACCTTTTGGGGGTAGTTTTTTTTGGTGAAAAAAATTCTTTTGGTTTTGAGCAGACCTACCCCTTATTTTGTTAAGGCTTATTGTTTGG
>Ga0307429_1001264_pt1 | contig 12324 bp, 13 predicted proteins | sample SalMarWE160230MG_FD_202151 | JGI IMG/M metagenome (GOLD analysis project Ga0307429, IMG submission 202151) | Salt marsh sediment microbial communities from the Plum Island Ecosystem LTER, Massachusetts, United States - WE1603-230 | ecosystem: Environmental > Aquatic > Marine > Intertidal zone >...
CAGGGGTGCAATGTTTATATCACTTGCCAAAGACTATGCCAGAGAAAACAACATAAATCTAAATTTTAAATAGTTTTTATCCCCGAATATAAATTTTTAAACAAAAAGGACAAATATGATATTATTAACAAAAAGTGTTAACAGGATAGTAAACAACCCACAAGAAGGCAACTCAGGAATGGTTAATAGAAGACGTGATAAAGACTATATTAGAAAAGTTATAAGAATTAGCCAGAACTATATCGTGTTATGCGACTTTTTAGATTTTTATGCCGGGTATAAAGAGAAAAATAAATTTGAGTTTTATAATGATTTATTTAATTATTCTTTAAATAAAGTATCTGGTGATATTGGCTATAAATTTAGAAAACCTTCCGAAAAAGTTTATGGGATTACCAGGTCATTTTTTTTAAATAAAAAAACTTATGATCTGTTAAATACTATATATAATAAATCACAGAATTTGTATAGATCCCTCTATGATGATTACTTGTCCCTTGGGAACTTTACTGAACTAATATTGTATATCTATATTACTGACAATATAGATAAAAAGATTTTAAATTTATTTAAGTTTGATTTTGGTATTAAGAAAATTTCTTAGGACTCATTAAGAAAAGATAAATACTCAAGTTGATAAAATTACAATTCAGATAATCTAAAAAAATTTGATGTGTTACGGATTCCGTTTAAGTCTTTATTGAATTCAAACTGTTCAACACAAACTGTTCAATCAGTTGACAAGATAAGGAGATATATGATATTGTATTAACATCACGATGAGGGAGCACACCTAAGGTTTTGTCCGAAGGTTAATCTCTCTCTTTTTTTATTTAAGGCTCAATTTTTTCTTAAGTAAATTCATATAAGCAAAATATTCTTTAAACTTACGTAATAAAGCAGAATACTTCCTTGAATTTGGTATTATAATTTTTGATAGCTTATTCTGTTTCTCCAAATATTCAATCAGACAATGGAAATCCCCATCTCCTGAAATAATAATTGCTTTATCATAATTATGGTACTCAATCATAGCGTGTAAAACTAATTCAGCATCAACATTTCCTTTGGTATGTGTTTGGCCTTTTTTTCCATATTCTAATGTTGGCTTAAAAACCACAATATAACCAGCTTTTTGTAAAAAAGTATACAAAGCTTCATTCCCAGCAACGTAGCCAATAAAAAGATATGCTTTGGAAACCTTATACTTGTCCTTAAGATAAACATAAAATCTACTAAAGTCTAATTTCCAACCACATTCTTGAGTAGCCAGGTTTACATTTTGACTGTCGATGAATGCATATATTTTTTGTGGTTTCAAAGATGTTTGATTACTTTGTTGATTCATTATCTGCAATATATTCCTTTAATAAATATTCTTCGTAGAAATAATAAATGAATTATAACAAAAAAAGAATTCTTATAATATAAATTACAAGATGAGATTCTTGATGTGTTTAAATTTGATTTTGTTATTGAGTGAATAATTTAGAAGAAATAAATATTCAAATAGAAATGACTACAATTTGTGCGTTTCCTTTGAGAAGTATGACATAGATATCTACTATCAGAAGGTTAAAATTTTAAATTCTTTATTTTTCAACTTGAGTGTCCATTATTTGTTTCATTAAAATGAATGAAAATTTGACGCCTTCTTTCTCTGATAGAATTTCTTTTAGATAGATCTTATCATCTTGATATCTTTGAGGAAAATTAATGCTCAAATAAGTCATTTCCTTTTTTTTAGCTTCCCAAAATCTGTACTTCACTATATTTTGCCCTGAATACTTCTTTAGAAATTTATCTATTGATTGTCCGTCCTTGTTCCAATTAATGATAGATTTCTTTATCCATACTTCATCCCAGGTATTAAAAAAAGGAAAATGGTTGACAACATTTCTTATGAATCTAAAAAGTTCACTTCCAATTTCAGCTTCCATGGGTGGTCGAGCTTTTTGTAAATGTTCGATGATCCATTTTATTGGTTCATAGTTCAATAATTCAGCATAAACTGCAAATCCGTCTTTAATTCTTGAAAAGCGATAGTATTTGTGCTTTTTCCAGAAGGAGTCAGCCATTACTTCATCAAAAATATCGTAAAAACTATTGTAAGCTAAACTAAGAAATTCTTTTTCAGCTTTATTTGGCTTTAAATTTTCATTCATTTGGTTTTGATATAAATGTTTTATATAGGTTCCAAATGTTTTCGTTGTTAGGTAGTGTTTTTAATATCATAGTTAAGCACCCGTTTGATCCAGTCAGATAATATTTGCAATCCTTGATGATAGCTCTTAGCATTACTACCAAGCTTCTTTAAATATAGATGTTTATAGATTATTATTGAAACTTCTTCTAAATATGCTATTAAATAACCAGTGTATAAACCAGCATATAATTCAAAATCTGCTACATTCTCATTGAACATAATTTCCGGTATTAAGACCTTTCTGCTTACCCCCTCATGAACTTGGAATAGAATTCTACCTTTTACTGGAAAAACGAGTGTATACCCTCCTCTGTGTATAATCGAGTCTCTAACTGTTTTCAAATCGTCAAACCATTCACAGGAAAGTACGACTCGAGTCAGATCTTCTCCAAGTCTTTGAGCATTACTATGCGATTTAGCAGTCCAGTTTTTTAGCTTTTCAAATGAGAGTGGTACTTGTCCGGGTGAGTCTGAAATCGTACCTATAATTTTGGCCAGATAGTCGAAAATAGAACGAAATTCGACATGAAAAAGATCTATATCACCAGCACCAAATTGCATCCACAATGTTTCATCGAGTTGATTTCGAATCCACAAATCCTTCTGCCACACTAACCTTAAGACAATCGTTTCTAAGTTCCAAATATCCTGATGGAGAAAGTGAAAGAGCCTATATAGTTTGTGGAGTCTTTCTCCAATGGCAATATTAACGTGTACATGACTCATTAAATCAACGAGTTGCCCTGATGAGAAATAACCCATTTTATCCTTATGGATTGTTGACAATGCAATTTTGAGTCGCTGTTTATCAGGCTCCATTTAGTTGTTCACCAGTCACCCATATGCGATGCAACCAATATTAAATTTTAAATATCCCTAATCAAATTTAATTCTAACAAATACCTTTAAATATACAAAAATTAATTTAGCTTGGGGAAGGAAGAAATATTTTATATTAATTGTTGAATAAACAACATTATGTTAATATTTATATATTTACACTAATAATATTTATTAGAGAATTAATAGTTATATTTTATTATAAATTAGGATAGAAGCTTGCATAAAATGGGAAAAGTTATATCGATATCAAACCAAAAAGGCGGGGTAGGAAAGACCACAACCACATTAAATCTGGGCTCAGCAATAGCTGAAAAAGGCAAAAAAATCCTGCTTGTTGATTGCGACCCCCAGGCATCACTTACCATTATCTGCGGGATTGATATGAAGAAATTGGACAAATCACTATATGAGGCAATAAATAGAGAAAACAACGACGAAGAGATAAATATCGCTGAAATTATTATTAAGACAAAAATAAAGAATCTATATCTAATTCCTTCAAATATAGATCTTTCAAAGGCAGAGATTGAACTTATGAATATGCTGGATAGGGAAAGGATACTAAAGCATATCTTAGAACCTCTTAAAAATATTTATGATTATATTTTAATAGACTGCCCGCCAAGTCTTGGTATTTTAACGATAAATGCGCTGACCGCTTCAGATGAAGTAATTGTTCCTGTTGAGACTGATTACCTTGCTTTAAGGGGAGCAGAAATACTCATTAACCAGACTGTAAAAAAGGTAAAAAACAAGTTAAATAAAAAGTTGAGAATATTAGGGATTCTGCCAACCATGCATAACCCGAGGACTGTTCATGCAAGGGAAGTCCTTGAAAGCTTAAAGAAATATTTTAAAGATATGGTTTTTAACACTGTCATAAAAGAGACTGTTAAGTTTAAAGAATCCTCAGTAGGCGGTTATTCAATACTTGAATATGCAGAAAACTCTGATGCGGCACAGGCTTATCGCCAGTTAGCCCGGGAGGTTTTGGAAAATGGTTAGTAAAAAGACAAGCGTAGAAAAGACCATATCAGAATTTTTCAAAGAAGAAAAAAAAGAAATAGCTGATGATTTATTTGATGTCAGCAATTCAAATAATCTTATAAATATATCCTTATCACGTATTGTAAGGGATAAAAATCAGCCCAGAAAAACCTTTGACAATAAAACCATAGATGAGCTTGCAAGTTCCATAAAAGAGCAGGGAATAATAAATCCTATTACAGTCCGCCCACAGGGAAATAACTTTATCATAATAGCAGGGGAGAGAAGATTTTTAGCAGCAAGCCGGGCAGGACTAAAGACAGTTCCGGCACTAATAAAGCAAGTATCAAAAAATGATGTAATGCTAATTTCCCTGATTGAAAACTTACAGCGTGAGGATCTAAACAGTATAGATAGGGCAGAGGGTATTAAAGCTTTAAAGGTAAACCTGGGTTTACCCTGGAACCAGATAAGTAAAAAACTGGGACTATCAAAGCAAAGAATACTGGATCTTGTTGGACTTCTGGATCTGCCTGATGAAATAAAAAAAGATATCAGGAATAAAAAACTGACTGAAAAACACGGCAGGGCTTTAAGGAAATTAAAAGATGATAAAGACAAGATACTGGAAGTATCTAAAATTATAAAAAAAGAAAAACTTTCCGGGGATAAAACATTAAAACTTGCAAAAGAAGTTAAAAGCAGATTTGGAAACTACAGGCTGGACCTGGCCCAGGGGAGTTCCGGGGAGAGTTCTAAAAGAAATCCCTTCAGCAAAGTTATTTACACTTGCCAAAATTTTATAGCAGCTATAAAAGATTTAAAAACCAAGTTCTCCCCCGAGGAAGAGATATCTGGAGAGGATAAGAAAGAATTAAAAGAAATGCTTGATGCTGTAGCTGGCCAGATTGAAGATTATATTAAAACCTATAATTTATAAAAAGGATATTTATGCCATATATTGATATCATAGCCGGGATTTTAAATGAAGTTAAGGTATGGCTGTTTACATTAATAGGTATTGTCTCTCTGGTTGTTATTGTAATACAGGGTTTTAGATATCAGAGTGGAGATTCTGCAGAAAAGCAGGAAGCAATACGAAATATAAAAAGGACAATTATTATGGGTGGAGGAATTTTTGTCCTGGCCTGGTTTGCAACCTATGTTATAAATAAAATGTCTGCCGTTTAATTACTTTCCTTACTTTAAGGAGCTGCTGACAAAAATGCAAATGCTTGACTGGATAAAAGAAATAATATCTACATCTATTTGGGACACAGTTGCAGAAGTTATTGAAAGCCTTCTAAATTTTATGTTTAGATACATCTCACAGGTTGTAATTGACCCTACAGAGCCTGGCAAATATCTTACTAATTTTGACCAGTACCTAAGCGGAGTAGAATTTTTTGCAGGAGGGCTTTTAGTTATTTTTGTGGTACTTGCTGTTTTTAGACAACTCTCAGGTGTTATGTATCAAAGTGAAAAATCAGTGGGTACATATTTTCTCCATATTACTTTTGCGGGAGCTTTAATATACATCCTTCCAAAAACAGTTACCCTTGTTTTTCTGCCAATAAATAATGCACTGATAAAATTTATAGGTGAGGTTGGTATTGATACATCAAGAGTTGAAGATTCTTTTCAGTCAGCCTGGGGGCTTATAAGGGAAGAAAATATTTTAAAGCTTATATTTTTAATTTTAATTATAGCACTTCTTGCACTTGGAATTGCTGCTGCAATCCGCTATATAGAGACATTAATAGTAATACTGATTTCTCCAATAGTTGCCCTATCAGTGATAAATAACAGCGATGGGCTTAATATCTGGATCAGGGAAACAATAGCTATAATCTTTACCCAGACGATCCACTTTTTAATCCTGCAAATACTAATTTCAATAATGGCAGGAGTAGATAACTTTATGGTAATGATGATTTTATCCATAAGGACAATTGCAGTAGGTCTTAAGGGACCGCAGATACTTAGGCAGTATTTATATAAGACCGGCACGTCATCAGTACTGGTTTCATCAGCAGGAACTGCCGGGAGGATTGGAATGATCGGCATGCTAGTAAAGAGGTAAAAGTCAGTGGACGGGCTAAACAATAAAAAAAGAAGACTTCCAAGGCATGTTGACGGGCGCATTATGATTGGGCTGATGCCCATTAAAAATTTCTTTTTAATGCTTCCAATTGTGCTAGCAATAATACTGGCATTAATAAAATATTTTAGCCCGGCTATATTTTTTGCAGGAGTTCTGCTTCTTGGAATTGTTATTGGACTATTCTCTGAATTCCACCAGAGAGAGACCGGTTTTTCAGTACTAAAAGATATTATTAAATATGCTGTTTTAAAAGATATATATTTTGAAAGGGATACAACTGGTGTTAGCTCTAATAAAAGATTTATTAGGAATAAAATCAAATAAGACTGGTAATACTAAAGGCAATTTTAGTCTGCCAATAGAAAGTATTAAAGATCTCCTAATTGCAAAAGATGGGCTATATAGGATAGTTTTAAAAGTTAGCCCTGTAAACGGTGAACTTTTATCAGATGATGGCCTGGAAACTATAAGTGAATCCATTCAAAGGGCACTTTCTGCATTTGATGGAAGAATTGGAATATATATACAGTCAGAAGGTGTAAATATTGAAACCAATATCGCAAATATAGAGCAGTTTGGCCTTGAGCTTAATTCTGAAATTAAACTCATACTTTTAGAAGAGCAAAAAAAGCATATCCAGTCAATGGCAACAAGAAGCCGAAATGTCCTTAATTTTTATACAATTTTTGAAGTAAAAAATGATAGTTCCAGCTCAGCCCAGGAACTTTTATATGATGCTTATCAGGCTTTTAAGGGTGAGCTTGAAGCTATGGATATGTATGTGGACCAGCTATTTGAAAATGACATAAAAGCCCTTCTTTATACAAGGATGAATCCGGAAAGCAGCCAAGTTGAGCCGTTTAACCAAGACTGGGAAATAGAAAATATATTGCCTGAAAATGCAAAAATCTTTAAAGATGGAAGACACATTGAAATTGAAAATAGAATTTACAGGTTTTTTTCAATAGTAAAATATCCGGCTACAGTGGAAAGCTACAGATGGCTAAAAAGAGTTTTTAATACGAAAGGCGATATAAATATTTCAATAATTTTAACGCCTAAAAATAAAGCAACGATAGCAAGGGAGCTTTCAAAAGCAGTAAATGAAATTGGGGCAAAGGCTCTAGATGCAAGAAAGGATGAGTCCCTTAGGCAGAAATACAAGGCTGAAAAAGAAAGTGCTGTTAAAATGATTGCCGAACTTGGAAATGACAATATTGCCTTATATGATACAAACATTACTATTTCGATATCTGCCCCCGATATAAAAGAGTTAAATACGCTTTCAAATCTTCTTAGGTCAAAAATATCAAGTGTGTACTGCCAGGCAACTGAGCTAAAGTATAAAGGATATGACCCGTTTATAACAACTCTTCCTGTACTTGCTGATAATAAAATAACGCAAAACTATGTGTGGAACTTAACCACAAGAGATGTTGCCTCACTTATACCTTATGATTCCTCAGAGCTTATGGAGCCAAGGGGAATATTTATAGGAGAAAATGTCATATCCGGAGGGCTTGTCATTATAGATACCTATAATAAGATCTATAACAATCCCCATGAATGTATAATTGCAGATTCCGGCTCCGGAAAATCTTTCAGGATTAAAACAGATGCAATAAGACATATTCCATACAGAGACTTTATAATAATGTTTGACCTTGAAGGTGAATTTTACTATCCATGGGGAAAAAGATATAAATTTAGCCCAACTTCAGGAATTATTTCAAACCCTTTTCATATAAGAAATACTATAGTGGACAGTGACGACTCAGGAGATGACCCAACAGATATAGGCACTTATCTTTCTACAAAAATAATGGAGGCCATGATGTTTTTTAAGTGGATACTACCTGGTCTTATATCCTTTGATGAGGCACTGCTTGAAGAAGATATAAGGGATAGCTACAGCACAGAGGGCATTGATTTTAAAAGCAAGATACTGCCGGATACTTTCCCAACACTCAGCACTCTTTCAGATGTTATAAAAAGTAAGATTAAAAATACTAAAACTTCTTCTAAAGCAAAGGAGGCAAGAGAAAATATACTGGCATCACTTAAACCATATATAAGCGGCGCATACAGCCATATGTTTAACGGCCAGACAAACTGGGATTATGATTTTTTTACTGTATTTGATATATCAGGACTGCCTGAAGCAGTTACCCAGCCATTATATGACATACTTTTAAAAGATACCTGGCAGTTTTGCAAGACAGACAGGGTTAAAACAAAAAGGGTATATGTCGACGAAGCGCATCAATTTGCAGATCCTTCAAATCCTCAGACATTAAAATTTTTATCCAATTCAATTAAGAGAGGCAGAAAATACGGAATAAGTTTTGTCACTGCAACCCAGAACCTTCCTGACTTTCTTTCAATTGAACGTTATGGACAAGCTATTATTGATAACAGTTATTTTAAGATATTTTTTAGAATGGGCGAAACAGACATTCCGGTTATAAAAAAACTTTATAACTTCAGTGAAAAGGAGCTTGCAATAATTAGGGGAAGCAGTTCAAAACGCAGCGGGGCAAAAGGGAAAGGTATTTTTATAGCAGGTTCCCAAAGACTTGTTATCCAAATAAGGGCTTCAAAATATGAGCTCGAGATAGTAGATCCAATCCAGTATGAGGAAATTTACGGGCAAAAATCAAGATTTACAACAAATAAATATTAATGGTAGAGCCTGTTACAATTGTAAAAATATCAGTAACTGCTGCAAGTTTTATAAAAAAGTACTGGCACATAATTCTTATCCTGTTATTTATTATAGCGCTTATACCTACTCTTGTACTTACCATTGCAATTAATCTTTTATTTCCCCAGGCAAGCACAGAAGAATTTGAAATCTATAAAGAATTAACCGAGGGCTCCGGGATATATTGGGCATCTTTTCTGGCATATGATGTAGTAAAGCTTGATAATTATTTAAAAGAAAATAATCCAAATGAATCTGTTTTAGACCTGTTTAAAGTTAGTTTTACAGAATATGAGATTATTGAAAAAGAAAAGCAGGTAACAAAGATAATAAATGGGGTAGAAGTTACAGAAACTGTTATAGAAAAAGAATATTTAGTTTTAAGAGAACTTGAGCTGCATGGCTATTTTAAGATTAAAGAGCTTCTTCAGTCCCTGGAATATAATACTTCCCAAAATAATATGTCAGTTAATAAAGTTAGCGGTTTTTTAGAAGATATTAATGAAAAGGAAGAATATGAAATTGAAACTGCTATACTTACAGATGAAGAAATTGTGAAAAATTTTGATGATATTCATAAACAGTGGTTTTTTGCTCTTATTGAAATCATTCCGCTGCTTGATCCGTCTTCTGAATTTGATCCTGATGAATTTATATTTGCTGATATTATAATTAATCCTGATACACCCTCAATCTGGCCAGCATGCGGAAGAGTTACTTCTGAGTTTGGAGAAGTAAGGATAACTGGGATTCACAGAGGTATAGATATTGCAAATATTAAAGGTACTCCAATAAATTCAACAGCAAATGGTAAGGTTATTGCAGTTGGAACAAGCGGAAACTATGGGAAAAGAATTATGATTTATCATGGAACTGATGAAAAAGGCAATACTTATATTACAGTATATGCTCATTTAAGTGAATTTAAGGTAAAAGTGGGTGATAAAGTTAGCCAGGGAGACTTAATAGGGCAAATGGGCAGTACCGGTTATAGTACTGGTACTCATCTTCATTATGAGGTAATTGTGAATGGAGCGAAGATTAATCCCAGGCATTTTTTGCCTTAAATATTATTAAAAAATATTACGAAAGTGAAAACCCTATCAATAATTATTGGTAATAATTTTATGGTTCGAATCCTCTCTCCCCAGCCAATTTTTCTCTTTTCTCTATGCTTTAAAAAAGTTGGTGCATGATACGGAAACGAGGTTTGACTGTTTTCTACAAACTTGAATCTACACTTGAGTCTCAGTCAGCTGGTTGGCTTACTAAGCTTAACAGCTGTACCATACACCAAAAGCTCAGCAGCACTTCCTATAACACTGGTAGTCATAAAACGGACGTTAATTACTGCGTCAGCTCCCAACTCTTCAGCCTGTGCTATCATTCTATCAGTAGCCATCTTGCGTGCTTGTCCCATCATTTCTGTATACTCAATAAGCTCTCCCCCAAGAATCAGCCGAACCAGTGCAGAAAGGTCCCTTCCAACCCAGATAGCATAGACAATGTGACCCTGTGCCAAACCTAAAATCTCAGTGACCTTTCGGCTGGGGACTTCTGCGGAATTCTGGATTAACACACGAGTCTTGGGCTCAGCGGTTGTAAGTCCAATTCCCTGAGCTTTGCCTTTTCCCTGTTCTACAGCTACTGTCAGAAGGACCAGCAGAATACCCCCCAGAAGGCAGTACGCTGCAGTCTTTATCCACCAGGGTAAAATAGGTTCATGGTAGATATACCAGGGTACTCCAGCAAATATTGTAGTGAAGAGCCCGAGTACAAAAGCCAGTGAACCAACCAGTCTAAGTATTTTTATAATTAATCGAATTACTTTCAAAATTCCTCCTATCGTATTGATGTAATGATTGCAATGATCGGCTACTAATTAAATTATACTATATGTTTTATCTTAAAAACTCAGGTATAAAAACCTCCCCATTTAAAACCAATAAAGCGGTTTTAACTTCCTGTACTCTCCCCAGCCACCCTGTGCACTAAGAAAAGTAACCAACCTCCCTAATTTTAATTTTAGTTTTAATAGATTAATTAAGTTTTTTACTAAAATACTTTTATCAAATTATTAACGATATTTATACTTTAAGTTTTTAGATCATGAATCTCCATACCGCACCTTATCCCATTCTTTAGTCCAGTTTTAAGGTTAGTATCTAAGCCTAATTAAAAACTAAAAATACTTGAAAGATTTGTTTAAGGTTATTACCAGAAATATTTAAGGATAAATATTTATAGAGTTTAAGTTTTTGTTATCTTTTTCTGTATTACCGGGGTAACCCCTGAAGCATCTGTTACAATTGTTTGAACTTTATTAGTATCCACTAAAAACTTTGCATTACGCTTCAATGATTCCTCTGTAGCTTCCAACTTTCTTAGAATTTGGGCATTTCCGATAAAATATTTTTGGGCAGATTCGTTTACAACCTTAATCCTATCGGCATCTGCTTCTGCAACTTTCTTTATAGCTTCGGCTTTTCCTTCTGCTGATAATATAAGTCCCATTTTTACACCTTCAGCCTTTTTAATCTCTGCTCTCTTTTCACCATCTGCCTTTGTCTCCGTAGCCGTTGCCGTATCCCTGGCTGCGATTTTTTCCTGTTCCGCCTTGACTACTTTATTCATTGATTCCTGAACATCCGGCGGAGGTTCTATTTTTTGGATCTCAACCCTTAACACTTCTACTCCGTAACTGTTTGTTTCCTTATCTAGAACTATTTCCACTTTCTCATTTATGTCACTTCTTTTTTCATTTGCATCTGTTAGTGTCATATTGCCGATAACTGCTCTCAGTGTGGTTCTTGCAAGACTTGTAAGCTGCTTTCTATGGTCATCTACATTATAGATACTGGCTTTAACATCCTTTATTTTATAATACACCACGGCATCTACCTGAGCATTTAATTTGTCTTTAGTTATTACCATCTGAGGAGGTATATCAACCATTTGTTCAGTAATATTTACCCTGTACATCTTTTCAAATGAAGGAATTATCCAGGTTAAACCTGAATCTCTTGTCCTTAAGTATTTACCAAATCTCTCAATTACACCTCTTTCAATAGGTCTTACCACTCTGAACCCTGAGAATAATATTATTGCTGCCCCCACAATTGCCAAAATTATCCCCAGCCAGCCAAGTCCTATTACAAACATAACAATTGCAGCAATTATTACCAATACTCCAATAATTAACATTTTTCCCACCTTACTTTATTATCTTTCAGACATGAAACACTTTAATGTAGAAAACATCTGAAAACATTTCAAATTACTAATAAATTTTATATCATGCTCAACTAACATACAAGCATTATTTAATAAAGCAGATTAATAATTCTCAGGAATATTTAAAGATTTATACAAAGCTGAACAGAAAATAACACGCCAGTTTTGGACCAGTCTTTAAAAAAACAGAATCATTAGCTTTACTTTAATATTAACCTTCTCCCCAAAACCTGACTAAAGAATGAG
>Ga0307429_1001266_pt1 | contig 12320 bp, 11 predicted proteins | sample SalMarWE160230MG_FD_202151 | JGI IMG/M metagenome (GOLD analysis project Ga0307429, IMG submission 202151) | Salt marsh sediment microbial communities from the Plum Island Ecosystem LTER, Massachusetts, United States - WE1603-230 | ecosystem: Environmental > Aquatic > Marine > Intertidal zone >...
TCCTATAAATAAATTTTGGGGATGACTTTAGACAGAACTCTGATCCGGTCAAATAATAACCCACCGCGGCTTTACAGCCGCCTAAAGTGAGCCTGCGTGGTGGGACTCGCTAGTGTCTGAATCGCAGATATTAATAACGTTCAAAAGGTTCAGCTTTTTATCTCAAGAATAAAATCAGGGGAAATTTAACCCGATAATTATGAATCGGTGTGATACATATTTTTGGTCTATCTAAACTTTAGTATGGAGATGATGGCAATCATCTCTTAAATGATAACTAGCCGATATCATTAGGGATGTCAAGGGCGACGCAAGGAGTTCATCTTGACCCTTGACATCCCTAATGATGAAGGCTTTCTTAGAATTGTTTCGTTGGTTAATTCTATCATGTATCTGTTGATCAACGTCCAATTTTAAATTTGCCGTACCTTTTGAACGATACCAACCATTTAGGCCCTTGCCGGAGAAAATGAGATGTTTAGAGAAAGGAGTAACTGCTATGAAAAAGAGAAATATCGTTATCCGCTATTTTGTGCTTCTTGTGCTGATTGCCACCTTTTCGGCCTGTGGATCGACATCCACACGAGAAAGTACAGGTGAATATATTGACGATTCGGTCATCACGACCAAGGTCAAATCTCTGCTTGCCGCTGATGATTTTCTCAAGTCATTCCAGATCAGTGTCAAGACCTATAAGGGCACCGTTCAACTGAGCGGCTCCGTTAATTCACAAAAGGCCATCGATAAAGCGGTTGAAATAGCCCGTAGCGTCAAAGGGGTCACATCCATAAAGAATGATCTGATCGTGAAATAAGCGACGGCATTTGAGGGAAGAGCCGAAGGAGTTGAAACATGGCTCTCCAAAAAAAAGCTTCTGTTTATAACAACGGGTGTCCTAACGGGTGCTGTCTTCGCGGGAATCTTACTTCTTCCTGTCCCGAGACTATTGAATTATATCATTGCCATCTATCTCATTGTATTTGGCATTCTCGGGTTGGTTTCATGATTGGCTTGCGAATCTTCTATTGCTGGAGAATTAAGTAAATCAGAGATTACCTTTTGCGAGACCTCGACGTAATGAAACGGATTCATTCAATGAAATTCAAACGGCCAAAAAAGATTCTCAAGAACTTCGGTCTCCTCTGGCAGGCTCTGAGAAAATTCAATGATGACAATGGCTTTTTCTTATCTTCGGGGATTGCCTTTAACATCCTCATCAACCTGATTCCTTTTATCATGCTGCTATTGGCGCTGGTTGGAACGTATCTCTACAACGATCAAGAAGTGCTCAATCATATCCGTGCCTATCTCAGAAATGTGGCTCCGACATTGGATCCAAAGATAATGGGAAGCCTCATAGATCTAATCGAGAGCCGTCAGATTGTGGGAATCGTGGGATTCGTAGGTTTACTCTGGTTCTCAACATGGGTCTTCAGCTCCCTGCGGATCGCTCTCAACATCGTGTTCCGGATTGAGAAAGGCAGGGGCAGGCTATGGGGAATAGGCGTTGATCTTTTGATGATTCTCATGGTGGGATTCTTCCTCTTTGTGAGTATGATTCTTAGCTCCGTGGTCACCTTCCTGCAGGGTTACCAGGGACGGATTCCCGTGGCGATAGGGCCGACGATTCAATGGATCCTGAAATACCTGCTCCCTTTTTTTCTCAGCTATTGCATGTTTGTTTTGATTTACAGAATCATACCAAAGAAGAAGGTCCACTTCACAGTCGCCTTTAAGGCGGCCCTCTTTGCGAGCCTTCTCTGGGAACTGGCCAAACATCTTTTCGGCTTGTTTATTGTCCATCTCGCCGCATACTCTATTCTTTATGGCTCATTAAGCACCTTGGTCATTTTCGTTTTGTGGGTGTATTATTCTTCGACGATTCTCGTTGTGGGTGGGGAGTTTGCTTATTTCTTGGAAGAAGATCGACAAAGATCAATGGCCTGACAAGGTCGCCTCAGGCTACAGAGGTCAAATTTTTGAGGAGGATCATGAATGAGTCAATCAATCCAAAGTCCGCGGTGGCCTTCACGGTCAAGGATCCGGAGAAGGGTGTTATATTATGCATCGTATAATGAGGAAACAAAAGCTGTGGGCATAAGAAAAATATCATTTATCGAGCCGGGCGCACCCGGGCTGCATATCTTCCGCAGATTTCGCATACCGCGGCTTGGTGCTGTTTTGCTTTCTACGATCCTCAGAGAAAGAGGATACAAAGTAAAGGGATTTATTGAGGACCTTGCTGCGCCTGACTGGTCATTCATTGAGAGTTCGGACATCGTCTGCATTTCGACCATAACCTCCACAGCGATTAAGGCGTACAGAATGGGGAAACAATTGAAGGCCCTGAATATCCCAGTGATTATGGGCGGGACACATCCTACGTTTCTCCCCGATGAGGCGCTGGAATATGCCGACTTTGTCATACGAGGGGAAGGAGAGCATTCCCTTGTGGAGCTGCTTGAGTACATGGACAAGGGATTCCCGGCACTAAGGGACATCAAAGGTCTTTCGTACAGGGACAGGGACGGGGAAAATGTTCACAACCCCTCCAGAGAATTTATCGAAGACCTTGACAGCCTCCCCAGGCCTGACTTCTCCCTTGTTCATAACTGGACCCCATCGAATACCTATCCGGTTTCGACATCGAGGGGTTGCCCCTATGATTGCAGGTTCTGCTCTGTCATCGGAATGTTCGGAAGGAGATACCGTTCCAAATGCGTTGAGGCCACGCTTGAGGAATTGAAATATGCAGTATCAGTATCCAAGGCGACCAAGTTCATTGTCGACGATAACTTTGCTGCCAATAAAATGAGGACCAAAGAAATTCTCAGGGGAATGATTGCTGAGAAAATTAAGACTCGATGGTCTGCACAGGTGAGAACAGATGTAGCCGGGGACCCGGAACTTCTCCGCCTGATGGCTGATTCAGGCTGCCATACTTTGTTTATCGGGTTTGAATCCATCAATCCCCGGGCACTTGAAGAGTATCATAAAAAACAGGACCTGGAGGATATCATTTCCTGCATCAGAAGGGTCAGATATCACGGCATTCACATCCACGGAATGTTTGTCCTGGGGGCGGAAACCGACGACGTCGGGACTATCCACGAGACTGTTGATTTTGCAGAAGGCCTTGGTATAGACACTGTGCAAATCATGATTCTTACACCGCTACCGGGGACACCGCTCTTTAACGATATGATGAAGAGCGGGAGACTTCTCCATACGGATTGGAGTAAATATGATGTCCAGCATGTAGTTTTCAAACCCCGGCTCATGTCACCGGCTACCCTGCAGATTGAGACCCTCAGGGCAATGGGTCGTTTTTATTCATGGAAGTATATTTTCAGGCATCTGGCAAGATTGGACTTCCTCTACACAGCGGTCGGAATTTTTGCTAAAAGAGCGGTTGATAAGAGCCTGAAGGCGTTCTCAGCCTATCGAGATGACTCCGCCTCAACACCGGTTAGCTGCGAGGAGGGAACCTAAGACCATGCGACTATATCTGATCAACCCATCCAACCCGCTGGTCGCCATCACCAAAGTCAAGGAGAGCCGCTGGAACCGTTACCGCGTGTGGAAACCGCTCAGCCTTATGGTTCTCGCGGGCCTGACCCCACCGGAGTGGGAAATCTCGATCGTGGACGAGAACCTCGGAACTCCGGACTATCCGGCCATGCCCCGGCCGGACCTGGTGGGCATTACCGCTTTCACCTCCCAGGCGAACCGCGCCTATGAAGTGGCCACTCACTTCCGGGGTCTGGGCGTACCTGTCGTCATGGGCGGCATTCACGCAACCATGTGCCTGGACGAGGTCATGGAGCGTGTGGACTCGGTCGTCACGGGGGAGGCGGAGGGCATCTGGCCGCAGGTCCTGGAGGATGCACGGAATGGCAGACTGAAGCGCCGGTATGACGGAGGGCTCGTCAAGATAAGCGATGTGCCGATCGCCCGTCATGATTTGCTGGCTACAGGATATGCCTGTGGGGCCATTCAGACCACGCGCGGCTGTCCCATGAACTGCAGCTTTTGCAGCGTGACGGCCTTCAACGGGGCCCACTACCGGCAGCGACCCATTTCGGATGTTATGCGGGAATTCCAGTTGATCCGTGAGAAACATGTTCTGGTGGTGGACGACAACCTCATCGGCACACGCCCTGACCATATCGCCCGCGCCAAGGACCTGTTCCGCGCCATGGCACAGGCGAACCTGCGAAAGCAATGGATTGCCCAAACCACTATTAACTTCGCCGATGACGAAGAGCTCCTGAGGTTGGCTGCGAAGGCCGGGTGCAGCGGTGTCTTCATCGGCTTTGAATCCCCCACACCGGAAGGGCTTCGGGAGCTCGGCAAGAAATTCAACCTTCTGAAGGGCCGGGACTTTTGCGCCACCGTGAGGCGCATACAGCGGCACAACATACTGGTCGTGGGTTCCTTTATCATCGGTCTGGACATAGACGAACCGGGTATCGGCAAACGTATCGCCGAGGTGGCCAGCCGGTACGGCGTGGACAATCTCACCGCGCTGTTTCTGACTCCCTTGCCCGGCACTCGCCTGTGGGACCAGATGAAATCGGAGGACCGCATCGCCCTCGATACGTTCCCGGAGGACTGGAAATATTACACGCTGACCTTCCCGGTGGCCCGGTATAAGAATCTGTCTCTGGACGGCATTATCGAAGAGATGATCTCCTGCGGCCGGGACTTCTATTCCATGCCACGCATTCTGCGCAGGGTTTGGAGCAGCTTGTGGCAACGCCGCAAACCGCTGATCAGACTGGTGGGCAATTTCTCATACAGGAACAATCTCCGGCTGAACCGTAAGGCATATGCAGACTTCAAGTCGTATGTAAAAGCTGGGGTTTGATCTAATAGATGTCCCAGGGAGGTTTTTTTACCTTATCTGAAGGGATATCAGTATCAGATTAATGGTTGGGACTAAAGAGTGGCAACATTGCCCTTTGTATTCAAAAAATAAAAATGCTCAAGAACACAGGTGACCAAATGGATGCTCTGGAACTGGCAGAAAAAGCAAAGAAGCAAAACATCATCGATATGGCTGTTGGGTTTACTGCCATGATGCCATTGTTTCAAGAACGTTCAGCCGGTCTCATCAAAGAGAAACCGGCAGATTTATTTGAAGGTCTTGACCGGATCAGTTCAGATCAAGACTTCAGTAAGATGCACAGAGACTTTTGGCAATGGTTTGTTAAAACTATCAGGTTGGCGAAGACCGAGGAACCTTCATCATATGGTCATGCTGCAAAGGTTCTCGATCTTGCTCTCAAGGTCTACGTTTACTACTGCAAGATGCCAAGTCCAGCAAAGGCGGAGTCCCTGATGCCAAGGTTAAATGGGGCCATTGACACGCCAATCCTTCGCTTTCTGTTCAAGAAACTGGAAGATATTTACGGGGAGCCCTTCCCTCCGCATTATTTATGGACGATTAAAATGATAGACAAGAAAGACTATGATTTGTTGCAGAAAGTTATTCGTCAGGATATCAGGGACTCCTTTGACGATAATATATCGCCTGTTCAACATGACGACATTATGGGGCGACGCTTAAATCGTTGACTGATCATCAGATTGCGGCGAAAGTTCGACAGTACTTTCAGGAAAATAGCGGTCGGTTCAAGGACTCGGCATGCTGTTCAGGTAACTCAGATGACTGGAAAAACCAAAGGCTTATGAAATTTGAATCAGGATAGCTTTTTCAAAATCCTAATGATCGCCAGCCATGAATGCAGCAAAAATTTCACATGCTATTCACCCTGCGATATCTGCTATATATATGAAATCTGTGATCCTTCCAAGGCGTTATGATATCCTTTTCATATCCCTGCTCTTATCGTTCACAAAACTTCTCCGTAAAACATTACATTTCAGTCTTTTTGGTGTAGTCCGGTTGATCCAGGATGAAATGTACTGCGAGAAGAAAGTTGAAGAATGATGATTTGCGATTAGCCGTAACTTATTGTTTAACGGCCACGGTACAGTTGCCGGCCATAATAAATGATGGATACTGTCCTGCGGGTGGTTAGGGCATTATTCCCCGTGCGTGTTGCCGCCTTTATCTGAGGCGTGAACCCCTCTTCGAAGCCGGCGAACGCTATTTTCCAGGAGTTCAACGCCAGTGAGAATCCCCACGGTGACAATCGAAAGGGCGACCGCCGATGCGAAGAGGCCGAATCCGATCATTGCACCAATACCTGCCAGCACCCAGATCACAGCGGCCGAGATAATCACCCAGGAATTCCTGCTGCATGCTGGACTTTTTCAGTTGCGAGCATGATCCTGGCGTCGGCCACAACGCATTTATTCGAAGAGCACATGATAGGATTCAAATCTATTGACTCGATCAATTCCTCAAGGTCCATGACCAGATCGGAAAAGGCAACCATAGTGCGCGTCAATTCACTCATACTGATCGGTTCTGATCCACGGTAGCCCTCCAGCAACTGATGGGCCTTGAGGGCCCTTACCATGGATGTGGCATCCTCTGGTTTGAGGGGTGCCATTCTCATGGTTACGTCGCGATATATCTCCACACCCGTGCCACCCACTCCCAGGAGAATTACGGGCCCAAACTGGTAGTCAATCTTTGCCCCTGCGATCAGCTCGATACCTGAGACCATCTCTTCGACCAGCATTCCGGCAAAGCCGGTGATGTGGCTGAATCGATGAAAGGCTTCACGCAATTTTTCATCGCTGTCGATATCTACTACTACACCGCCCACGTCGGATTTATGGAGGACTTGCGGAGAAATGACCTTGGCAACCACGGGGTAACCGATCTTTCCAGCGAACTGAACGGCCTCATCAACTCCGGTTGCCCACGTGAATCGGGGAACGGTGAGTCCGGTCAGGGAACACAGTCGCTTGGCCTCAGGCTCCAAGACCCAGCCTCGCTCTTTTGAAGCCGATATGATATCCCTGACCTCTGTAGTCAGCATGGCTTGTTCCTCCTGAGTGCCTCGGCCATGAGAACTGCGCCTTCGATGGAAGGTGATACAGGAATGCGGCTGAGTTCAAATCCCTCAACAAGCATGCCGTATTTTTCTACGTGCGGTACGTAAGCTATAAGAGGTGTGTGCTCCTGCTGGTAGACCTGGCTCAGCCTGGCCCCCAGATCTGAGGTGATGCCGGGCAGGTAGGGAAGCAGCAGGACAACAATGCAATCGATTTCCTTTCTCCTGCTCAGGTAGCTGGTTGCAAAGACGAAATCGTTGTCTATGGCGCTGCCCGTGAGGTCAATCGGGTTGGCGACCGAGGCTATGGCCTGCACACTGGATGACAGGTTTTTCCTGATCTCCGTTTGAGCGTGTTCGGAAAGGGTCGGCACCGAAAGACCGTGAGCAGAGCACACATCTACTGCCAGGGCTCCATGCCCGCCGCTTCCGGTAACGATTCCTATCTTGCCTTCTATGGGTTGCTGATAACAGCTCAGGGATTCGCAAAAGGAAACCAGTTCAAACTCATTTTTTGCCTCGACCACTGCATGCTGAGAAATAATGGTGGAAAAGGTCTCGTAATCCCCGGCCATAGAGGCGGTATGGCTTGAAACAGCACGGCTGCCACCGGGGCTTTTTCCGGCCTTAAGAATAACAACGGGCTTCGGACATAGGCTTGCGGCCAGCACGAAGTCCCTCCCCTGACGCTTCCCGAAACCCTCCACGTAGAAGGCAATGACTTTGGTTTCGGTGTCCTGAGCAAAGTAGTTGAGGAAGTCAAGTTCATTAATCAAGGCCTTGTTCCCGATGCTCACCGCCCTGGACAAACCAACTCCTTCCTCAGCAAACTTGATCATCTGGTCCACCAGGATTCCCCCGCTCTGGCTCACGAGTGCCACATTGCCGGGGTCTGGGCGCACCATACGCTCGCTGGGAAGAAAAAAGGTGTCCATATGGGCAGGGGAATAGATGCCCAGGCAGTTGGGGCCAACAAAAGGAAAGCCCGCCTCCCGGGCAATGGCCACAATCTGGTCCTGCAGATCCTGCCGGCCGCTTTCCGCAAATCCCCCTGAGACTACCACCGCACCGCCTGCCCCTGCCTGAATGCAGTCGGAAAGTATGCCGGGAACGTAATCTGCGCGAGCTGCGATTACCGCCAGATCTACTCTTTCAGGAATCTCAGAGATGTTGACAAACACCCTTTCTCCCTGGAGCGTTCCCCCTCGAGGATTCACCGGAAAGACCGTAACCGGATAGCGGAGGTAGTTTTTGCTATAGATGACATTCGCCGGGTGAAGGTTGTTCGTGAGGGAAACGCCGATGACAGCGATTGTTTTCGGTTCGAACAGTGGCTTAAGGTTCACTACTCCCTCCCTTGAAGAATTGAGGAATCATTATACCGGGGCAGGACTCTTCGCATAGTCGTACCTCCCTTATTCGAGCCTCTTTGTATAACATATTAACTATTTCAAAAAGGCGAATATATGTCAATTTTAAATGACACTCAGAAAATTATAACCTTTATTAAGATCATAAAGCATGAAAGCGGTTGATCTAGGCATCTGCGGTGTGTAACATGTTGCAATAAAGCTCATTTTGCTTTCTTTGTGGACGATGCATCCTGGCGCTTTCAACATATTTGTGTTACTGTATCACACTGGGTTTTTAGTTCGGGTTTGTCCTTTTTCGTTAAGGTAGCATACTGATAATGCACGTACTCTATTTGACACTGGCCACCCTTATCATCCTTATAGCAATAGCCGCGTCTGGCCATGCACTTCTTTATAAACGAGACCCACGGGCCGCCCTTGGCTGGATAGCCGTCTGCTTGTTGTATCCCTTGGTGGGCTCAATACTCTACTTCCTGTTTGGCATAAACCGTGTTCGCACCCGCGCCAAAAAACTCCACCGGCACTGGCAGTTTCCAATTTATATCGGCTATGAACGCCCGGAAAATGAAGATATGGCGGTGGCATCAAGCCTTGATGTCCCGAGAGAGGTTAAAGCGATAGCCCGAATTTCCGATGCAATTACAAGGAGATCGCTGGTTGGCGGCAATACTATCGAGTTACTCCACAATGGCGAACGGGTTTATCCTGCCATGCTTGACGCCATCCAAGGCTCGAAACATTCGCTGTTTTTATCTACCTATATTTTCGAGACCAATGACACTGGTCGGCTGTTCATCGATGCACTGGCACGTGCCGCTGAACGAGGCGTGGATGTCAGGGTGATTCTCGACGGGATCGGTGAATGGTACTCTATCCCCCGGGCCGGAAATCGGCTTAAAAAGCGGGGCGTGCGGGTTGCCCGCTTTCTGCCGCCAAGACTGCTGCCCCCCACGCTCCACATCAACCTGCGCAACCACCGCAAGATCCTGGTTGCCGATGGCTGTATCGGTTTTATCGGGGGTATGAACATCGGCGACCGCCACCTGGCAGAAAGGGTCGAGAACCCATCTCGCGTGGTGGACGCCCACTTTCGTCTTGCCGGTCCGATTGTTACCCAGGTTGAGCATATATTCCTCGAGGACTGGGCCTTTTGCACCAGTGAAAGTATCACCCTACCGCAGCCACGTGCCGTTGGCGCCGGCAACATGATTTGTAGAACCATTGTAGATGGGCCGAATGAGGATATTGACAAGCTTTCCACGATTCTGATGGGCGCAGTGTCTGCGGCGCAGAGTCACATCTCAATCATGACCCCGTACTTTCTGCCCTCGCGGGAACTCATTGGTGCACTCCAGGCCGCTGCCCTCCGCGGCGTGGAGGTAACCATTATTTTACCATCAAAGAATAACCTGCCTTTTGTTCATTGGGCCATGCGAAATATGCTCTGGGAACTGCTGGTGTGGGGTATTCGAGTTTTTTACCAGCCGCCCCCGTTCGTTCACACCAAACTTTTCGTTGCAGACAAACACTACGCACAGGTCGGCTCGGCCAATATCGATCCCAGAAGCCTGCGCCTTAACTTTGAGCTGGCAGTTGAGGTCTTTGACAGAGGATTTGTGGAAATCCTTACAGACCATATTCAAAGGTGCAGGAAACAATCCACAGAGGTCTCGCTCAAAGATTGTGATAGCCGCCGGCTACAGGTAAAGATTCGTGACGCACTGGCCTGGCTTTTTTCGCCATATCTCTGAATCCGTGAAATATTAACGGAGTACAGTTCCTCGCCAAATCCCTGTAGTCGAGCATTCTGTAGTCCGTATCAAAGTGAAATATCTCTCCTCTTCCGATTGTTCTCTATTTTTCCATTAATGCTGCGCTTAATATTATCTCTGAGTTTCTTTGATTTTGAGTTAATAACCGTGTAACTATATTTAAAATTCTTTTCAACAATATCTGGATAATTCTTGAGATTGGCTTTGAGCTTGAAGCTGCTTGAGGTAGCTTTTCTCAGCATATTAATTTCTTTCCCGATTACCTTATTTTGCTTATTCTTTACGGCATCAAGGAATGCTTCACGATTATTCTCGCAGAACGCGTAACTCACCACTTTCCCTATATGGCCAAGCCTATGGCCATCGCTCCCCCCGGTAATGGATTTATTAAGATTAAAGCCTAACACAGCACATCGCAGGTTCCATTTGTTAAGGTTCTGTGAATTGATGACTTCAACACCATCAACCATATCAAATAATCGCCGTAACCGTTCTTTCGAGAAAAGGGTGTTACAGATGCCTGTATAGGTCACGCAGTAAGGGTGAGGGAAGATAATGATCGCCTTAAATGCTCGGCCTCGTTCGATAACCTCCTCCATCTTCAGCGATATTGAGCTCATGACACTGTTTCCCATATATGGTCTTACCTCATTTTCATAGAATCGCTCCAGGCTTTCAATATCATAGAAGTAGATAAGGAGATGGGCTCCTTCTTTTGACGTTATTTCAACACCTGGAATGCTGAGAATACCCGTATCTTTGTGAATCTCAACAGCCCCCCTGATATCATTATGATCTGTAATGGCAATGCCGATGCCTAGTTCGCGAACCCGATTAGCAATTTCTTCCACTGCACTGGACCCATCGGAATAACGTGTGTGGAAATGCATATCAACAACAGTATAGTGCTTTGTCAATTCCGGAAGATTCGGTTTCTCAAATCCAATTCTATTTGTGTTATTCATATCCTTTGACTTTTTATCTTTTATTTAGGGCTCTTACCATTATTTTGGCAAAAAATAGGTCTTACACTCCTTTAAAGCCTATTTGCTTTCCTCCCGTGCATTTTGTATGATGTAATATAGAACGCATCAATAACTGCCCAATTTAAAAATAACAGAAATATGATGTAATGGCACCCGATAGAATAGTAATGCTCCAATGTAATAAGTCAAGGTTCAGATTCAATTCAAATAATCTCAATTGCAGTTCAGCGTGTCGAGGATGACCTGGGAAACAATCAGTCGGGCGTTCTATTTGTTGTCTGCGGGGGGCCACAAACAAGGGCGCGTTGGCGGTGCTCGTTGCACTCAGGCACGCCTCATATGCCTTCATGTAATGCTCCCAGTAGTTCCTTTCGTGAATGTCCGAGAGGCTGAATTTCCAGTTCTTGTCCGGCTCATCAATGCGCTCGCGGAAGCGCTTTTGTTGTTCGTCCTTCGACAGGTGGAGGGAGACCTTGATGATCCGGGTACCGTTACGGTGGAGATGTTCCTCCAAGTCGACGATGGAACGATACCGCTCCTTCCAAATGGTCTTCTCGTCGAGTAACTCATCCGGAAGCCCTTGCCCACGGAGAATCTCCGGATGCACGCGAACGATGAGCACCTCCTCATAGTAGGAACGATTGAAGATGCCGATTCGCCCGCGTTCCGGCAGACAGCAGGTTGTGCGCCAAAGAAAATCGTGCTTCAGTTCCTCGGCACTCGGCTGTTTGAAACTAAAGACCTGGCAGCCTTGCGGATTGACCCCGGACATGACGTGCCGGATGGCACCGTCCTTGCCGGCAGCGTCCATCCCCTGGAAAACCAGCAGCAACGCATAGCGGTTGGACGCGTAGTGAAGGCGTTGCAGCGAGCTCAACTCTTCAACGTGTTCTCCCAGGAGTTTTTGATACCGCTTCTTCGACTTGCAAAAGGGATTCACAATCGTCGGCCACTCCCTGAGTTTGACCGTTTCTCCGGGCCGAACACGGGAATCCTTTTAATTGATTTTCATCTTCATCCCTTCGGTGTCACGAGCTACGTGGGTTGCGCTTAGCGCTCATGGGGGTCAGGAGGACGTTGACTCAACGCTTCGAAGCCGGAGATGACGTCGAACAGTTCCTCGTCGATGCCACTCTGGCGCAAACGATGGAATGTCCTGTTGAGGTCCTCCAGCAATTCATCGATGTTTTTGTCGGCTCGTTGCATCGCCGCCAG
>Ga0307429_1001270_pt1 | contig 12275 bp, 9 predicted proteins | sample SalMarWE160230MG_FD_202151 | JGI IMG/M metagenome (GOLD analysis project Ga0307429, IMG submission 202151) | Salt marsh sediment microbial communities from the Plum Island Ecosystem LTER, Massachusetts, United States - WE1603-230 | ecosystem: Environmental > Aquatic > Marine > Intertidal zone >...
CACTGGAGCAGTTTTTGAACTGCCACGGTCTGGATGCTCTTGACCCTTTCCACAAAGATGAGCGTCATCCCGGTGCCCTGGCCCGCCCGCGGCGCTACGAGATCGCCGCGGCGATCAACCGTCTGCGGACTCTGCGGATGAAACAGAAAAGGACACCAATGTAGGCTATTTTATACTGCGCTTTGGGTAAGCAGAAGCGAGGAAAAGAGAGAGGCCCCGTTTGGGGCCTCCTCTGCTTGGTGGGCTGGTATTGGGGGTGCAAGTTAGAAAACTTGTTTGAACACTAATATAGGATGGGAATGTGAGGTGTTTGTGAAGAAACTGTGTGAAGTCAATGAGGTCTTTGGCTCTTTACAAACCAAGCAGCCGAGTACCTCTATTTGTACTACGGCTATGGCCTGCACGTCCGCGCTATCGGAGTGACGGTAGGCAGGGTGAATAGGTGAAATGTAAGCCCCTCTGGTTCTTTCCGACGGGCGCAAAGCCCGCCCAACGAAAAATGTATCGCCGCAGCTTGTCTAAGACATCCTTTTCATGTTTTACATGCTGATTCTCACGGAACCGTTGAAAGGAAGCGTCGCCATCGCTATGCAGGGCAATAAGGTTCCAAGAGCGTGAGCAACCCGGTCTGAATGTGATATATATTACAGACAAAACGATGTGGTTGCGTTATACTGATCACACATTTTGGATATCAGCTTTTGAAAAAGGCAAAGCCATTGCGAGATGGCGACGCAAAGCCACGGGTCTCTTGTAGACAGCCGGGTTGCCAAAGAGCGGGGCTGGAGGTAAGAACTCGCGGTGAAAGACGTTCTTGAGACGATCTCATATCCCTTCAATAACTTCTTCTTTGCAGGATTATTCTGCTATCGAAACGAGGAGTCTGATCGCGCTCGGGAGAACGGTTCTGAAGTGCACCCTTAGGAGGAAACAGAGCATTTAGCGCGTACGTACGCGTACGTAAAGGAGAAGACGCACAGTGATAACCGAAGATCCGGGGTTCGCCACCCAGATAGCTCATTCGAGTCATCCGCTGTGCGTCTTTTCGCATTATACCACGTTTATCCCCTTCGGTAAAGTAATGTCGATTACCTTGGCCGCATGGTCAACCGATCAAGAAGCTAAAAAACAGGCTATGGGAGGCATTTTAGGGTTGATTTAGACCCAGTAAAGGAGAAGACGCACAGTGATAACCGAAGATCCAGGGTTCGCCACCCAGATAGTTCATTCGAGTCATGCGCTGTGCGTCTTTTCGCATTATACCACGTTTACCCCCTTCGGTGAAGTAATGTCGATTACCTTGGCCGCATGGTCAACCGATGAAGAAGCTAAGAAACAGGCTATGGGAGGCATTTTAGGGTTGATTTAGACCCAGTAAAGGAGAAGACGCACAGTGATAACCGAAGATCCAGGGTTCGCCACCCAGATAGTTCATTCGCGTCATCCGCTGTGCGTCTTTTTTGATTACAGCACGCTTTCCCACCTTGAAGCTCCAATGTCAGTGAAGCCCCTTGATGCTCTAGCTTGTCACGACCATTTTAGGGCACTCCCTACATTATTAGGCCTTAATGGCGAGGGATTTAGACACCCTGTCCCCCAAGTGGGTGAGGCTCTTCCTCGCCAAATAGGTGAGGGATTTCTTTGCATCGATGTCGCAACTTCCGATTCTCCCATCAAAAAGACAAGGCGGCCGTACTCTCGTTGCCCGCTCTCTCAGGGTAATTCTACTATGTTCGACAATTATTTGCTAACAGACTATGGCAAGGAAGAGCTTCGAGCTTATATCGATTTTCACAAGAAAGGAGGTGAGTATAGTGTAAACTGACTGAGTGGAGGGGAACGGCAACAATGGGAATAGGAGGTAAAAAGGACGAGGCCCCCGGTACCGCGCAACCAGCTCCGAAGGCCTCTACCAAGGAGCCCCTTTAGTGAAGGCCCTTAGTGTTCTAAATATAGCGATTTCTGATTCTGCCGCAACAAACCGGCACGGTCACATCTTTGCGGCACCTTCCCACAGGACAATTCTTCCATGTTTGACAGGCACTTGCCAACGAACGATTGCAAGGAAGGTCAGGCCTAGCTCTTCTCCCTACAAGAAAGAAGGCGAGCATTGCTTAAGCCCTGCTGTTCCTTGTTTTGGGGTCCGGGAAGAAGAGGCAAAGCCGTTACAAGGCATGGGAGCAAAGCCTTATAGCCTCCAACTTAGCCGGTTGCTGAGACCGAAAAATTTCCGTAGCTTGCCTATTGATTTCTATTGCAATCAAAACACCTTACTGGATGCAGATTGGCTTTTTTCAAAGCCGAGGAGGTGATGTGATGCGAGAAGTTGATGAGGAGTTGGGGTGCCAGCGGGTTAAGGGCTTTGGCAAACGTTATCCAAGGAGTGGACCCGCTGTGGTCTACAACGAAGGGAGGACAACGAAACGATGAGCTTTCGTCATTCGGTTGAAGAAAGGAGGTGTGAATGGAGCAAACCACGTCTTGGGGAGGATCGAAAGGGCAAACCCGGAGCGATCCGGGGACGCAAAGCCTGAATCCTTACCGGTTCGTAGGGTCTATGGGGTTCATAGGGTTTATTGGGTTTCAAACCCCACGAACTCTAAGGACTCAATGAACCCAATGAACTGGGTTAGAGGACGTTCGGCTGCCGAAACCTGTAAAGAAGCAAGACCACAAACTTACCTAATTAGGAGGTATGTAAGATGAAAAAGGGATTGGTAATTGGTTTGGCATTGATATTGGGACTCGGCCTCGCGGCCATGGCATATACGGTCTCGCATGTAGAATGGAGCTCACCAGATCCAGATATATATGTTGCTAGAATCACTACTTATCCCACTTGGGATAATGCTTGGGCAAGTGTTACTGGTTCAGGAGGTACTGCAAGCGGGGAAATTGAAGTTAAGGAGGGGCATTACCACGACTTAACTAACGCTTGGCAAACAGCCACCTTCGAAGGTGGATCTTACGCAGCAGCAGTTGGTGCAAGCCGTCTGGATTACAACTCCACTATCCATTCGTTTAATGTACAGGGGGCTGTTAGTTCATGGGTGGAGCAACAGGCAGGTTCCATGCCCTCATATGCTCAAGTACAAGGATGGCAAACGTATTCAGCAGAAGGAGCAGACTTGGTGATAGCAGGAGGTTCGGTTGACCGCGATCACTGGACATGGAATATCCCGCAAGATGTAACTTTCACTGGAAACGCTGAAGGAGATGTAACCGGTTCACAGAGAAGTTGGACAAATTGCATGGCGTCGGGTGAGGAGTGGAATAGCCCAGGTTTAGGATTCGGAGCAGGGATATCAGGAACAGAGGGAACGACGTACTTTGATTTCGTAATAAATACGCCAGATTCCATCAGAGGAGGGAGCCCTTACCCTTCTGATCCCAACCCAGGAACTCTTCACACAGTAGTGATAGGTTCATTTGGAGAGTCGCATACATGGCTAGAAACCAGTGTTTTGGATGACGACTTCAACTGGATAGAATCAGGTCCATAGTCGATAAGGTGAATAATTGAACACGGTGGGTCCGGGAAGAAAGGTTCGCGGACCCACCTCTATCTCCTTCATATTTACGCGGCTATCGAGAGCAGAGGATAGGAGATGACTAGAAAAAATCAGTTGGGAGTCTTTGGATTGGTGGTACTGTGTGTACTTGCCATAGTCCCTTTCCAACAAGCCCTTGCGCAAGTCTCCATGGAAACGAAAGTCACGTTAGAAAAAGGCACTATATGCCTCAGCTACTCAAGCGACGAAGATGTCTTACGGATCACTTATTCGACCGATGATAAGGAGTGTCAGCTAGTTTTGACCTCCACGCAAAGGATGGGGCTTCTTATGCAGGTTGCGGGTTCAGAAATAACGTACTCATTGAGGTTCCTGGAAGAAGATGAGACCTGGCCAGCGGCTGACGAGTTAAAAGACGAAGAGTATGCGAGTAAAGCGATCTTCGAGGCGCCGGGATGGGTTGTGATCATCGTCCAAAAGGCGGAGTGATCGGAGGCCGCGTCGCGTGAATAGTGAGAACCGGACCACGAGATGAAAGAAGAAGCTAAGCAGGATGTACAGACAGGAGTGTCAAACGATGCCCAGCATTAGAAGTAGCTTGCAAAGCAGGCTCATGGCTCGCGTGATAATGACAGCTACTGTCTTCTTATGTTTTATCTGTATAGTAGCATGGGGTGAGGCCTACATTGAGTTTGACGAGTTTGGCACCCACATTGTACAGCCAATAACTGGGTGGTACTCTAAGACGTTAAGCGCTGATGAAGTGCGTATTGAGTATCAGGATCTTTGCGATGGAATCCTGTACTTAAATACCAAAGCTACAGGATACAGCGATATCTTCAACTTAACCGCAGGAAGTTTTTCCGGTTCGCACACTGCGGATGCTTACTCTTTGAGCCGAGAAATAGAACTCTCGGGCGGAGGCGAGATGCACGCAGTTACCTATGCGTCTAATACTGTGACGGAAGTCACATTTGGTGCCAGTGAGGGAAGTCTTTCGCAGAGCATTGATTTTGGCAATGCAGGCGTCGATTCCGGGGTAAGTATCTACATATACTTTAAGGATCCAGTGCCGGGGTGGCTCGAGATATTCTATAACGGGGACGACGCAGAGATTCACGCTTTTGCGCGAGCCTTCGGATTATCACAAGCTCAAGCCACGAGCTTGTACAGGGGTGGAGCACTGGGTCTGATTGGGGAGCTGTCGCGATTTGGCTACTCCGCAACCGATGTGGTCAACCTCGCGCTTACGAGAGGGCTTTCCTACCTGGAAGAGCTGTTGGGCAAGCTAAGTGGAGGCTATGTTCCGGGAGTAATCGACAGAGCCGCCAGAAAATTTGGTATCCCCTGGGCTCATGCAAAGACGCTATTTAACGAAACTGATGACCATCTCTTTGTATCAGCGGTACGTAGCTCCAAAGATTATGCTGGGTTTATTGGAAACCTCCTGGGATGGACGGTAGCAGGTAGGATGCTAGCTAGTGGAGATGGTATTTTGGCGGCAAGCCAGCCGGCCGGTGGAGGAGCGGCGGTGGGATCCAGTGCTTCATTCATTGCCGAGAAGACTCTAGTCAAGGTTGGAGAGTCCATCCGTTTTGCCTTCAAGCTTCTGCATCCGGCAAATCATGGATTAGTATTCACCGATCCCTGGCTTAAACCCTATCTCAGTTTGACCAAGGTCCAATCGGATGGAAGCATAATGGCGTTGGGTGGCTATTATGGATACATCTTGTTCCAATTGAATCCACAGACCGGGGAATACTTTAGCTATCTTGACACGAGCGACCTTGCGCCCGGTGTGTACGATGCTTACCTCTCTGTGCGTAACCCACGAAACGATATTCAGGCCGACTCCAGGGTTAGAATCAAGATACGAGATCCGATCTACACCTACTACTGGGGAGGCTAGCGACGGATGTTAACGCGACATTCGACACCGGGATTTCTTGGCGCGAAGGTGAAGGGAAGGATGCTCAGAAGGAGATGAGCTCATGTGAGGGGATGGATGTTCCTTCTCGTGGTTGTGTTGCTTGTTGCCGGTGTCTTCGGCACTGCGGGCGATACGATCATCAACGTATGGGGTAGGCTCGATTACGGTTGGATTGATGCAAGCACATTTGGCATTCGTTTTCAGGGCAGCGCGCAGATCCATCAGATAGAACAGGACTGGCCGAAGTCGGCCTTGCTCATCACAGACCATGCACATCGGTTCAACGACAACCTGTGCGCGTGGCAGATACGCAAGAGCGAGGGGCGGGAGATCCTGCAGGTGATCCCCAATGATTTTACCAGAGGTCAGTCGTATACCTCCGAGCCGCCAAAGCAGCAAACGGAAGGGAACAGTTCGTACTCGGAGTTCCAACTTGTTATCCCGCGGGTATTTGACTCCTATGAACTCCTCGCAGGCGGTGACCCAATCGAGATTCGCCTCTGCTGGGTGACACAGCAGGCCGCTTTCTTTTTCGTTGTTTCGGTGCCTCCTCCTGCGCAATCGGGAGAGCATTCCTCTACGCCAGAGCCGAACGAGTCTCCCTCGGAGGACCAGACCACGTCATCTCCCACACCCGGCAGCGAGGATGAACCCGCGCCGGAGACGGAGGAAAGCCATCCAAGCGATCAAGTCCCTGACGAAACGGTGGGCAGCCCGCCGTCTGCTCCTTTACCCCTTTCTGAGCAAGAACCTATACCTAAGATCAACGAGAGCCCCTCGAACGGTCAGGCTGCTGAAGAAAGCAGCGGCGTTGTCCAGCCTCCCTCACCCGTCGTCGAAGACGAATCTGTGAGGGGCGAGACTCCCCCGGAGAGCGCAGCCACGGGAGAAGATAGGGAAGTCCAGCAGGAGCCTCTACGAAGCTCCTATGTGCAAGGGGAGACGATCCACTACTCCTTTGCCCCTGCCAATCCCACAAATGGCCAAGGAAGTCTTACGGTGATACAAGCAGATCCAGGAGAAGAGCGAACCTTATTTTACTACGATGCGATTCCGTGGGACCCGGGAACAAGGCACTTTACTATCCGACTAAACACGGCTGCCTTAGTACCCGGTTACTACGAGTTCATCATCTGGGTCAACGGTGAAACGGAGTCCCGCCGACATCACGTCGAGATCGTCGCACCCTAGGCACACAACGAGTGTGCCAATCGATCTTCTTTCTGCCCTGACAGATCCTGTGCCTTCTTTCCAGACACTTGTCCAGTACTGGTTAGACAATCCCGAATAAACCCGTTGACAGGATACCTTCTTCCCTTTGGTCAATCTATTGAGACTAGGTAGAAGGAAAAGGGAAGATTAAACGGGCGGTTTGATTCTCGGATTGAGAGGAGGTGAGTATCTTGAGGACGTCTTTGTATCTTGTGTTTGCAATCCTGTTGGGTATCACCCTTGTAGCTACAGGGGATACGATAACGAACATCTGGGGTACGGTGAATTACGGGTGGATAGATACCGAGACATTTGGCATTCAATTCCAAGGCAGCGAGCAAATCCGCAAGATAGAGCAGGACTGGCCGAAGTCCGCGCTCTTGATTACGGACCATGCCCACCGCTTCAGTGACAACCTGTTCGCCTGGCAGGTTCGAAAAAGCGCTGAAGGAGAGGTTCTACTCGTAATCCCCAATGACTTCACGAAGACGGAATCCTATTACCCCGACGCGCAGTCCAATGAGACCCAAGATGATGTTTCCTACTCTCAGTTTCAAGCGGCTTTTTTGCGGATCCTCGACTCCCACAAGGTCATCGTGGACGGAGATCTGATTGAAATCTGCCTCTCTTGGGGCGCGGAGCATCTGTTGTTCTCGTTTACTGTTCCACCTCCACCTGCTACACATGAAGTCCCTTGAAATCTCGACACCTGGAGCTCTATCTATTTTAGTGGACCGCTGACAGCAGGAGGGCGATACCCTTCTCCTGATGAGATTCAATAGCGTTTTCTGTAGACTGAACTGATCTGAGACACGATAGTCATAATCGTTATCCAAACGACAGACTTCTCGAACCAACGCTACTCAGGCGATTACGACCTAACCCGAGAACAGCAGTCAACCTTTTAAAACACCCTTTTCTACCTGTGGGCGATCGGGCTTTCATTCCATTACTGAGAGCAAGCAAAGCAAGCCCGTTTTCTCGTAAAAGGCCCAGAGGCTACCAGCGGGGTCCTCTGGTGCTTCGTTCTGCAATTCCAATACACCTGTCAGCCTAGGCTATTTCTTGTCCTTGTGCCAGTCCATCGGCTCTGTGGAGTACTGAAACTTACTCTTTGGGGCTAGTTCCTCAATGTCCGCAGCTAACTCTGCTTCATCTGCCTTTGGAGAGGCAGGACGACTTCACGCGCGTTAGCACAAAATGGGCATAAGGGCCTATCCTCAATACCCTGAGCAGTCCAGCCTGCTTATCGTACATCAGCCATCTTAGGACCGTTGTCTCTAGTCTTCAAGACAAAGCTGGGGAAGCACATTAACACCCTTCCTTTCGCCCGTTCGCAAGCTTAATCACACTGACTGGGAAACACAAAGCTTTTTCAAACGGGTGGTGAGGAAAGTGGTGAAGAAGAACACACGTTTGGTTTTCTATATCCTAGCTGTGGTGTTAGTGATTTCAGCTGTGCCGGTAAAGGCAACAGATACGTTTGCAACTCAAGTAGTCGGCAGCTACTCTTGCCAGTTTGCTGCTGAGGAGGCACTTGTCGAGTACTGTGGGGTGAACGGATCGGTCGATATAGATACGGACGCTACCGGATACACCGACGATTTTCTGATGACCGCTGGCGGGGATTTTTCCGGCAGTCATGACGCCAAGGCCTACACCCTAAGCAGAAACCTTGCATTCAATGGAGGCGGAAGAGCCGATGCGTTTTCACAAGAAAAAGGTCCTCCTTTTAACACTTGGGTGAAAGTAGAAATAACGGCTACCACATTGGTTATGTCGCAAGACATAAGCTTCACGGATTTGGGTGTGGCGCCATACGTCAACATTGGCTTTGCAGTCAACGCCCAGTACGCGTGGGTTCGTTTCTCCTTCGACGCAAGCGCAGCCCAAATCCAGCAAATGGTGAATCAGTATGGGCTATCTCAGGCTCAAGCCACAAGCCTGTATCACGGTGGCGTGGTCGGTCTGATTGGGGAGCTGTCTAAATTCGGCTACTCCGGAACCGACGTGATGAACCTCGCCCTCACAAAAGGGATTGCATACCTGGAAGAGCTGTTGGGGAAGCTCAGCGGTGGGTATGTTCCCGGGCCAATCGATAAAGCGGTTTCCAAATACAACATCCCTTGGGGTCTGGCAAAGAACTTATACAGCGAGTTTGGAGAGACAGCCTTTGTCGAAGCGCTAGGAAGATCCGCAGACTATAAGACATTCATGGCCAATCTTAAAGGCTGGGATCTGGCGGTCTGGGCCGGCTCAGTGTTGGACAAGAAAGAAGTCGCCTCTGGGGGGCTTATCCACGCTGCATTTCGCCTCTTCCACCCGGTTACCGGTGAGCAGTTCCTCGGTCCCCACCTTGCACCATACGCGAACATCGCTCAAGTACTACCCAATGGGAAAATGAACGGCCTTGCCGGGTACTTCAGCTATATCGAATTTACTCTGGACGAGACAACGGGGACGTATCGCGCCCTAATCAACACTGCCCCAGATGAAACCAACAAACTGGAACCCGGCGAGTATTGCGCGTTCATTGCTCTTAGAAACCCGGGTAACGACGTATACTCACCGATCAAAGTCAGCTTTACGGTGACGTAAGCCCTGCATGGACAATTCCGAGAGCCGTTTAGCAAGGCGCTCAAGAAGTCCACCGGCATCTCATTTCCGCTCTCTAGGATGATGCCGATTTTGTTCCGCACCGAATGCGATTCCTAAGGCTCGGTGGTGGGGTACTTTTTTGACCGGTTCCGTTTTTCTTTGGTTCCATCCGGGTCATCTTTCCAAAGTGAGCATCGCATAACATGTATTACGGATAACTGTCTTTCTATCAACGAGCCGCAAATACCGGTCTAAAGACAAACCGATCAATAATAAAGCCCTGACGCAAAGCTACGAACCCCGATCAGAAAGGTCTGGCAGGTTGCCAGACGGAAGGGAGAAGGTGGCTATTACAATTTGGGACGGGACTTGGATTCTCGGCGAGATTATGGTAGACTGGTTGGGACCGAGGGAGGAAGTTGTAGTGTGAAACGAATCTGGTTCACCATGATGGTATTGTTGGCGGTGCTGGTGTGGGGAGTAGGTGCCGCGCCACTTTCCGGTGAATTGGAGAGTACGATCGAGTTTAACCCTTCCAGCTCAGGATTTGGTGATTTCCTGGCTGACATTACGTCGACAGTGTCGGTCAAGTATGCCTTCAACGGTTGGGAGTTCGGATCGAAATCGACGTATGATCTGGATGGTCTGGCGCTGCAAGAGTTCACCGCCTTCGGACGGTTGGGCGCCTTTACGATCGACTCCACAATGAAATTCGATCCACATGTTATTGCAACCGTGACCTACGCGCTCCCATGTGGGACCTCATGTTATCAGACTCAGTCCGTAACTGGGGTGACGAGTGCAGGAGCCCCAGCCACCTGGACACAATCCATTTGGAACTGCCCCACGCTCACAGAAACAGCCACCTACACGGCATCTTTCAGTTCATTCGAGGCTATGGCCCAAACCTTTCTGTGGGGATTGAACCTTGAGGGGCTGTTTTACCTCAAAGGAGACGACTTTGAGGCGAAGACTATGACTGGAAAGTGGGTCTACGGAAATCCTTTTGCCTTCTGCGGGCCCTCGGCAGGTATGGTACTTGCCCAGACCGCCTCATATACCGTCATGACTTGTGTCCCGCGTCATGGGGCCGGTTGGAAGTACACCTTTAGTGGAATGATCGGAGACATCCTGATCACCAGCCGGTCCTACTTCAACCTGGAGGAGTACACGTATAACGAACTTATGGCCAAGGCCTACGCAAAGACCTATCTGGCCGACACGTTGAAGCTGGGCGGCTCGTACTATCTCCCAAAAGTAGGTGGGGAGACCTGTCAGGTCGGGTTCACCCGTGAGTTCATTACCCTTGAGGGGATGAACCTAGGTTGCGCTGAGTTCGATGTGGGATTGAAGTTTACCTGTGCGGGGTTTGACTGGTTCAAGATCCTTATCACCGGCGCTGAACTCTCGTCCTGCATCAGTTTTGATGCGCTGATCACGTTTGGGATTACGCAGACCCAAAGCTACAAGGCCATCGCGATCGAGCCGAAAGTGAAAATCGGGAATACGGGATGTTTCTCCTTCCAGCTTGCTTTGGACTACACAGGCACCACGACAGCATTCTCGCTGAATGCGCTGAAAATCAACGGAATATCAATGTCTTACAGCTGGAACGGACTGACCTTCACGAGCGTTACGTCGTTCAACCCAGTGTATGAATCGCTAGGAGGGTATTACCTTGCCGCACCCGTTGCCTCCCATACTACCTACGGGTTTTTCATCCCCGACAAGAACTTCACTAAGGACAAGTTCAACATAACTGGCGAGGGTTACTACACGCAGGTCTGTTTCCCGGAAGAATACTACGACATTTGGGAGATGTTCATCCTGGAAGGTAGCGGGGATGGATGCTGTAGCGGCACGTACAACTGGGAGATCAAAACCTACTTCGGCGATCGCAAGGTGTTAATTGCGGACAGCTTCTGGTTCTGGTACAAGGACGAAGACGGCCACTCCTACCAGTACAACCCGGCGACTCCGGCTACGAGAACTGAACCCGCTGTCCTGGGTTCCGGAGCGCCGTATTGTGAGGACGATGACGTCAGCTATGGGGTGGCATACTACGACGCCGCTGAGAATGCCCTGTTTGGCTTGGTGAAGAGCGAAATTGAAGCTGTTATCCCAATATTCTCTAGCTTTGACGTCACCTTTAGTTCGGCGATCACCGTCTATGGCTGGGAGAAACTTGAGCTAGGCTTCAGTTTTCGCTGGTAATTAAGGTCAGGTCGACAAATCACGCTTGTTTCAAGAGGAAGGTCTCGTCTGTTTATCCCCTGGCACAGTGACCCACGGCTCGCGGGGTAATTGTTTGGCTAGTTCCTTATGCTCTCTGACGCACTCATGTCACGCGTCGCCCTTTTCTCTCGGGTTGTAGGGACAAGTGAGCGATGCTGTAATCTGGGTCAAAACGCAGGGTATATTTTGTTACCCAGTAGGAAGACACAGGTGCGTTTGCTCAGATAAACAACCGGCGGGAACGGTAGAAGTACTCTCCGCCGGAGATGACGGCAAGCCCGATCGCAAGATAGAGGAAAACGCCCTTTGCTATCTCTCCGCTTGCCCCCCAGTTAAGGGTGCGGGTGGCGAGAATGACAAGGACAAGGCCGATGTGGGAGATGGTCTTCAGCTTTCCCATAAGACTTGCAGGGATCACTTTGCCCTCGGCGATAGCAAGGATACGAAGGCCTGTGACCAAAAACTCGCGCGCGATGATCACCATCACCGCTGCTGCGGTGAGTTCGCCCGACTGTACAAACGCAATCAGTGCTCCCGCGACGAGAAGCTTATCTGCGATGGGGTCGGCGAACTTGCCAAAAAGGGTGGTCTGTTTGAGGCTGCGCGCCAGGTAACCGTCGACGGCGTCGGAGATGGCCGCAAGCACGAACAGGACGATGGCAAGGATCGTCCCGATCGACGTCTCCGATAGGATCAGGAGCATAAACAACGGTACGCTCGCAATGCGGGCAAACGTGATCTGATTGGGAATTGTCGAAAACATCTTCATTTCTTTTTGGACCCTACTG
>Ga0307429_1001273_pt1 | contig 12259 bp, 11 predicted proteins | sample SalMarWE160230MG_FD_202151 | JGI IMG/M metagenome (GOLD analysis project Ga0307429, IMG submission 202151) | Salt marsh sediment microbial communities from the Plum Island Ecosystem LTER, Massachusetts, United States - WE1603-230 | ecosystem: Environmental > Aquatic > Marine > Intertidal zone >...
CAGAAGCTCGGGTGGGTGGAGGGCCGCAATATCCGGATCGACATTCGCTGGGCGACACCCCGCGATGCGGGGTCGAGACAGCGATTCGCGAAAGAACTCGTTGCGCTGCGGCCCGACCTTATTCTTTCGTCAACCACCCCCACGACCGCAGCGCTGCTGCAACAAACGCGCACCATCCCCATCGTTTTCGCGATCGTGGCCGATCCAGTCGGCAGCGGTTTTGTTAAGAGCTTTGCGCAGCCGGGCGGCAACGCCACCGGTTTCATCCCTGTAGAGCCGACGATGTCCGGCAAGCGGCTGGAGCTGCTCAAGGAGATTGCGCCGCGCGTCACCCGGGTCGCGTTCCTGTTCAACCCGGCAACGGCACCCTATGCCGAATATTACCTGGGCCCCTTCAAAGCCGCCGCTGCGTCCCTCTCCTTGGAGGCGATTGCAGCCCCTGTTCGCGATCCCTCAGAGCTCCAATCCGCCATTGCCGCACAGGCACGCGCGCCGCATGGCGGTCTTGTGGTAATGACGGATTCATTCTTGGTCACCCATCGTGCAGAGATCATATCGCTGGCTGCTCGCTATCATCTCCCTGCCGTCTATCCGTTTCGTTTCTTTGTCAAACTCGGCGGCCTGATGTCCTATGGAAATGACGTGGTCGATAATTTTCGGCGCTCGGCGACCTACGCCGACCGCATTCTCAAGGGCGCGAAGCCGGGCGAGCTTCCGGTCCAGGCCCCGGTCAAGTTCGAGCTGGTGATCAACCTTAAAACTGCCAAAGCGCTCGGCCTCGCCGTCCCTTTGCTCTTGCAACAGCGCGCCGACGCGTTGATCGAATAAAGATGCCGACTGCTGCGGGGCATCGGTCGCGATTGGCACAAAGCGGACGATCCGCCTGCCGCAATGAATGTCGGCTTTCGGGGTCAAGCGGACGTCGGCCTATTTTTACGAGCACACGCTCTAGACGCCGCCTAACGCCGCCGCCCCGCGCAGTTTCCCGGCGTTAGCGAATTTTTGACATGCGCGCTAGGGAATGGCCGTCGAGCTGGCGCGCCAGAACGCGCCGCAGCCATTGTCCTATGCGCCCGAGCGGCGCGCCGACATGAACTGGAACGTAGATCGCCCGACCGGCCTCTACTGATTGTCACGACAACTTCCCCCGAGACTTTACCCGACCATCGCGCTGGGCGATTTTTTTGCTATACCTCCGGCCCTACAACGGAGCAGGTCCCATGAAAATTGCAGCGATGGCGGCGGGCGCGGTCGGCGGTTATTTCGGCGCACGCATGGCGGCGGCGGGCCACGACGTGTTCTTCATCGCGCGCGGCGCCCACCGCGACGCCATGCTGAAGAATGGGCTCAAAGTCGAGAGCGTGCACGGCGACGTGCATCTGGAAAAGCCCAATGTCAGCGACGACCCCGCCAAGGTCGGCCCGGTCGACGTGGTGCTGTTCGCGGTCAAGCTATGGGACACCGAGAAGGCCGCCGAAGCCGCCCGCCCGCTGCTCGGGCCCAACACCCGCGTCATCACCTTGCAGAACGGCGTCGACAGCTACGAGCGCATCGCGCCGATCGTGGGCGCAGAGCGCGCCATTGCCGGCGTCACCTATGTGGTGACCGTAATCGACCGCCCCGGCGTCATCAAGCAGACCAGCAAATTCCAGTCGATCATCTGCGGCACCGTCGACGGCCGCGCCGACGCGCCGCTTGCGGCTTTCGTCAATGCCGCCAAGGCCGCCGGCATTCCTATCACGCTATCAGACAACATTGAGCGCGACCGCTGGCACAAGTTCATTTTCCTGTCGGGGACCTCCGGCGTCACCGCGGTCACCCGTAACCCGATGGGGCCGATCCTCGCCGATCCCGACACCCGCGCCTTGTTCCGCAACATCATGCGCGAGACGCTGGCGGTCGGAATGGCCAAGGGCGTCGCGCTCGACGACGGCTTCTTCGACGAGCGCATGGCCTTCGCCGACAAGAACGTGCCGCCGACCATGAAGGCCTCGATGGCCAACGACCTCGACCGCGGCAACCGGCTGGAGCTCGACTGGCTGGCCGGCGAGGTCTGCCGGCTCGGCAGAGAGCTCAAGGTGCCGACGCCGGTCAACGACACGGTCTACGCCGCGCTCAAGTTGCACCGCATGGGATCGGCGAAATAGCCTTCAGCCATGCATCCCCTTGCCATCGCGCGACTGCTGATCTTGCTGACGCTGGCGAACGGCGCGCCCGTCGTAGCAAAACTGATCTTGGACAAGCATTTTTCAAGGCCACTCGATCTCGACAAGAAATTCATCGACGGCAAGCCGCTGCTCGGCCCCACCAAGACGATCCGAGGCCTGCTGCTCGCGATCGCGGTGACGGCGGCCGCAGCGCCATTGCTCGGGATGGGATTCGAGATCGGCCTGCTGGTGGGCGCGGCCGCCATGGCCGGCGACCTGTTTTCGAGTTTCGTGAAGCGCCGCCTCGGCCGGCCGCCGAGCAGCCGAGCCACCGGCCTCGACCAGATTCCCGAAGCGCTTTTTCCCCTGCTCGCTTGCCGCGCGGCGCTGGCCTTGAGCGCGCTGGATATTCTGGCGGTCTGCGCGATATTCTTCGTCGGCGAAATCTTACTGTCGCGCTTGCTATTCCGTTTTCACTTACGCGATCAGCCCCACTGACCGCCGCGCTCAGCCGCGCCGGAGATGGTGCAGCGTGATTTCCGGCAGGCAATTGATCCGCACCGGGACGATGGCGGTCCCCGCCCCGACCGACGTATAGCCGATCATGTTGTGATACTTCCAGGCGCCGGCGCCCATGTAGCGGGGCAGAACCGAATCCAACGTGATCGGAATCGACCCCGGCAGGCAGATTTGGCCGCCATGGGTGTGACCGCCCAGCAGCAGATCGAACCCGGCATGGGCGGCTTGCCGGTAAATCTCCGGCGTATGCGAAAGCAGAATCGAAAACCCGCCGTGCGGAATGTCGCCGGCCGCCTTTTCGATATTATCGACCCGATAATAATGGGCGTCGTCGACGCCGGCGATGTAGATCGTTTCGTCGCCGCGCCAAATCGGCTCGCACTCGTTCAGCAGCATCCGGATGCCCATCTCTTCAAGCGCCGGAACCATGCGGATGGTGTCGTGGTTGCCGAGCACGCCGTAGACCGGTTCGCGCAGGCCGGCGCGCAGTCGCTGCACGGCCGCCAGCGCCGCGTCGAACGGCCCAAACGTCGCGCCGCGATAATCGCCCGTCAGTACGCATACGTCGTAGTCAAGCTCAGGAACGAGCTCGGTCAATCGCTTCAACGCCCCTTCATTAATGTCGGCGTGGAGATCGCTGATATGGAGGAGCGTGAAGCCGTCGAATGCGGCCGGCAGCTTGGCAAAGGTGATGTCGTTGTGTCTGACCTGGATACGCTCCGAGTTGCGCCGCCCGCGCCAATACAACCCCCCAAGCATAAGGGTGACGCGAATAAACGAATGAACCGCGTTCCAGTTCTCGATATGGAAGAAATTGAGGCCCTGGCCGAAAATCTGAGCCTCGTGATCATTCTCGATCCCCAGGCGTTGCCTTGCATGCAGGCGTCCCAGACGCCGCTCCAATTTGCCTAAAACAGCATTTTTCATCGCAAGCCGCCGCAAGCTTCAAATGTCACATCTGCGGCGCAAATGCAGCAGGGTCAAGCGCCCAAATGCCAAGTGAATATGCGCGTTCGCACGGGACGCATACTGATTTGAATCAAGCCCCGCCGCGCCTCGTCTCGGTTGGCTCGATGAAAATCGGCATTGCGTAACACGTGCTTATGCGGCGCGGCAATGTGGCGATGCTCCCATGCTGGCGCTGCGAGGGCCGGGCGATTAAGATGATCGCCATCAACGAACAGGGGCCGCCTCGCCATGCCTGACGTGTTCGCTACCGTCATTCGCGCCGCGATGGCCCCCGTTCGCCTGTTCGGACGTTCGCGGCGTTTTCGCTGGGGCGTCGGCGCCATCATCGTGCTCGCTGGCTCGTTTTACGCCGCCCTGTGGGCGCTCGACCGTGTCATGCCGGCCGGCACGCCGGCGGCCCTCGCCAATCTGCCGCCGCTGCCCGCGTTGCAGCCGGTGACCCGCTCTTCCTTCGTGATCGCGCCGGTGGCGTTTTCAATCACCGCCATCCGCGACAGCATGGAAGCCGCGGCGCCGCGCCAGCTGCTCGGCAAGGACGACAATCCGGTCAGCGCCCTGCTCTCGGCCGCTGACATCGGCATCACCGTCGGGCGCGGGCCGTTCGCGCTTACCGGTCAGCCCGGCGACCTTGCCATCACCACTGCGCTCAACGGTTCACTGAAGGTCACCGGCCAGATCGCGACCCAAGCCGGCAATCTCGTCGGATCGCTCGCCGGCTTGATCGACGGCGCCATCGGCAAGAAAGAGCCCGCCGACAGCAAAGACGACAATCCGATTTCCGGGCTTCTCTCCGGCATATTCGGCAACAACGACACCACCGCCAACAAAAGCGGCGGCGGCGCCAGCACAAATAACAGCAAGGTCGGCAAATCGGTCGGCGATGCGACCACCAAGGTGCTCGACCAACGCGTCGACGTACGCGGAAATGTGATCGTGCATTCGCGGCCGGCCCTCACCGAAGACTGGCGGCTGCAGCCCAATCTCACCGTCAAGCTCGATCTCGGCGACAGCGCGCTTCAGCTCGCCGGCCTCAACATCAACATGACCGAAGACGCGCGGCCGATGATCGACGGCATGGTGAACGAGCAGGTCGCCAGCTTAGAGAAATGGCTGCGCAACTCCCCGATCATCGAGCAGGCCGCCCGCGAGCAATGGGCGAAGATGTGCCGCGCCATCCCGCTCGGCGGCGGCAATACCGGCATGCCGGAGCTCTGGCTAGAATTGCGCCCGGTGCACGCCGCCGCCGCGCAGCCGCGCATCGATCCGCAAAACGTCACGCTCACCGTCGGCGTGCTGGCGGAAACCCGCATCTCATCCGCCGAAACCAAGCCGAATTGCCCGTTCCCGGCCAAGCTCGAGCTGGTCGCGCCGATGGACGACGGCCGGCTCCAGGTCGGCTTGCCAATCGACGTGCCGTTCACCGAGCTCGACAAGCTCCTGGAAGCGCAGCTCAAGGGCCATCGCTATCCGGAGGACAACAGCTCGCCGGTCGATGTCGAGGTGCGTCACGTCAACATCGGCGCCTCCGGCGACCGGCTGCTGATCGCGCTCGACGTGAAGGCGCGCGAGAAGAAGAGCTGGTTCGGCTTCGGCGCCAGCGCCACCGTGCAGATTTGGGGCAAGCCGGCGCTCGATGCGCAGAATCAAATTCTCCGCCTTACCGACCTGTCCGTGGATGTGGATTCGGCAGCCGCCTTCGGCCTGCTCAGCGCCGCCGCGCGTGCCGCCATTCCCTATGTCCGGCAGGCGCTTGCCGACCACGCGGTGATCGATCTCAAACCGTTTGCCCTCGACGCCCGCAAGAAGATCGGCATGGCGCTCGAGGACTTCCGCCGCAACGGCGAAGACGTCAAAGTCGACGCGACCGTGCAGGACCTGCGGCTCACCGGCATCCAGTTCGATTCGCACACGTTGCGCGTGATTGCGGAAGCCAACGGCGCCGCCCGGGTGGCGGTGACGCAACTGCCGGCGATGTGAACCTACGCTGTCGTCCCCGCGAAGGCGGGGACCCATACGCCGCAGCCCCTCGATAGCGCAGTGGCTATGGGTCCCGGCCCTCGCGGAGCCTGTGCTCGGACGGCGCGAAGCGCCGATCCGAGTGCTCGGCCGGGACGACAGTGGGGAATCATTGACACCGACCGCGCGCGGCATAGATTAAAAGCGTTCCGAGGGGAGCCCCTGCAAGGGGCTGAGAGACCGCTGACGCTGCGGCGACCCTTCGAACCTGATCCGGGTCATGCCGGCGAAGGGACGGAAAAGATGCCCCAAAGTCAAACGCGCACGCAGTCTCCGGCGTCGGTCAATGTCGTCGGCGCCGGCATCGCCGGAACTTGGCAGGCGCTGCTGTTTGCCAAGGCTGGTTGTCAGGTCGCGCTTTATGAGCGCGGCGACGCCTCGATGGCGCAGGCCACCTCCCATTGGGCGGGCGGCATGCTGGCGCCCTATTGCGAGGGCGAGACGGCGGAACCGCTGGTGACCCGGCTCGGCCTGCGCTCGCTCGACCTGTGGCGCGAGGCACTGCCGGACACGCCGTTCAACGGCTCGCTGGTGCTGGCGCATGCGCGCGACCGCGTCGATCTCGAGCGTTTTTCCCGGCTATCCAAGGGCTACGCGCGGCTCGGCGGCGAGGCGATCGCCGCGCTTGAGCCCGATCTCGCCGGCCGTTTTTCAGATGGCCTGTTTTTCGCGCAGGAAGGCCATATCGATCCGCGCCACGTGCTGTCCGCATTGCACGCACGCCTGCGCGCATCGGGCGTTTCTATCGAATTCAAATCGGCGCCCGAGCCGCGCGAGCTCGACGGCACGGTGATCGACTGCCGCGGCATGGCTGCGCGCGATATCTTTCCCGATCTGCGCGGTGTCAAGGGCGAGATCATCGTGGTTGAAACCGACGAGATCACGCTGAAGCGGCCGGCGCGCCTGCTGCATCCGCGCTGGACGGTCTATGTGGTACCGCGCGAGGGCAACCGCTTTTTCTTCGGCGCCACCTCCATCGAAAGCCACGACGAGGGGGTCAGCGTGCGCTCCGCGCTCGAACTGTTGACCGCGGCCTACGCCCTGCATCCGGCCTTCGCCGAAGCGCGCATCGTCGATATCGGCGCCGCTTTGCGCCCGGCATTCCCGGATAACCTGCCGCGCATCACCATCGATAAAGACCGCATCAGCGTGAACGGACTTTACCGCCACGGCTTCCTGCTGGCGCCGGCGCTGGCGGAACTGACCGTCGCCCATGTGCTGCACGGGCGCACCGACAACGAGGTGGTGCGATGCGTGTAATCGTCAATGGGCGCAACAAAGACATCGCGGCGACGCGCCTCGATCGCCTGCTCGGCGAGCTCGATCACGAAGGCACGCATGTCGCCATCGCGGTGAACGACCTGGTGGTGCCACGCGCACAGTGGGCAGTGACCGAGCTCAACAGCGGCGACCGCATCGAGATCATCACGCCGCGGCAAGGTGGCTGAATGCTTAAGTTCTACGACAAGGAGTTTTCCTCCCGCCTGCTGATCGGCACGGCGCTTTATCCCTCGCCCGCCATCATGCAGCAGGCGATTCGCGCCGCCGGCGCCGAGATCGTGACGGTGTCGCTGCGCCGCGAGGCCGCGGGCGGGCGCGCCGGCAATGCCTTCTGGTCGCTGATCAGCGACCTGGGCGTCACGGTGCTGCCCAACACCGCCGGCTGCCGCAGCGTAAACGAGGCGGTGAAAACCGCCGCGCTGGCGCGCGAATTGTTCGGCACGACCTGGATCAAGCTCGAAGTCATCGGCGACGACGAGACGCTGCAGCCCGACGCCGTCGGCCTGGTCGAGGCCACCGAGATCCTGATCAAGGACGGCTTCGAAGTGTTTCCCTATTGCACCGAGGATTTAACGGTGGCGCATCGCCTGCGCGACGCCGGCTGCCGCGCGATCATGCCGTGGGCGGCGCCGATCGGCAGCGCGCGCGGCCTTACCAACCGCGACGGCCTAAAGCTTTTGCGCGCGCGCCTGCCCGAGGTCACGCTGGTGGTCGATGCCGGCCTCGGCGCGCCCTCGCATGCCGCCGAGGCCATGGAGCTCGGCTACGACGCCGTGCTGCTCAACACCGCGGTGGCCAAGGCCGGCGATCCGCCCGAAATGGCGAAGGCTTTTCGTCTGGCCGTTGACGCCGGCCGCCTCGCCTTCCAATCGGGACTTATGGGCGCGCGCGATTTCGCCTCTCCCTCAACGCCGGTGGTCGGGACACCGTTCTGGCATGCCGCATCCTGACCGCTTCTATCCCGTGGTGGACAGCCTCGCCTGGCTCGAGCGGCTGTGCGCCCTTGGCGTGCGCACCATGCAGTTGCGCGCCAAGGACCTGCCGCCCGCGCAAGCGCTGGCGCTGGTGCGCGCCGCGATTGTTGCGGCCGGCAACCGGCTGGTGGTCAACGACTATTGGCAGGCCGCCATCGAGGCCAGCGCATCGCATGTGCATCTCGGCCAGGAGGATCTCGCCACAGCAGATGTCGCCGCCATCCGCCGCGCCGGCCTGACGCTCGGTCTTTCCACGCATGACGATGCCGAACTGGAGAACGCGCTGCGCCATGATCCCGACTACGTGGCGCTCGGGCCGATCTATCCGACCACGCTCAAGGCCATGCGTTTCGCCCCGCAGGGGCTCGCGCCGATCACGCTGTGGAAGCGGCGCGTCGGCAAAATCCCGCTGGTCGCCATCGGCGGCATCACGCTGGAAAAGGCCGCCGCGGTCTATGCGGCCGGCGCGGATTCAATCGCTGTGGTGAGCGACGTCACCCTCAACAATGACCCGGAGGCGCGCGTGCGCGCCTGGCTTCAACCGCCCGCGGTGGCAGCATGACGCGTTATCCAGCCCGCATTGACAGCCTTCGCATGGGGCATACATTGAGTTTTGTTCCGAGGGGGGCCCCGCAAGGGGCTGAGAGACCGCTGGCTGGCGGCGACCCTTTGAACCTGATCCGGGTCATGCCGGCGAAGGGACAGGACACCATGCCGATATCGTTATTCCGCACCGGATCGACGGGGCCCTTACGGCCGGCCGTCGTTACCGGCGCGTTCGTCTGAGCGGGGGGAACACCATGCAGCGATCGATCTATCTCGCCAAGCTCATCGGGCCGGTATCCGTGGCCGTTGGCGTCGGCATGTTGCTCAACTCAGCCATCTTCCGCATTTTGGCCGAGCAGTTTCTGTCGAGCTTTGCGCTCATCTATCTCGCCGGCCTGCTCACGCTCACCGTCGGCATCGCGCTGGTGCTGGCGCACAATGTCTGGGTCGGCGATTGGCGACTGATCATCACACTGTTCGGCTGGCTCAGCGTCATCGGCGGCACCTTCCGCATCGTCGCGCCGAACCTGGTGGTCAAAGTCGGCGACGCGGTCATCAGCCAACGCGGCGCGCTGTTCATTTTCTCCGGTTTCGCCATGCTCGTGCTGGGCTGCGTGCTCAGTTATTTCGGCTATGCCGACACGGCAACGGCGCCGCCCGCGCGCCGGACGGCGCGTAAACGGAGCAGACGGACATGAACAATCGCGCGGCGAAGGGATAGCATGCATGCGCGGCTCCTTATTGATCGCGCGCTTGATCGGGCCGGTGCTGTCGGTCATCGGCATCGGCATGCTGGCGAACGGCGCCGTCTACCGCCAGATGGCTGGGCAGTTCATCCACGGCTATCCCTTCATCTACTTTTCCGGAGTTCTCATGCTGGTCGCCGGCCTCGCCATCCTCAATTCGTACCACGACTGGACGGCCGACTGGCGCAGCCTGATCACGGCGATCGGCTGGATCCTTTCCGGCATTGGCACGTTCCGACTCATCGCGCCGCAGTTTGTCAACTACATCGCCGGGTCGATCATTGCGCACAGCGGATTCTTTATCGGCGCCGGCATCGTGCTGCTCGCGCTTGGCGGCTTCATCACTTTCAAAGGCTACGTGGCGGAAGCGCCGCGCTGAAATCGGAGATACGGACATGAACATCCACGATCCCAAGGTCACGCTGCCGCAGGTCACCACCGGGGCGCTGCCCGCCTCGCGCAAAGTGTATGCGAGCCCAGAGGCCGCGCCCGACCTGCGGGTGCCGGTGCGCGAGATCAATCTCGATCCCTCGTCAGGCGAGGCAGCCCTGCCGGTGTACGATACCACCGGGCCTTACAGCGATCCGGACGTGACCGTGGACGTGGAGAAGGGCCTCGCCCGCACGCGCATCGCATGGGTGAAGGAGCGCGGCGGCGTCGAGCAATACGAGGGCCGTCCGATTCAGCCGGTCGACAACGGCAATGTCAGCGGCAAGCATCTGGCGCGCAACTTCCCCAACACGCCGAAGCCGTGGCGCGCGGTTTCTTCTTCACCCTCCCCCTTGTGGGGAGGGTCGACCGCCGAAGGCGGTCGGGGTGGGGGTCCTTCTGTTTCAACCGCCGCCACCCCCCTCCCCAGCCCTCCCCCACAAGGGGGGAGGGAGTCCGGCTTTGCCGTGTCGCAGACTCAACATCCTTTGACCCAACTCGAATGGGCGCGCGCGGGCGTCGTTACAAAAGAAATGATCTACATCGCCGAGCGCGAGAATGTCGGCCGCAAGCAGCAGTTGGAGCGCGCGCAAGCGGCGCTGGCCGACGGCGAGCAGTTCGGCGGCGCGGTGCCCGCCTTCGTCACGCCGGAATTCGTGCGCTCGGAAGTAGCAAGAGGCCGCGCCATCATCCCGTCCAACATCAACCACGCCGAACTCGAGCCGATGATCATCGGCCGCAACTTCCTCACAAAAATAAATGCCAATATCGGCAACAGCGCCGTCACCTCCTCGGTGGAAGAAGAAGTCGAAAAGATGGTGTGGGCGATCCGCTGGGGCGCCGACACGGTGATGGACCTGTCCACCGGCCGCAATATCCACAACACGCGCGAATGGATCATCCGCAACGCGCCGGTGCCGATCGGCACCGTGCCGATCTACCAGGCGCTGGAGAAGGTCGACGGCGACCCCGTCAAGCTCGACTGGGAGTGCTACAAAGACACGCTGATCGAGCAGTGCGAGCAGGGCGTCGACTATTTCACCATCCACGCCGGCGTGCGGCTCGGCTACATCCACCTCACCGCATCCAGAGTCACCGGCATCGTCTCGCGCGGCGGCTCGATCATGGCCAAGTGGTGCCTGTCGCGCCACAAGGAGAGCTTCCTGTACGAGCGCTTCGACGAGATCTGCGACATCATGCGCAAGTATGACGTGTCGTTCTCGCTCGGCGACGGCTTGCGCCCCGGCTCCATCGCCGACGCCAACGACCGCGCGCAGTTCGCCGAGCTGGAGACGCTGGGCGAGCTGACCAAGGTGGCCTGGGACAAGGGCTGCCAGGTGATGATCGAAGGCCCCGGCCACGTGCCGATGCACAAGATCAAGGTCAATGTCGAAAAACAGCTGAAGGAATGCGGCGAGGCGCCGTTCTACACGCTCGGGCCGCTGACCACCGACATCGCGCCCGGCTACGACCACATCACTAGCGCCATCGGCGCCGCCATGATCGGCTGGTTCGGCACGGCGATGCTCTGCTACGTGACTCCCAAAGAACATTTGGGCCTGCCCGACCGCGACGACGTCAAGGAAGGCGTGATCGCCTACAAGATCGCCGCGCACGCCGCCGACCTGGCCAAGGGCCACCCGGCGGCGCAACTGCGCGACGACGCGCTCAGCCGCGCGCGCTTCGAGTTCCGCTGGCAGGATCAGTTCAACCTGGGCCTCGATCCGGAGACCGCGCAGCAATACCACGACGAGACGCTGCCCAAGGAGGCGCACAAACTGGCGCATTTCTGCTCCATGTGCGGCCCGAAGTTCTGCTCGATGAAGATCACGCAGGATGTAAGGGATTATGCGGCGACGTTGAATGAGAAGGAAACCGGCATGGCGGAGATGTCGGAGAAGTTCCGGCAGATGGGCAATAATGTCTACGTCGAAGCGGACGCCGTAAAGGAAAGCAACAAGGCGTTGTAATTTGTTTAGGACTTAGCGAACGCTACCCTTAGCCCTCACCCCTGTGGAGGCGCAAAACGCCGTATCGAAGGATGAGGCTTAGCGCAGACGCACTTCGTTTCGCTCCGTGCGGCGCTACGCGCCGCCGGCCGCCGCCACCGGCAACTTGAACTGCCGCCGGTAGTGGCTCGGCGACAGCCCGGTGGTGCGCTTGAACAGCCGGCGGAAGAAGGCCGGGTTCTCGTAGCCGATCTGCCAGCCGATCTCGTCGACCGGCGTCGTGGTGCGCTCCAGACGCCGCTTGGCCTGGTCGACGCGCAGATGCTGGATGTATTCGATCGGCGTCAGACCCGTGGCCTTGGTGAAGCGGCGCTTGAAGCTGCGATCCGGAATGCCGGAGAGGCGCACCATTTCCTCGACCGGGTTGGGCGCGGAATAATTCTTGCCTGCCCATTCCTGTGTTTTCGTGACCAGCGCGTCGCCGTGGTCGGTGACCGGCACGAACACCATGAACGGCGCCTGCCCGTCGGCGTGCCACTGCAGCACATGAAACTTGGCGAGCGCGTGGGCCGCCGGCACACCCACCTGCCGGGAAACGATATGCAGCAGCAGGTCGTGCCACGACGTCGAGGCGCCGGACATCACCAGCTCGCCGCGGCTGCCGGCGGTGATGAGGATCTTGT
>Ga0307429_1001277_pt1 | contig 12210 bp, 8 predicted proteins | sample SalMarWE160230MG_FD_202151 | JGI IMG/M metagenome (GOLD analysis project Ga0307429, IMG submission 202151) | Salt marsh sediment microbial communities from the Plum Island Ecosystem LTER, Massachusetts, United States - WE1603-230 | ecosystem: Environmental > Aquatic > Marine > Intertidal zone >...
CAAATAAAATTATGTGTTCTTTCAATCAACATATGCGTGCATTTGATGATTATTTTAATGCTCTGCAAGATGAGATGTATGAAATGGCTGAATCTATGAATAAAGTATGTCAGGTTGTTGAAGAAGAACAAGAAAAGAAATCAGCACTATCGCAGTTATTGTGTGATATAGAAGATAAAGCTGATGCTGATAATGTTTTCATAGAAGCAAAGGGGATAAATTTAGATCCATCTGCGAGCATACAGGCAAAAGTTGAATTTGATGATAATGAAGAACCAACGGGATTACTTGTTGAATTTGCTGATCAACGTATTCATCTTTCTTACACGCCGCAATATCGGTTTTTGTCAGTAGAAATGAAACATGAAACAAAAGAAGAGCAAAAAAGGGACCAACAAGTTACGCAATTCGTTCAACTTGGGACAGCACGACACGGAAAAACACTACGCGATGATATTAAATTGGATCAAGCACGCATTACTTATGATAAAAAAGAAGGAATGCTTACCGTTGCCATTCCAAAAGCAATAAAGGAAAAAATGGAAAAAATTATTCCGATTAACGTAAAATAAGTTAAAAATAATTTTATAAAGTAAAAAGTATGCTGCCAAGAATGGTAGAGACGTCAATAACAGTTATTTGGATGATTAAGTATTTTTATGCATTCTTGGCTTGAAATTAACAAAAATGCCTTTATACATAATATTGGCCAATATAAAAAAATTATTAATAACAATAAATTGGCAGTAGTTATTAAAAGTAATGCATATGGGCATGGGTTATTACCTATTGCTCACATTGCTGATCAGAATAAAGACGTAAATTGGTTATGCGTTTCTCATCTTTCTGATGCAATATTATTGCGAAAAAATAAAATAAAAAAACCAATTTTAGTTTTGAGTTGTATTGATATTGATTTGGCAGAAGCAGTATATCAGCAGATAACAATAGTAGTGGGCAGTCATACGGCGGTACAAAAATTAAATGATATTGGTAAGCAATATAATTATCGCTTTAAGATACACATTAAAGTTGATACTGGCTTAAGTCGACTTGGCTTAGGAGCACAAGATATTTTTAAATTTATTAATTATGTCCTTACTCTTCCTTATGTTATTATTGATGGTATTTTAAGTCATTTTGCACAATCCCAGCATGAAGATCAATCATTTACCTACAACCAGCTTGCACAGTTCAATGGTCTATTAAAAGAACTTGAAAAAAATGATATTTTTATTCCACACCGGCACATAAGTAATTCCGCTGCAACAATAATGGAACAATCATTATGTAATGTGTTTAGAGTTGGTATTGGCATGTATGGTTACTGGCCTTCACCAACAAATAAGTTAACGGTGATAAAAAAATATCCAACAATGACATTACAACCAGTATTAACGTGGAAAACAAAGATTACAGAAATAAAGAATGTTACGGCAGGGATATCTGTTGGGTATAACTGTACTTATCAAACAACTAAACCTACCACAATTGCCATTTTCCCGGTTGGTTATTATGATGGCTATCAACTACGTTTTTCAAATAAAATATGGGTACGGATAAGAAACAATTATGCTCCTATTATTGGTCGTGTGTGCATGAATATGACCCTCATTGATGTCAGTGCTATTGCAGATGTACGTATTGGTGATGAAGTAATATTGCTCGGAGATTATCCTAAAGTAAATGCAGATGCGCTTGCAGATTACGCGCAGTTAGATAATGTGCGTGAGATATTAACAACGATTAATTCTTGTATTCCTCGTATAGTTATTTAATTTTTTGCATATTAAGAATAATACTTTGAATGTGACCAATTACTTGTTAATTTGTGAAGGAATTATTGATGAAAAAGAAATTAAATTATTCATTAAGTTTATTTCTTTTTGCCATTATTACATTAAATAGGCAATGTGATTCTCGCTCAACCACTCGACTTAAAAGGGGGGAAGTGAAGGGCAAGTCATTTATTATTGTTGATGAAACAGGTAAGCCAACAAACGAGTTGTTAAGACTACTTGATGAAACTAATGTGAAACATGACGGAACCCTTGCAGGTATTATAAAGGCTACTCAAAAAACTCAAAATGAGGGAGGGTGGCTTCGGGGGCAGCACAAAGAGCGGTGGGAGACAGAAGAAATATTCCCTGAAAAACATGGTAAGCTTTTGGATTCTTTTGATCGATTATATACTATCCAAGAACAAGTTCCACATTGTTTTTATTATGATTATGTTGTTATTTTAGGTGCTACGATACAACGTATGCGTTTTCGAGTGAAACATCTAATTGACCTCTTTGAAAAAAGAGGAATTAGATTTGGTGCTATTGTTGTGCTTGTTGGACAACGTGGATTAGATAAAAATTTAGAATCAGAGGAAATATTGCTCGATAAAACTAATTCTATTCTTCCTTTTAAGCATAATTGGAGATGGATAGGAGAATTGCCAACAACAGAAACAGAGGCGGCAAAACTTATTTTTGATCAATCAGTATTGCCTTCTGAATGGAAAAATATTTCTATAGTTTTTGTAGATACACCAACACCAAAAGGAAAATCTCGACCAAATACACAGGACTCGATTGAATGTTGGCTTAAAACACGCCCTAAAGGGGGCTCTATTTTGGCGATTTCTAGTCAACCCTTTATTAATTATCAAGATACAGTTTTACGTTGTTGGGTTCCCGAGGAATTTTGTTTGGAAACAGTGGGTAGTGCTGCATTACCAGAGGAAAGACTTACTGTTCTGCTTGACAATATGGCGCGCTGGCTATATCAAGAAAACATAAAAAGAAATCTTGCAAAAAATAAACAAGAGAAGTAATTATTTTTTTTTGACTTTAATTCTGGTTGCTTTTTTCATTTTTTCTTGCTTTGGCAAAGTTACTGTCAAGACGCCATCTTTTAGTTCTGCGTTTGCTCTATCTCCCACAACAAGACAAGGCAATTCAATGACCCGCTCAAAATTTCCATACTTGATTTCTTTGTGGTAATATTGCTTGCCTTTAGCTTTTTCTTCTTCTTTACGAGATCCTGCAATAGTTAAATAATTATCTTCTGCTTTTATGTCAATTTCATCAAGTTCAATGCCAGGTAAATGCATGGTAACAATGACATTACCATTATCTTCGTGAACATTGGTTGCTAAGTCCCATGTATGAACGCGAAAAGAAGAAAATGGAAATTCTTCAAAAAGTTCTTCAACATCAGGAAATGGTTTCCATTTAATTATTGGCATAAAACTCCTTTTTTAACAAAAATCGATTAACCAAAACTAGTATTAGTTTAGCAAGCAAATTTTGATTAACAAGGACAATATTCACTTTCTATTTTTTTCATAAATGGTTCAATTTTAATAATATAGTGATGTAAGTCACTAAGTTGTTTAATAGTTTTAATATTAATTGATTGATCAAGATGAAAAGGACCTATGCGAGTCCGTTCAAGAGTATAGGTGGTTGCGCAATTATCAATTTTTTTGGCAATAGCATGCATAAGAGAGCGAATGTAAGTGCCGGATGAAACTTGCGCTTTTATAGTAAAGTAAGGTGAAGAAAAGTTGAGTAAATTAATTTCATGCAATTGGACAATTTTTGTTTTTAAAGAAGCAAGTTGTTGTAATTGTTCTGATGAAAATTGTTGGTACCGTGCAAGTTTATAAAGTGGAATTCCTTTATATTTAAGCGCAGAATAAATAGGAGGAGTTTGTTCATAAGAACTTCCAAGCGCATAAATTGCTTGTTGAACATTTTGTTTTGTTATTTTCGTTATTTTTTTTGTTTGTACTAGTGACCCAGTATAATCTAATGTATCACGAAGCTCTCCTAATTTTGCTTGCGCAATATATTCTTTTTGAAGTGTTGAAAAATAATGAATGTTACGTGTTGCCTGTCGGCCAATTGCAATAATAAGCAAGCCAGTTGCAAAAGGGTCAAGTGTACCGGCGTGGCCAATCTTTATTTTTTCTTTTATTATTTTTTTAATATGAGTAATACAGGAAAAAGAAGTAATATGGGGTGGTTTGTTGATTAACAAAAATCCGGGAGTAATGCTCATTTTGTTATTATTATTTTAATTTATAAATTCGAATTTTTCCGATTTTAATGATAGTACCCGGTTTCCAAGAAACTTGTGCTTTAAAATCAGTTACTGGGTTGTCATTAAGATGCACAGCATTAGCCTCAATGAGTCGTTTTGCTTGAGAGGAAGTTTCTACTGCTTTTAGTAGTTTGAGCAGATCGACAATCCATAATTTTTCTGGGGTTTCTTTTGGAAGAGAAACTGATTGTGCTTTTGAATAATCTTTTTTCTGAAAAAGGTCTTCAAAATTTTTTCGTGCTTTTATTGCCTGTTCATTTGACCAAAATCTTAAAATAATTTCGTGAGCCATATCTTTTTTTAGTTCCATTGGATTTAAATTACCACTTGCTACTCGTTCTTCCATTTGGCTAATTTCGGCAGTGGTTTCTCCGAGGAGGACTGAAAAATAATTCCACATCAATCGGTCAGAAATTGACATTAATTGCCCGAATGCCTTGTTTGCTGATTCAGATAAGCAAACGGCATTACCTAATGATTTTGACATTTTTTGTTTACCATCTAATCCTTCAAGCAGTGGGGTTGTCATTATAATTTGTGGGGATTGATTAAATTGTTCTTGTAAGAATCTTCCCATCAATAAGTTAAACGTCTGGTCGGTACCGCCAAGTTCAACATCAGCCTTAAGTGCTACTGAATCATAAGCTTGAAAAATGGGGTAGAGCAATTCATGCATATAAATTGCTTCGTGATTTTTTATACGGCGATGAAAATCATCTCGTTCCGTTATCCGTGCCAGTGTTACTTTTGCTAATAATTTTACAATATCACTACTGGTGAGAGGCTCAAGCCAAGCAGAATTGTAGCAAACCGTTGCTCTTTCGGGATCCAAAATTCTTCCTACTTGCTCAAAATAAGTTTGCATGTTTTTTTTAATTTCCTCTTGAGTAAGAGGAGGACGTGTTTTTAATCGTCCTGTTGGGTCTCCAATACGAGCTGTGAAATCACCAATTAAAAAAATAGCTTCATGTCCTAAATCTTGAAATTGTTTGAGTTTGGAAAGAACGATGGTATGTCCAAGATGCAAGTCTGGTGCAGTTGGGTCCATACCAAGTTTTACTTTTAATTTTTTTCCACTTTCTAGTTTTTTGATTAAATCTTCGCGTGGTATTATTTGAACGGTGCCAGCAAGTAATTGTTCATATTTTTTTATATCCATTTTTTTACCAATTTTAGAGTTACGCTATTCCAAATATTTGTGCTATTAAATATCCTAGGTACGATACAAAGTTAATTACTAAAAACCAGAGCTGTTGGGAGAAAAATAAGATTAATAAAACTGGCAACAAAAAAGTTATGTAGATATTGTATATGGCATATTCTGGTGAACGTTCAACTACTAAGAACATAATGAGTCTGCAGCTATTAACAATAAAGTGGAGAAGCCCTAGAATTATATTAAGATAAATAAGATCAACAAGAATAAAAGCAAGGGAAATAAAAAATGATGAAGCAGTAGGATATAAATATGAGATATTTTTCCCAAGCATTGCATAATGGGTGAGTTCAAGTATACGGGCATCAAAAATACCAATAAGAAGAATTAAGCTTATTAACGCAAGAAAAAAATGAGCAATTGTTTCTGATAGATAGGCAAAAATTAACTTAATAACTCTCAATGGCCGAGTGATATTCAACGGATTAATTGGCACATTACGGCCCCAACCAAAATGAAAAAATATAAGAAACAATAAGCCAACGGGGTCAATATGTATGAGGGGATTGAGTGTCAAAAATCCCTCATTCTTAGCAGTGGAATCACCCATTTTATTTGCAACCCATGCACGAAAGCAATTCGCAATAGTTGTTGATATTACATAGGCTAAAAAAAGAGTAATAATACCAATAAGAAATTCTACATTTTTAATGTTGATCATTGCAATACCAGGCCAGAATAATAAAATATAATAAACTAATTTTAAATAAAATATGCGATCTGGTCAAATTATGCGATTTATTTTTTTGACCGATATGGCTATTCTACGGTAAACTTTAAAAAAATAAGTTTATTATTAATGCGGATCAGTTCTTTTTAGATAGACATTTATTTTCTGTAATGAGAGAAAAAACAAAATAAAGTAATAAAAAATGGAAAAAAAATACAATTTTCAAGAATATGAATTGGCAGTTCAGGAACAGTGGGAAAAAGAAAAAACATACTGTATGAGTAATAATCCAGGCCCGCTTTATTCTATTGATACACCACCCCCAACGGTGTCTGGTAAATTACATATTGGTCATATTTTTTCTTACACACAGACCGATATCATTGCCCGCTATAAAAGGATGAATGGATTTTCTGTTTTTTATCCATTTGGTTTTGATGATAATGGCCTACCAACTGAACGCTACGTGGAAAAAAAGAAAAATATTCGTGCGTATCAAATGCTACGATCGAATTTTATTCAGCTTTGTATTGATGAATCAAAACAAGCAGCGCAAGAATTTAAAAACCTTTGGCAACGATTAGGGCTTTCTGTAGATTGGGATTATTTGTATTCAACTATTTCAGATAGTACACGTAAGTTATCACAAGAATCATTTATTGAACTCTATAAAAAAGGGTATATTTATCGTAGAGATGAGCCGGCATTATATTGTACTACGTGCCGTACTTCTGTTTCTCAAGCAGAACTTAATGATCAAGAGTTACCTTCGTTATTCAATTCTATTATTTTTAAAGATGAAAAAGGCAATGATTTGGTGATTGGGACAACACGACCAGAGTTGTTACCTTCTTGTGTTGCACTTGTTTTTAATCCTGCTGATGAACGGTACCAACATTTAGCGGGAACAAAAGCCACAGTTCCCCTCTTTAATAACACTGTTCCTATTCTTCAAGATGAATTAGTAGATAGTGAAAAGGGGAGTGGATTAGTAATGATTTGTACGTTTGGTGATAAGACTGATATTGTTTGGTACAAGAAATTTGATTTGCCTTATAAACAATCAATTGGATTAGATGGTAAATTTACCAAACAAGGAGACTTTCTTGAGGGGTTGAAAGTTTTTGATGCTCGTAAAACAATTTTGGACAAATTAAGAGATCAAAACTTGCTTATTACACAACAGCCAATTAGTCATGCGGTTAATGTTCATGAGCGGTGCAAAAAAGAAATTGAGTTTATATTATTGCCGCAATGGTTTGTTAAAATTTTGGATTATAAAAAAATATTATTAGCGCAAGCAGAACATATTAATTGGTATCCATCATTTATGAAAACACGTTATAAAGATTGGGTAGAGAATATTAGCTGGGATTGGTGTATATCCCGTCAGCGATTTTATGGAATTCCATTTCCTGTCTGGCACTGTAAAGATTGTGGACAATTATTGTTTGCTAATATAAATGATCTACCAGTTGATCCACAAGAAACGCCTTATAAAGGTAAGTGTACTCAGTGCGGCGGGACGGATATTGTACCGGATACTGATGTTATGGATACATGGAATACTTCTTCGTTAAGTCCGTATATTTGTTATCAGCTTTTAAGTGGTGATGAAAGTGCTTTATCGTCTAATGATATATTAATTGAGTTTTTACCTATGTCTATGCGGCCACAAGCACACGATATAATTCGTACCTGGGCATTCTATACGATAGTAAAAACATGGATGCATCATGGTACGATCCCTTGGCAAGATATTATTATTTCAGGTCATGTATTAGCTGATCAAAAAGAAAAGTTATCGAAATCAAAAAATAATAGTTTATTAGAACCAGAAAACTTATTACAACAATACTCTGCTGATGCAATTCGTTATTGGACAGCATCAGGAAATCTTGGTCATGATGTGGCATTTTCTGAAGATCAATTGAAGGTTGGGAGACGCTTGATTACTAAGCTTTGGAATGTATTCCGATTTTCCCAACCACATTTAGCAACATTTAATACCCCAAAAAAAGAACCAGAAGAATTAGGAGTAATAAATGAATGGTTGTTACATCGAATAACAATTTGTTTTACTGATTACAAAAAATATTTTGAAAAACATGAATTTAGTCCTGCGCTTGATCAAATTGAAAAGTTTTTTTGGCATGATTTTTGTGATAATTATGTTGAACTAATTAAGCATCAGCTTTTTAATCCACAAGACTATGCAAAAGATTCTGTATATGCAACACAGTGTACATTATATTGGGTGGGGTTGCGACTTTTACAGTTATATGCTCCTTACCTTCCTTATGTAACTGAAACTATTTATCAACTTTTGTATAAATCACATGAGCAGGTACTTTCAATTCACCAAACTAATTTTTCAACTATTCAAGTTCCCTATGTTTTCCAAGAAAGCGTAGAACTAGGCGATGTAATTATTTCTATTGTTACAAAAGTGCGCAAGCTGAAAACAGAAGTGCAGTTATCGCTCAATATGCCTTTAGTATCTCTTACCATTTATACAGAAGATGATGATCGATTTGCTGAATTGAAGTCCCATGAACAGTTATTGCGTGGCGTAACCCATGCACAAGAAATTAATTATCAACTAGATACATTTGAAAAAACAAAAATTAAAATGGTTGATGGATTTTGGCATGCAAAAGTAACAGTTTAAATGTAAGATTTTCCCTTTTTAAGGTCTTTTTTATGTTGTTTTGCTTCTTTTAATCCTTGCAATAAAGTTTCACAAGTCATTTCAGTTTTTGTTAATTCATTATTTATGATGGCTCTTTTAATACCATAAGCTAAATCTGCACCAACAAATTTTTCAGTTTCTTCGGCAATTTGATTTAAACCTATGTCATTAATTTTACCGGCAAGATTATGCCGTTTTAAGTAATACCTAAGTATTTCTTTTCGTGCTTCTTTGTTTGGGTGATCCATTTTTGCAATAATATCGAATCTTCCTGGTCGTATAGATGCTTTATCTAGCTTTCCTGTTGCTTCATTTGTAGCAGCAATGACAACAATAGGAGGTCTGTTTTTTATTGTTGCATTATCCTTTCCAACTCGATTCATTTCATTAAGAAATTTTGCTCTAGTAGCGCTCATACCAGCTTTTGTTTGGTTTTCACTGTCATATGAACGTAAAAGAACATCTGCCTCATCTATAGCGACAATTACGGCTTTTTTGTTTTTATGTTTTGGATTTTTTGCTATTTCTCGAGCTCTAAAAAAGGCATCCCCAACTTTTTTTGCGCCATCACCAATATACTTTTGAGCAAATTCTGAACCATGGAGAGTTATAATTGGGCACCTGAGTTTTTTAGCGAGCCCTTCAATTGCTATTGTTTTTCCAGAGCCAGGAGGCCCTGTTAACAAAATGCCAGTAGGAATAGATAAATTGTATTTTTCTGCAAAATGTTTTTGATCATTAAGTTGATTATAAGCCTCAATTATTTTTTTGGGAGGAGCTCCTGCAAATCCTGGTATTATAAGACTGGAATCATTTGCTTCTTTTTGTGTTTTTTCAAATATTTCTTTCCCTGCACTATAAAGATCTTCTGAAAATATTTCCTCTTTTCCTCTTTCTTCTGCTGAAATTTTTGCTTTATGAATAAGTTTTCTTATATTGCCAGGAAACATTCCCTCAGTTTTTTGTGCAAAATCAGTAAGATTGACTGTCTTATTGTATTGGCCGTATTGTTCAAATATTTTTTTTCTATGTTCTGCTGTTGGAAAAGGAATTTCAACAACATTGTCGAATGTTCCTGGTCCAATAAGTTCTTCTGAAATAGCTGTTAATATGTTGTCTTCTTCTGCAACAGCTAAATCTTCCTGATCTGCCTTTAAAGCACCAATAAGAAGGACATGTGGTAAATTTTCATTACTTGCGTTATTTACTTTTTCTATTTGTGATGAAATGTTTTTTAAGGCTAATTGTTTGTCAATTTTTGAACTAAATTGCTCTATAAAAGAATCTATATAGCCATCAATATAGACAATCACTCTTTTGTTATTTGCCTGTAGAGCTGTTTTTTGTATTTGTAAGATATCTTTTTGTAAATTGTCTCCTTCCTTAACAAGATCTTGAACGGGAATTTCAATAAAAAATGCATCGTATTCTCCTGCAATAGATTTTGCGAGATGTTTTTTCCCTGATTTAGGAGGTCCTGACAAAAGAATTTTTTTTATAAGAGTATTAGAATTGTCTTTTGTTTTTTTAATAAAATTTATAAAAGAAGATGGTATTTCTCCAATGTATTTATTTAGTCCATTTTTTGAAAAGGAAAAATCTGTAATTGTTATGTTTTTTAGTAATTTTTCTCTTTTTTTACTTTTTTCTTTTTTTACTAAGTCTTGTATTGTTAAAGATTCTTCTTCTTTAAAATTTTTTAATTCTTTGACAATATTTTGTATTTCACTAACTTTCATTTGATTAGTATTTTCAACAAGATCTTTTATGTTTTGAATAGATAGCTTGCTTTCTAAATTTGCGTCTAAAAAAATCTTTTTCCTTGTTTGTTCATCTGGTAGCGATATTTCGATAACATTACATCCTAATGCTTCGATAGGCTTTTTTAATTCTGAGCTACTTAATGCGTAGGAAATGATTAATTGAGGCATATTTTTTTGATGATTCATATTTTGTACTGTATTAAGAAGAATTGGTAATATAGCTAATTCCTCAGTAATAAGACCAATTTTGTCTAAATGGATAATTGTAGTCTTTGCCCCCAATTTCTTTGTCTGATTTTGTAAATTTTGAATGTATTCACTCAGTTCTTTTTCTATTACTTGCTTTATTTCACTTTTTGTGTTTATTCTATTCACCCTTTTTTTAATTAATTGAATAAGCTCAGAGAGCGTAATGGAATTGAAAGGAGTGTTTAATTCTCCGGCTAAGCATTGGACTAAGAATTTTTTTCCTGGTCCTACTAAAAAAACTTCTTTCAGTTGCATGCTGCTATCTTTTAGTTGTTCTATTCCCGATGGTATAGAACCATAATAGTGACTAAAATTTTCTCTCGGAATTTTATTTCCTATTTTTGAGGCGCCTTTTTTTTCTAGATTCTTTTTTTTATTTTTTGTTGCATATTTGTATAAACCGATACTTCCTAACAAACCAATTAATGTTGTACTAAATTTCGAAAGATATGAATTATTTTTTGTATAATTCATAAGTCGCGTTAAAGAAGAAACTCTTGGTTTAATAGATTTATTTGGCACTATTGGGGTACTACAGGGTTGTTTTTCTTTTAAGAAAGATATTTCTTTTTGTAAAAATTCAATAAAAGAGTTGGTAATTTTGTATTTCTCACTTTGTAGTTCTAGCAACTTGCTTTTTAAATCTTCTAATTGTTTTATAGCTGGCTCATTTTGATGATTATCAAGAAAAAAATCATTAATAATTTTTAAGATTTCTTGCTCTTCTTCTCCTTGTTTAATTTTTTCTGTATTTTGTTGCATAGTTAATTGAACAACTAACTTTTCATTCCGAGTAATAATTTCAGATAGTTTATCAACAGGAAAAATAAAAAATGGTACAGTATTAGTAAGAGATGACTCTACTTCATCGATAAAAGTAGAAAAAAAGGAAATAAGTTCTTTTTGTGTAAAGTCTATTTTGTGTAAAAGTTGTTCAGTTTTTTGTAAAAATGCATAATTATTTTTGTTGCTAGTATTTTTAAGTTTTTGATTTATTTCTACAAGAGATTGCGTTGTTTTTTGCAAATCTTGTTCATATTTTATACGACTTTGTGTAAGCGATTCTAATTGAATTTTTTTTTCATTAATTATATTGGTAGTTGCTTTGTTGGAGGTACTTAATGGGTTAATACTATCAGTTGAAAATTTATTTTTTGCTGTTGCAAAAGTAGCTATCAATAAAAAAGGGTAAAAATAATGTTTCATAATTGTCATAAAAAACTAAAAAAATATACTATTAAAGTGGTTAAATGGAAAATTATAGTTTTACTAGTAAACAATAAAGTATTTTTAAATAAGCATTATCGTAGTTAGTTAAATAGGTTAGCCGTTAGATAACTATAGATAATATAGAAAAATAATAGTAAACAGTCAAAATTAGTTATTAAAAAATATTTTATAATTAAAAAAAATAAAAAAGGCAAAAACTGTTTAAAGTTAAATAATTTATTAAAAAAAACAATGATATTTTTTTTAGCTGTTACATATTACTTGACAAGGCTATTATACCTTGGTAGCATTT
>Ga0307429_1001278_pt1 | contig 12194 bp, 16 predicted proteins | sample SalMarWE160230MG_FD_202151 | JGI IMG/M metagenome (GOLD analysis project Ga0307429, IMG submission 202151) | Salt marsh sediment microbial communities from the Plum Island Ecosystem LTER, Massachusetts, United States - WE1603-230 | ecosystem: Environmental > Aquatic > Marine > Intertidal zone >...
AAAAGAGCAGCAGAGGTGGATTAATGTAAAATATATGAACTATGAAAAAGTAATGGGGGAATTTTTATCTAACTGATCACTTTGCTTCACTATTTGTCTCCCATACTCTAAATGTGTTATTTTCTGTGGTGTTGTCAACTCTCCGGTTGATCTAAGCGTGTAAAAATTCGGTTGACGAAGAGCTAAATTGGGTTCTAAACCCCAACTTTCTATAAAAAACTGTATAATCTCATTCCAACAATAATCATTTTATATTTCACATTGATTTCAGTATTGGTATTGGTTGATGGTTTAAGCTCTGACGGACTCGCTATAACAGTTACAATATTGGGAGTGGGTGTTGGTGTTGGATTGGGCGTCATTTGGCAACTTAGAAACCAAACCAGTAGATTTGTTGAAACTAGAAATGAGATGGGCAAGATGAATAGGTTCTCCGAAAGATCAACTCTGAGTCAGATCGATGAAAAAATTGCAAGATTATACCAGTATACAAGCGACGTAAAGAATTGGAAAACAAATGGGATCGATATCACATTTAGAACCAACGAAATAGTAGCAGATCTCACTGCTATCGTGAGAGTTAAAGACCATAGAACGGATGACCAGAAAATAAAACTAAATGAAGTTGTCCGTCATCTTACAACTGCTATGAAAAATGAAAATTATGATGTGGGTAGAATAGAAGATGTCGCTAAGCTTCTCTCTTAGCATTCTGTATCAATGCGCCCATGACCTATGAAGATAATTTATGAGTCTGTCTTTCATGTTTTCGAAATATCTTGAATGCGTCTTTTTTTATCTCTTCGAATAAATCAGGCTTATTATCTGGTCTAACTTCATAGTCAACTTTTTTCCCATCTATTATCTCATTATCTGGAATAAACCATATATGTGGTGGATATTTCTCTATCCCGACCGCAGAATGAAGTTTATTATCTTCTATGTGTTTGATGATAAAATAGGCAAGCGAAGCCAACTTTTTCATAGTGATTTCCGGATACCAAAGTTTGTCTAGAAATTCTTTGGCAAAAATTCCGCCGATCCCAAGAGTATGATATCTTTCTATCAGACGCTTTACACCAGCACCCATGATCCACGTTAGCGTAGATGGTTTATCTGGATGTCTAATCGCCACGAGTAATTCAAAATAATAGTCTTTCATAAAATCCCGCTTCTTGTTCATATCCAATACAATATCACATAGTGCAAGAATTATGTTGTCGTAGGTAATTTCATGTTGATTCCGCTCGTCGTTCGCAATCATTTCTCTAATGCTCTTTCTGACCTGTTCGAGCACGTATTCCCTGAACAATTCAAATGAATCAGTTGAACCAGACGAACCAAAGATTACACCATCCAGAATACCAAATAATTTATTTTTATAATCGAAACCTATTGAATTAAATTCGTTAGTAGTAGTGATTTTTCTATCAGCTATTAATACAACTCCATCTTTGCAGCGTGAACCAATCACTAATGTCATTTTATACGGGTGAGTAGAATGTGGCATCAACGTATATTCATTACTGGTACTGACTAACATTTTTGCGTGGATTTAGATGCATTCTGAATTAATGTCACCCACTTGTTATCCCCCTCAACTTTAATCCCGCATTTCTCAGCCGGTGTTAAATTCCCAATCCCCTGATGCTCCCGAATGTAGTTGTGATAGATTTGATAGCCGGATAATATTGGTGTTGATTTAATCTTCAGACTGCGCATAGTTTTCTCGCGGTCTCTAACCTCGCCATTAAACCGCTCCATTTTGTTGTTATTCATATCTCCAGATATTTTTATTGCGTTTGCATGTTCCGACCGTGGTGCTGTATTTGTGTAAAATTCTTTATTAAACGCGTCGTGGTATGCTGGCAAGCCATCAGTTATTAGCAGTGCTGGTTTTTTGCCAACAGCTTCTTTACTCTTACGAAATAGAGTGCGTGCATCGTGTTTGTATTTGCTATCAGCAACTTCTTGAGCTATTAGGTAGCGTGTATCGTCGTCCATTAGTGCAAACATGTATTTCATATCACCCCTAATCTTAATCCACAATTCGTCAGCACGCCATGTGTCACTAACTACAGGTCTGAGTTTTTCGATGTATTTCTGCATTAGTGACACATATTTGCTAATCCAGTTCCAGATTGTTTGGTGTGATACATTAACGCCCAATAGCCTGATAGATTTCTGAGTATTACGTAATGATTCACCACTAAAATAGAGCTGTATTGCAGTTGTAACAGCTTTTGGATTATGTTTCATCTTTTCAAATCCGAGGTTTAAGCTAAATGTTTTGTTACAATCACCACAGATAAAGCGTTGAATCTCTCCGCTTCTGTTATGTCTAATTCCGAATTTTTTGATATATGATGATTGACAGAATATACAATCTTTGATGTTTACTGGTTCTATTACTACCAGCTCTTTTTCAATTTCCTCTCTTAATTTCTTGCTAAACTGGGTTGCGAATATGTGTTTGCATGCAGTAACTCTGTTCTGATCTCGTTCACGTCTGTAGACAAAATCCGCACAATTACACTCCCATTCATTTTCGCTATTCAACTGAACATCGTAGTATTTACCATTACCACTTTGAGAGCTAACCCTATATTTTTGTTTGTTTATTCTTTTGACCGCATTTTTCATACTCGCTATGATCTTGCCTCTCAATTCACGGGGATTTGTGCTGGATACCATTGGATATCTATAGGTATATAGCCATAGATTTATAAATCTATCTATAGGTATCTAATGGTATATGCCAATGAAAAAGATTATGTTGGCTCTGCCTGAAGAGATGGTAATCGCTCTGGAGAAAGAACGTAAAGAGCGATATTTAGAAACTGTACCAGAAACGGTTAGAGTGATAATTAGTGATTATCTGAGAAATAAACTACGAAAGCGTGTTTAGCATTTGCTCCCTAAATTGTTCAAATATTATTTTACCATTATCAGTTAATCTATAGATAGTTTTGGGATACCTACCAACAAATGATTTCTCGTATTCGATGAGATCTGATTTTTCTAAATGACGGATATAGCTGACCAGATTTCCATCTCGAATAGCTAAACGGTCGCGTAGCTGTGTAAATGAAGCTTCACCCTCGTCAAATAATAACTTCATAATCTGTATACGCTCGGGTAAGAACAAGACGTTGGGAAGTGTGGCGAGTCCAATGGTCAATACAATAATTATGCATAAGAATCACATATAAATCTATTCTACTAGTTAGTTCTATAAAGCTTGTACTCGACAAGATCATGTATAAACAGTATAGAAGATTATTATATAGTTGACCGAAATGGCGGAAAAAATAGACAGTCCTGAAGACCTAGCAGTACAGTGGATGGTTCAGGGGCTAATAACGTTCGGTGCAGGGTTAGTCGCCTATATCTTGTTTCCCAGACGAGAGAGGCCAAACTAACCACCCCGCTTTTTACGGGGTCATTTACGGTCTTGTAATAGTTAAGCTTTTACTATTGATATCAACCGAATTTTGACAACTATTCAAAAGATGCTATTTCAACCGGAGAGTTGACAGCACCTTTTCTGTATCAAGACACACTGCAAAATAACCCATTCCTTTGACTGGCATTTTTGGTACTACTACCTTACCTCCTAATCTTTCAACCTTTGAAGCGTACTCATCCACTGATCTTACATCGATATAGTTTGTAATCCCCTGTTGTTGTGGATTTTGTCTTTTCATCAGACCTCCACCGATGGCTTTATTTCCCTTAACATCTGTGGTGGTTACCGTCCAATATTCCATTCCTTCAGGCATAGTCTCAGCTCCAGTCCATTTCTCTATATTCCAACCAAATAACTCACTATGGAACTTTCTTGATTTTTCAACATTGTCTGAGGGAATTTCAAAATGTACAATTGTTGGCATATTTTTTCTCAAGTGAAAAAAGAATCTCGAAAATAAGATTGGATTGAGGAAATAAGGATATTGAAGTTAATATGAAATGCTAATCAAGGTAATGCAAGCACTACATAAAGCTTATCATCACAAATTATCGTACAACGACTAATCAACCAATCAACCAATCGACCGAATTAGGAATAAATTTTAAAGACATTCTTATAAAAAGACATGTGGAAAGTATCAATTTTGTCTGCCTTGGTCAAACAGAATTTGTAAATGAATTAGGAAAAAAAGGACAATCAAGCGATGTAACGACATATGACAAGAAAAAAGATGACAGAATTATGACATACATAATACCGTCAGGCTATCCTGAGAAGATCCAATCATTAATTACTGCAGCAAATTTGGCAGAATATTCCATTGTAAATGTTAACAAACTAGATAAGTATCTAGGAGAACAAATAGTAGCCTTAGATCTACTGCAACTAGATAAAGGGTTTCTACTACATTCTTACGAAGTTGATAATGAGACACTTAATAGTCTCCTGAAAAATACCGTTGCGTCATCGTTCAAAGTTGAACAGAATATAGAGAGTCTTAAAGAAAGTATCAATTCCTTATCCTCGATGAAAAGAGATGGACCACCAATTATCCATATAGATAACATATTTAATGTAAAAGGAGTCGGTGTGGTCGTATTAGGTATACTTAAACAGGGTGCCATCAAAGTACATGATCAACTGACAATATCTCCTCAAAGGAAACAGGTTACAGTCAAAAGTATACAGATGCATGATAAAAATGTAGAAGAATCCCATAGTCCAGCTAGGGTGGGTCTTGCTCTAACAGGTGTTTCTTATGACGAGATAACTAGAGGGGATATTCTATCTAATATCAATCATTTTACTTCTGCAGATCAGGAATTGATTATGAATTTCAATAAGGTGCCATTTTATAAAAATGATCTTTCAGAAAATCACTCTTACCTTTTGTCCATAGGGGTACAGATTAAGCCTGTGAAGATAGAGAAATTAGAGAACAATAGGCTAAAGATAGTATCTGAGAAGCTATTTTCATTTAAAGCCAGAGATATTGCAATTCTATTAAATCCAGATAGTAAAGGTATACGAATAGTAGGTTCAGGAAGGATCTATGCAGGAAGTATCTGAGCGAATATCAATCTATACGAGTCCAGGTGTTATCGTAATTAAAAAATCAGGCAGCTAAGATAGCTCGTGCTCGTGGGTACGGAAGATGCTAGTTATTAGGACCCTTTACTATTAAGAAAATGTGCAGTTGTCGTTAGCATGTTTGGCAAGCAGGCATAGCCAATGCTCTGGTTCTCATGGCTGTCAATGTAACTGTCACTATGTCATAAACGACGGATACAAAAAATGAGGATAGGGCTGTTGTGTTATTCTTGTTCTATGATTCTAGTGGTTCTTCGGTCTGTAGACCTAAGATTGTTTCCAAGCACCCTATTGCCTCTTGAAGTCCCCTCTGCGACTCCTATTACGAGAAGTCTACACAGACAGGGCCATCGCCTGGTGGATCAGGCGGCGTTCCTGATGAGGCATGAGCTAGCACATCAGGCCTGCCCGCGCATGGCGGTAGATGTATAAATTCCTCAAAAAAGTGACCGGCAAATGGCCCGTTCGCTATTTTTACCTCTTGGAGCCCAAGTCCATTAGATGAACATAGTTCCTCGCCCACGGGATGGCCACCAGCCGACTCATCCAGCGTAAGATCCCATACGGTATCCTCTTCACAACCGCCCTTAATGTTTAAGAAATCGCAATTCTGAGTTTCGCCAGCTTGTATATTTCCAGAAGCTATTGGTCCGTTTAGCGTCTGTCTACATTCGCCACTGACACTCACCATAGGACCTTCAAATTCTTCTGTAACCTCATAATCGCCTGGACCTATGGTAACGTCCTGACACTCAATTGGCATAAGTGAAAATTGCTCATGTGATGGATTATTACCCGTTACACTAAAATCCCCCTGCGCTGGAATCCACGTCCTTGCAAACTTCTAACGTTGCAGTCATTGGAGTTGGTGAAGGCTTAGGCTTTTCCTGAATGAACTTTGCTTCCGGGAACTTTTGCTGTGCCGTTAATGCTGCTTTATGGTGGTATAATTTGAATATATATTAAATTTGAATATATATTAAGGGTTCCTTCTGGGAGTAGAGCGATACGCACCTTCATCCGGCGGTTATATGGGCATCAGAACGACCAGCGGGTTGTGTAGATAGAAAGGAAAGGTCTGGTCGTCCATACCTACCCTTTTTCCAATTTATTTGTAGTTTACAAAAGTATTCTATCTCGTTCTTGTCTTCTAGCTCTTCCTCTGTGAAGAATTGTATCTGCGGATCTACTTCAAAGTTATCTTGCTTTCTTAGATAATTCTGATCACGCTGTGAAAAGCCTTGATTTGGATATTTGTTTTTATCTTTCAAGTTGTTTTTTGAATATGAATAAATCTTCCCCCTCTCTACGTTACCTTTAATCAATATACTGTCTTGCTATCCTATCAATACTTTAGAACTAATTTTTTATGTAGTTCATAAAATGATTGATTGATCTACCGCTCCTAATATACATCCTTAATGATAGTAACAGAGGTTAGCCGAGAGGACTACTTATTTCTGATCTCTCCCAATCTGGGACTGTATCCATGATGTCTCAAATATTGAATTATGTAACATAATTGTAGGTTCGCTGTTTGAATATGTTGCTAATCCTAATGAGTCTACCATCTTCGTCTCAGAGTCATCCTGTATCTCTATGGTAAGTAACTTATCTCTATCTCCAATAATTGTTAACATACTGGTATCTAGTTTATTAGCGAACTGGAATTCTATATTTTGTTGGTATTTTTTCAGAGATTCAAGCCCTGTATATGGTTTATTTTCATCATAGTTATAGTGATCTCCTCTGACTAATAATTTGACATAAATATTGAATTTATCTATTTGATGTTTCACAAACTCAAACAAACCTTTTGATTCAAATCTTTTGAAAGTCTTGATAGTGGGAAATAATATTGATAACTCTTCATATGTGGATGACAGGACTTGAGGAAGTATCTCTACTATTTCTAGGGGGTCTCTTATTGTTTCAATGAATTCTCTCTTGCTTCCTTCTTCTATTTCCTTAAATCTTTGTTTTGCTGGAATCGCTTTCCTATTGTTGTGCTTTTACGAACCATTCTATGTTGTAAAATACTCCCTCAAGTAGATGCGGATTTTCAGCTAGCATTTTTGCACTGCCATAATGTCTCTCTGATACTTCAAACATATGTGTAATAGTATCCATATGACATAACCCCTCGATATACTTCATATTTTCTTTGCAGAATAATAGATTCTCCCTTGTAATTTCGGTAATAACCCTGATTTTGACTCCTCTTTTTTGGGCAGCTATATAAAGTCCAATGCCCCCTTGCACATTATCTACAATATTTGGGCCTCTAAAGTCAGCATAAACGTCAATAGTCTCTTCCGCTTCATCCATGATGTTATATAGTTTTTTGATAACAACATCTGCATCAGATATTACACGAACTTTGTCTTATTTTTCTATTGGTATTTATCTTTATAATGTCCTAATAAAGGCTCATTTCTTGATTTACTACTCTCGCTGCCTTTACCTTCTCCTCATTCATATTTTCTTCGTTTGGATAGAGAGGGTGTCCACCAATGTAAGTAGTCTATTCATGAATAGAATGATTTTATGTCATAGACATCTAATTGAAGTAGTACTAAAAATGATAAAAATCATCTGATCGAAGGAATTTTAATTTCTCTTATACTAAGATTCTTGAAATCAAAAATTAGATTATCTGCTCTAAAAGTTGCAGTAGGCCCAGAATTAGTAATTATGTAGTCTTTTTCTTTACCGCAATCCACACTATAAAATTCTTCGTCAGTTGTATCTGCATACCATTTGCCATTATCTTTAGCTTCAGACACTTTTTCCCATCTATTGTTGGCGTCAATGTCCAAATATGATTCCATCTTCACAGATGAATCATTTTCAAGATTATACATGACGGTTTTCCATCCGATCCATTTATTTATGAAAGAGATGGGAATCTCTGAAACTCCACGTGCATCTGAATATCCTCCAGTATGCCATATTTCCTTTTTCCAAGATACCCTACCATCAAGGTACAAACCGCCATTTAAAGCTGTTCCCTCACACGGAACCATATCATTATGTCGAGCTCCTCTTGCACGCCATGTCAGATGAGGATCTAATGAATCTCCATCTTCACTTCCCTCATCTTGATCAGGGAATTCACTAGAAGCTGTGGTTAGAGTGGGAGATATCATTTTCACGTATCCTGTCATTTCCACATTCTTCCATTCTTCTTGCCCTGGAGGTGTATCTACACGTATCCTCACCTTTGAATTATTAACTCTCCAAGAATCATCCGACTGCTGATCTAGAGCAATATCTGAATTGAAAGTAATTATCTCGTCATCGAATGGATCCTTAATATTGATGAACCATTCTCTTCCACCCGGTACTGTAGGATAGATCTTCAGGGTATCATATTTATCCATTCTTCTTTCCCCCTCTGGAATTGGAAGGGGAGTAGGAGGAATAGCAAATCGTGTATAAATCATGATGAAAATGATAAGGAGAACTAATATGCTTGATGTGACTAATAGAATTCTAGTTCCTCGTTTTGCATTATCAGGTATCTTCATTTATATTCATAGTTTTTGAAAGAGAAAAGGAGGAAGAAGGCGAATAATTGATTTCGAACAAGTTGGAAAGATGATGCAGAAAGATTCAAGCAATGACTCATATCATATGTATTCTTTCGCAGGACATTTAAACGATGATATCGTCAACCGTTAGGGTTAGTTGTGAACATAGACCATCTTATGGACACCGGTGATTGTCTTAACTACAGTTAGCACTACAAAAAGGGTTCGCTTAACAATCAGGCATCCATTGAAATGTTGTTACTAATTTAATGGTAACAGAGTCTTCCTCGTGAAAGCTTAAGACATCACTAGTGAAATTGTTGGGAATTCGCTATAATACCTTAGCCAGCAATCTTTTTACGCTAGATCTTACTTTATAGTTTGTGTTGTCTGCGAAGAATATGAATTTGTCTAAGACAAAACGTATACTGATCTTAGGATCAGGATTTGGAGGAATAAGTGCGGCTAATTTATTAAGAAATCACCCAATAATTGCATCGAAAGGGCACCAAATTACCATTATCGATCAAAAGGATTACTTCATGATGGGATTAGTAAACTTATGGATATTAAGTGGGATCAGAACACTTCAAGACTCTAAAATTCCTCTCAGTAAGCTGGAAAATAAAGGAATAAGATTTTTACATGATGAAGTTACAGCGATTGATGTTATATCAAAAACTGTCACAATTGGCAGAGCTTCTAATCTTAAATTGGAATATGACTATTTGGTGATAGCATTAGGCACAGAATTTGCGCTAGATGAAGTCAACGGATTTTCTGAAAACGGAGGCATTAATTTGTATGATGCCGACCAAATTCCAAGCTTAAGGAAAAAACTCCTCTCATTGAAGAACGGAAGAATAGCAATATGTATAACGTCCGTACCTTACAAGTGCCCTCCAGCGCCATATGAAGCATCGTTACTGATCAACGATATATTATCGAAAAACGGTTCTCGAGACTCTGTCTGCATTGATATATATACACCAACTCCAATTGCTCTACCTGTAGCCGGACCAAAGATAAGCCAGAGTGTTGTTAACATGCTTAATGCTAATGACATTCATTTTCATCCGTCACATAAAATAAAGGAAGTATTAGATAAAGGAAAAATTGACTTCGAAAATGGAAAGAGGGTTGATTATAATATACTTATAGGTATTCCGCCACACAAAGCGCCTGCGGTTATAAGAAATTCAGGTCTTATAAAACAAGGACAAAATTATATGAGTGTTGACAAACATACTCTTAAAACAGAATATGAAAATGTTTTCGCGATAGGGGATGTAAACGAGATAAAGGCGAATGGAAATATTTTTATCCCCAAAGCTGGAATATTTGCAGAAGCTCAGGCGAAGGTGGTAAGCCAACTAATTATTGACGATATTAATACTAACAATTTGTCTTTATCATCGTCATCAAGATTTGATGGAAAAGGCTTTTGTTTTATGGAAACTGGTAATCAGCAAGCAGGTTATGTAAATGCCGATTTTTATAACGAGGAAGGTCCTGCTGCATCACTTGAACCACCATCAAAGGAATCATATAAAAAGAAAATAGATTTCGAAATAAGTAGATTGAAGGAGTGGTTTTGATGATAAAGTTATGTATATTGCATTGATGTTCTATCAAAAACACGATCTGGTTAGTGAATATCATTGAATCTAATCTATTTGATGCCGAAGCACAGGAATGGCAGGAGTGCAAGTCTACAATACAAAACAAGCTGAAAATCATTTTCAGTAGACATTCCAACTGGACGCTGTTTCAAATGAATCTCATGGCTAATGAGTTTCAATCATATGCTTGATAATCAATAGAAAATGTGTATCAAACTATTGGCATTGGTCTGAAGATTAGGGGTTAGCCTTAATGGGAATTCCCAATAGTGATCTTACTAAAGATGCGAGAATTAAATTAACCAAAGATTAATTAATTCAAAAATCAATCTGAAACCGCTTTCATACTTCCTATCATTTTTCATGAGGTGTTTTTAGAAGTCCTTTGTCCGTGTTGATAACTACCATCTGATGGATAGATCACCAACAATCCCGTTTATTGTTGCACCATCATTATCTAGCTTATCCTTAATTTCATTTTCTTTATTTGATGCTCTAGTTTTCAATATTTTCAATATTTTGTTGAAGGATTTCTGTTCATTTCTTGAAAATTAGGTGACATTATTTGGTCAACTCTTATCTGTCTTATTCAAAAAGCTTATTTTCACTTCTGTTCAAGATTATGAATATCTTCTTCCAGAGTTTTCTCGGTAATGCCATGAATAGATCTACTGAGGAATTTTTCTAATATTCCATAATGAAGTTCCCCTTCTAATCTTATTTGAGTGCTGCCCGGACTTACTTCCTGGCATCTAATGGTCGTTACACTTCCTTTACCATTTCCATCTATTATTTCTATTCGTATAATATTCTCATTGCCAAGCCTAGTGAGCCTATTAATTGACGTGATCTTCTTACCATGAAATGAACCTTGTTGCTCAAATTCTATACTATTATTTTCTCCTTCTTTCTTGCTAACAATTCTGACATTCTTAATATATTCTGGATGAAAGCGAGGCAGCTCTTCTACATTCGTGAAATAATCTAAGACATGTTGAGCAGAGGCCTTAACCTCCTTGTTTAGTTCAATTCGAATAGTCATGTACTGTCAATATATTAGAGCTAACATCAAAATATATGCAAATCGATATGCGCAATAGTGGCATCTTACTAGCTGCGCTTGCTATGAAGGATGCGATCACAAATGTAAGCACTACGATCTTTGTTCTAATCATTGTTTTAGCAAATAGGGCATAATATTTGAGGTTTTCTGTTGGATTGGTGTATTGATAATGAGTATCCGCTTGGAATCGATTTGATACATATGCACAAGTAGATTGCTATCTGTGTTACCGCTGTTTAGTCCTAGTATGTGTGGTAGATTTAATTAACCTTTGTAGAAACATGTCTGATGGAGTCAGACCATTGATTCCTCCATGTTCCCGTGTCTCATTGTATTCCTTAACAAACATATCGTATCTTAGCTTACCATCCTCTATATTGGGTATATCCTCTAATGCTAGAAATTCATTTTTCACCATCCTTGTAAGCTAAATTGTCACCTATGTTAGCAAGTACAACACCTAGTAGTTGGATAAACGAATCTGGATAGTGGTACTGTGCACCCCTCTTTCCATTATTCATACTATCTAATTCAGTATATCAACTATCTATGACATCAAAATCTAGAATAACTTCACCTCGCCTAACTAGTGATTTGTTATAAAAAGACCAGTTAACCATGTCCAGCAATGATCTCGTTACATATTAGCTAAATCTCAATTGGTCAACAAACTCATACCAACATGATAATGATTTATGCAACAAAGCAAATTAAGCTACAGTCTACAGAAGAAAGTATAGTTCAGTTTAGCTTTTTCGATTTAACAAAGTTTATTCATGCCTCAACAAAAACTCAACCACTTTCCGGATAGGCTCTTAGTCGTGTCGTGTATTCTAGGAATAATTTAGCTGCAAATGAGACATATTTTGGTTGAGTTATATTATGGAAATGGAATTGCATTTATAGTTGAGGGT
>Ga0307429_1001280_pt1 | contig 12186 bp, 10 predicted proteins | sample SalMarWE160230MG_FD_202151 | JGI IMG/M metagenome (GOLD analysis project Ga0307429, IMG submission 202151) | Salt marsh sediment microbial communities from the Plum Island Ecosystem LTER, Massachusetts, United States - WE1603-230 | ecosystem: Environmental > Aquatic > Marine > Intertidal zone >...
CCGACGAGCTGCCGGCCCGTGAGCCCGCTCATGCTGGGGTCAGAAGCAGCCGAAAAGGGCCCCGTGAGGCCGGGGAACGCGCATCAGGAGTCGCGAGGCGACACCGAGATCCCCCGGCTCCCGCCCGAAGAGGCCTCGATCTGCGCCGCCCGCCTGCGCACCAACGTCGAGCGTGCGCTGCGCGGCAAGCCCGAAGTGGTCCGCCGCGCCATCGAATGCCTGATCGCCGGCGGCCACCTGCTGCTCGAGGACGTGCCGGGCGTCGGCAAGACCACGCTGGCGCAGGCGCTCGCGCGCTCGGTGGATGCGCGCTTCCGACGCATCCAGTTCACCAGCGATCTGCTGCCCAGCGACCTGCTCGGCACCTCGCTGCCCGAGGCCGGCGCCAGCGGAGCCGCGAGCTTCCGCTTCCAGCCCGGTCCGATCTTCGCGAACGTGGTGCTCGCCGACGAGATCAACCGCGCCAGCCCGAAGGCGCAGTCGGCGCTGCTCGAGGCCATGAGCGAGGGCGCCGTCACGATCGAAGGCACCACGCACCGGCTGCCGCGCCCGTTCTTCGTGATCGCCACCCAGAATCCGCTCGAGCACCACGGCACGCACCCGCTGCCGGAATCGCAGCTGGACCGCTTCCTGATGCGCCGCGGCATCGGCTACCCCGAGGTCGGCGACGAGGCGGCGGTGCTGCGCGAGGACCCCGCGCACACGGCGCTGCCGAAGCTGACGCCGGTGCTCGACACGCGGACGGTGCTGGCGATGCAGCACGCGGCCGAGGCCATCAAGTTCGGCGACGCGCTCGTCGACTACCTGCTGCGCATCGTGCATCAGACCCGCCAGCACGAAGCGCTCGAGTTCGGGGTCTCGCCGCGCGGCGCCATCGCGCTGCGGCGGGCCGCCCAGGCCCGCGCCCTGGTCGATGGACGCGACTACTGCATTCCCGAAGACGTGCGCGAGCTGGCACTCGACGTGCTGGCTCACCGCGTCCTCGCCGATCCCCGCGGCGGACGCACCCGCAGCGGCGAGGAGACCGCGTGGATCGTCCGCGAGATTCTCGAGCAGGTGCCCGTCCCGCTCTGAGTCGCAACGCCCGCTGGCTCGAGCCCCTGCGCCGCTGGCTGCGGCCCCCCCGGCGGCTGCGCCCCACGCGCGCGGGCTGGGCCTTCTTCGCCATCACCTTCGGGGTGGGCTTCGCCGCGCTCAACACGGGCAACAACCTGCTCTACCTCGTGCTCTCGCTGATGCTCGCCTTCCTGGTGCTCTCGGGCGTGCTCTCGGAGTCGGCGCTGCGCGGCATCGGCGTGCGGCGCCGCCTGCCGCGCGAGCTCTACGCCGGGACGCCTTCGGGCGTCGTGCTCGAGATCACCAACCACCAGCGGCGGGTTCCAGCCTTCGCGGTGGTGATCGAGGACCGCGTGGCCGAGTCCGAGGCGGCGCAGCGCGCGGCGGGACGCGTGTTCGCCCTGCGCGTGGGACCCGGCGAGACCCAGAGCCGCAGCTACCGCTTCGTGCCCGCGCGGCGCGGTCCCCTGCACTTCCATGCCTTCGAGGTGTATACGCGCTTCCCGTTCGGGCTCTTCTCCAAGGCCCTCACGCTCGAGGCGCCGGCCGGCGCGCTGGCCTACCCGGCCGTGGAGCTGCTGACGCTTCCCTCCGACTTCGGCAGCGCCCGCGACGCCGGCGAGCGGGCCAGCGAGCAGCGGGGCGCGGGCTCGCTGGCCTCGAGCCTGCGCGACTTCCGGCCGGGCGATCCCACGCGCCGCATCCACTGGCCCGCCTCGCTGCGCCGCGGCCACCTGCTGGTGCGCGAGGCCGAGAGCGAGCAGCGGCCCGAGGTCGAGGTGCGGCTGCGCACGCAGGGCCAGGCGACGGGCGAGCGCTTCGAGCGCGCCGTGCGCTGGGCGGCCTCGGAGGTCGCTGCGCTGCTCGAGGCGGGCCTCCGGGTGGCGCTGCGGACCGACGCGGCGCACATCGCCGCCGCTTCGGGACCGCTCCAGCGAGGTCGGCTGCTGGGCTTCCTGGCGCGCGTCGAGCCCGACCGCGCCGACGGGGCGCCGCTGTGAGCCGCCGCAGCTTCCGCGCCCGCGTCGCCGCGCCGCGTCCCGCCTCGGCCTGGCTGCTGGTCACCGTCGCCAGCGCCACGCTCTGGATCACCCAGCAGCTCGATCCCTGGGCCACGTCCCTGCAAGCGGCCGCGCTGCTGGTCTCTCTGTGGCGCCGCGAACGCCCCTTCGCCTGGCAGCAGAGCGGCATGGTGCTCAACCTGGGCATGCTCGGGATCGTCGCCGCCACGATCTCCGTGGCGCTGCGCGGCGAGCCCACGACGATCGCGCTCGCCTACTTCGCGCTGCTGACCCAGGGGCTCCAGCTGCTCGACGCCCGCCCGCGACCGACGGAGTTCCTGCTCGTGACGCTCACGCTCTTCCAGGTCGTGCTGGCCTCGAACCTCACGGACAGCGTCTTCTTTCCTCCGCTGCTCGCCGCCTTTGCCTACGCCACCATCTGGACCCTGCTCATCCACACGCTGCGCAGCGAGGCGATCGAGGCGGGCGATCCACAGGGCGTGAGCCGGGCCATCACGCCGGGGCTGCTGCACACGACGCTGGTGGCGTCGACGCTCTCGGTGCTGCTCGCGCTGCTGCTCTTCGTGACGCTGCCGCGTCTGCGCACGAGCGTGGTGCGGGGTGTGGCCGGCGGACCCGACCGGATGGTGTCGGGCTTCTCGGACCGCGTGGCGCTCGGCGCGCTGGGGCGCATCCGGCTGGACGCGGGCGTCGTGCTGCGGATCGAGACGCTCGAAGGCACGCCGCCGCCGCCGGGCGCCGGCTACTGGCGCGGCCTGGCCTTCGACCGCTTCGACGGCACCAGCTGGTCGATCACGCCGCCGGATCGGCTGCACGTGGCGGGAAGCGCCGAGGGCGGGGTCGCCTTCGGACGCCACCCGGAAGAGATCGACCTGGTGCAGCGCGTGGTGCGCGAGCCCGCCGAAGCCGGCGTGCTCTTCCGCGCCGGCGATGCACGAGAGCTCCACGGCACCGTGCGGCGCCTCCAGCGCGACACCAGCGGCGGCCTCTACGCGGCCGGCCAGGACGACGAGCGCGTGCGCTACACGATCGCGACGCGACGCGCGAACTGGGGCGAGACGGCGCTGCGGCGCGACGTGGCCGAGCCCGATCCGCACTGGCCGGAGCGCGACCTCCAGCTGCCCGAGCTCTCGCCCGCGGTGGCCGAGCTGGCGCGCTCGATCGCCGCCGGGCTCGACACCGACGCCGAGCGCGTCCGCGCGGTCGAGACCCACCTGCTTCGCCACGGGCGCTACAGCGACGTTCCCCCGACGCTCGACCCCGCGAGCGAGCGCTCGCCGATCGAGGCCTTCCTGCTGGGCAGCCTGTCCGGCCACTGCGAGTACTTCGCCTCCTCGATGGTGGTGCTGCTCCGCAGCCTGGGGATTCCGGCGCGCCTGGTGAACGGCTTCGCCGGCGGCCAGCCGAATCCGATCGGAGACTTCGTCGAGCTCAAGCGCTCCGACGCCCATACCTGGGTGGAGGTGCGCTACGCGCGCGCCGGCTGGGTGCGCTACGACCCCACGCCGGCCGATCTGCGCGCCCGGCCGCCGGCCCCGCCCTCGGCGTCCGAGCGCCTGCGCCAGCTCGCCAGCGCCGTCGAGCTGTGGTGGTTCCAGCGCGTCGTCGGCTTCGACCGCTCCGACCAGATCCACGCGCTCAAGCGCGCCTGGCTCGCCTGGCGCGGAGCGTTCGGGAGCGACAGCCCGCGCCGGCGCCACCCGGGCCAGCGCGTGGCGGCCGCCGACTGGGGCGCGTTCCTGCACCGGGCCGGCCCCTGGTCCGCGCTGCTGCTGCTCGCCGGGCTCGGCCTGGTCCGGCGACGGCGGCGCGGTCGCGCCGCAGCACGCCTGCCCGCCGGCTACGCCCGCGCGCTGCGGCTGCTGGCGCGCCGGGGCCTGGTCCGCGCGCCCGCCACCACGGCCCGCGAGTTCGCGCGCACGGTGCGCGCCCAGCAGCCGGTCATGGTGGCGCAGGCCTTCGACGCGCTGACCGAGGACTATCTCGCCGAGCGCTTCGGCCGACGCGCGCCGCCGGCCGGCGCTCGCCACCTGGCCGTGCTCGAGCGCGGACTCGAGCCGCGACGCGGCGGGCTCAGGAGACGTTCCGCCGTTCGCAGCTGAGGACCTTCCAGCCCTCTCCCACCTCGGCGACGGCCCGCTCGCGGGCCTCGTCCTCCGAATCGGCCTTCACCTCCAGGAAGCGCGATCGCGAGCCGTGGACCTGACCCAGGCGGACCCGGAAGCAGCCGCTCGGCTCCGGCCGCGGCGGAGCCCCGAGCGAGCGCCGCGCCGCCTCCAGCGCCCGGCGCTGGAGGCGGCCCCGCGCCTTCGCGCGCGGCGGCGGGCGGGAGGGCTGCGCAGGCTTCTCTTCAGCGCTGGGCAGCTTGGTCCGCTGCATCTCCGCGATCAGCGCGTAGTACGCCTCGGGTGCCTGCTCGATGCGCACGCCCAGTCCGCCCTGCGCGACCGTCACCAGGCGAGGCGGCACCACCTTGCGCCGCGCCACCCGCGCCTGGATCGGCAGGGGTTCGGCCTGCCCCGGTACCGCGAGCTCGACCCGCAGCCCGGTGCCCGGCTCCGCGGGCGCGGTCGTCTGGATGAAGAGACCGGAGCCCGAGAGGTCGAGCACGATGCCGGAGTAGTGCCGCTTCTCGATCGTCAGCGCACAGCTGAGCCGCTTGCGTGTCCGCTCCAGCCGGCTGGGCTTCGACATGCGTCCTGCTCCGGGCCCCGCGGGACCCCGGGGGGTCCTCTGCGGCTTCGGCTGGCGGCAAGTCCGTCTTGAGCCGGGCCTCAGGGGACTCCGAGCAGCGGGTGCGTCTGCGGCACCAGCCGCACGTCGGCCAGCCGCCGCTCGAGCCGCGCCACCAGCCCGAGCAGCCGGCGCGGCTCCGGGCGGCGCCGCACCGGCCCGAACGGCGTCACGGGCTGCACCACCAGCGGGATCGCCGGGTCGAGCTTCGCGATGCGCTCGGCCATCGCGTCGAGCTCCTCGTCCCGGCTGGCCTCGGTCACCACCACCTTGACCAGCACCTCCGGCGCGCGCCGGGCTAGCGCGAGGAAGCGCGCGTGCGCGTCGTGGAAGCCGCCCGCGCTGGGCTCGCCCGGAGCCGCGCGACGCACGTCGCTGGCGAGCTTCCAGTCCATCGCCACCACGTCGATTCGATCGATCACGCGCGCGAGCGCCTCCACCGCGAGACCGTGCGTCTCGAGGTGCAGCCGCGGCCCGCTGCCGCGCAGCGCCTCGGCCAGCCCGCGCACGGCCTCGGGCTGGAGTAGCGGCTCTCCTCCCGTGAAGCTCACGAAGCGGTGGGCCCCCACCTCGAGCGCCGCGGCTGCGTCGAGCGCCGCGTCGAGCGTCACCGGATTCGGCAGCGTGCGGAACTCGGCGCTCCCCCGCGCCCGCTCGACGCGGCAGTGCTCGGCGGGACGCCAGGTGTGCGGCGAGTCGCACCAGCGGCAGCGCAGATCGCACTCTCCGAAGCGCACGAAGAGCGTGCTCGCTCCGACGTGGATCCCCTCGCCCTGCACCGACGAGAAGATCTCGACGAGATTCGCCGTCTGCCCCAGCGGTCAACCCTCGAAGATGGAGCGCCCCATCGCCACCTCGGCGACCGTCTCGTCGAGACGCTCGGGTCTGAGGTGCACGTCGCGGACGCGGATGCGCGCCACGTGATCCTCGTCGCGCAGCGCCTCGATCCACGCATGCTTGGCGGCGAGGTGGTCTACCATGGCACCGAGATCCAGCGCGTGGCGTCCGCGGGCGTCGTCGCTGCTCAGCACCACGAGCTCCTGGCTCTCCCGATAGGCCAGCGAGATCTCCGCCGTGAACCGTTCGCGGGCCACGCGCGCGGCCAGGTGCAGGTCGAGCTCCTCGGGCACGGGCACCACCACCAGCTCGTGCCCGCCGAAGTGCACCACGCGGAAGTCGCGCTCCGCGACGTAGGCGACCTCGGGCGGATCGGGCGGCACCGGCGCGTCGCCGGCCTCCTTCGCGAGGTCGCTCGGGCGCCCGGTCAGCAGCGGCTGGAACGGACCGCGGTGATCGCCCGGCTGGCTCGCCAGCTCGCCGAGCCGGTGCCACCAGACGCGTCCCCAACGCTCGTAGTCGTGCTGGCTGAAGCGCCCCGTCGCGAGCTCGACGAGCTTGTCGGAGAAGCGGCTGCGCCGCGTGCACATGGCCAGCACCGGAGCGATGGAGCTGCCGCTGCCGGGCTGCACGTCGACGCTGTCGGCCCCGATCGCCTGGCGCAGGGACTCGAGATCCTCAGGCGGCCAGTCGTGGTGGTCGTACCAGAAGAGCCGGCCGCTGTAGAGCGCCGCCGCCTGGATGGTATCGCGGGCCGGCCGCGCCTCGAAGCCCACCACGTGGATCGGGGTCTCACGGCGCAGGTCCGTCGCGACGCTGCGGAAGAACGTCATCAGCTCCGACTGCGGATAGATCCAGAAGCCCTCCACCAGCCGGATGTCGCGCGCCAGCAGGAGCGCGGCGATCACGCTGTCGCGGTCCGCGTGCGCGACGATCGCCGAGCGACGCCGCGGCGGCTTCGCCGTCTCCTCCGGCTCCGGCTCCACCGTCATCTTCGCGAGGCGCGCGCGCCGCCTCGCCTCGCGCTCCGCCGCCCAGTCCTCTTCGCCGGCCTCTTCACCGACCTCCTCGTCGCCGTCGCCCTCCTCGCCCTCCTCCTCCTCGTAGCGGGCCGACGACTCCTCTTCCTCGAGAACGGCGTCGCCGATCGGGGCCAGCGTGGCGCCGGGATCGTGCTCGAGGTCCGAGCCGAGCAGGTCCTCCACTTCGTCCTCGTCGCCTTCCGGCTCCGCGGCGACCGCGGCACGCGCATCGGGCGCCGCCTCCTCGCCGTAGCCCGCGCGCCGTCCCCGACGCCGCCCACGGCGTCGGCGACGCGGGCGGCGTGCGTCTCGAGGCTCGCTGTCGCCGCGCTCCGACGCGCCCTCGTCGTCGAGATCGAAGAGCGACATCTCCTCGACCTCGCCGGAGCGACGCTCCTCGGGCTCGCGCTGCCTCGGCGGCTCCGGAGTCTCGGCGCGGGGCGCCGGGGGTGCCGGGGCGACCGGCGACCGCGGCTCGCCGCGCTCGGCCGCAGGGCGCTCGGGCTCGCGACGCCCCCCCAGCGGTGCACCCGCGCCCGTGTCGCGCAGCCTCAGCTCGGGCGTGCCGCTGCGGCGGCCGCGCACCTCGTAGAACGCATGCTCGGGCGTCAGCGACGACAGCACGTCCAGCACCGCGGCGTCGCTCTCCTCGGCCGCCAGGGCGAGGCGGAAGCCGGCGAGCTGCAGCGGCGCGCGCGCCCGCGCGAACAGCAGCGGCAGCGCGGGCCGCAGCGCGAGCATCGCCTCCAGGATCGGCGCGAGGTTCGCGAGCCGCAGGCGCTCGCGCAGCGCCGCCACCACCGGCCGGCCCTCGGCGTCGAGGCCGACGAGATCGAGCACCTCGGGGTCCGAGCCGCCGAGCGGCCAGGGCGTCACCGACCGCAGCCCCGCAACGTCGCCGAGGATCGGCAGCAGCTGTGCGCGTAGGGCCTCCTCCGAGGCCCGGGTGCGGCGGTCGTTGAGCTGCTTGCGCAGCTGGCCCTCGAGCCGGTCCATCGCCGCGGCGAGACCCTCGCGGCTCAGCGTCACGGTGGATCGCTCGGGCAGCAGCGTGTCGAGCACCACGCGCGAGCCGGCCGCGCGCAGCACCGCGGTTCGCCGCGAGAGCAGCACCAGCTCCGAGCTGCTGGCCAGGCCGCGCACCGCGCCTCCGTGCTTCGCCGCCAGGCCCTCGAGCGCGGCCAGCGCGCGCAGGAACAGGCGTCGGTCCTCCGGTCGTTCGAGCGCCGAGGCCGCGCTGGCCGCGGGCAGTGCCACAGCGGCCGCTTCGCGCTCGGGCTCCACGCCGGTGCCGTCCTCGCCCAGCGCGGAGACGGCCAGCGCGCGGAAGCCGAACGGCACCTCGCCCAGCAGCGTCAGCAGCCGGCGCGCCCCGATCGACCACTGCGGGGCCACGGCGATCGCCTCGCCGCGGAAATCCTCCTCGCGGTGCAGCCGCTGCGCCTGCGCCAGTGTCGCGAGCACCGCATCGCCGCCGTGGCGCGGCGCAAAGCCCACCAGCACGCGCTCCCCCGCCTCGCTCTGCCCCGTTCCCAGCGCCGCGAAGCCCGCCGGCACGTCCTCGGTCTCGAGCGGCTCGAGGCTCGCTGCGGGTATCAGCTGCTCGGCGCACAGCCGTTCGAACCAGCGGGCCGCATCGATCGGCCCGTTCCGGCCATCCCCGGAGCTGCGTCCCCGGCGTCCCCTACCAAAGCGACGTCGCATTCAAGCCTCCCCTTGGCCTTCGGCCGGTGTCAGCACGAGCCTGCCGGCCTCGAGCAGCGCGAGCGTCGCGTCGATCGCCGCTCGGCGGAGCTCGGCCAGCAGGCGGTCGTGGCTCACCACCAGGCTCGTCCGGTCCTTCTGCTTGGCGTAGTCGAGCAGCAGCCCCCCGAGCCGCTTGCGATCCGAGTAGACGTTCTTGACCAGCAGGCCCCACTTCGCCAGCGGTACCTCGAAGCGCGTATCCCGAAGCTCCTGGAGATCCTCGGGCAACATCCCCTTGTGGATCTCGAGCACCACGGAGTCCTGCTGGAGCGAGGCCCGCCAGAAGCGACCGTGCGCGAGCATCACGGCGTGCGGCCGCCCGCCCCGGGCTGGATCAGGCTCGACCGGCCCTCCTCCTCCCGGATGCCGTCCTCGAGCTGGCGCAGCACCGGAGCCAGCACCAGCTCGATCAGCGCGCGGGCCACGGGGTTCTCCTGCGGATCGCCCTCGCGCAGGCGCGCCGCGGCGGCCAGGCAGGCTCGCGCGTCGTCCACGCGCCCGCTCTGCCAGAGCACGTAGGCCGTCTCCTCGAAGCGGTGGGCCGTGCGCTCGGCGAAGGGCTCCGCGAAGAGCTCGGGCAGCGCGTCGCCCAGCGCGCGATCGATCTGCTCGCGTCGGCGCGCGCCGGAGACGATCACCGCTCCCCGCGCCAGCTCACCCAGCCGCTCGGCGAGCGCATGCAACGCCTTCGCCTCCGGCGGCCAGGGCCCGATCGCGGCGTCGCGCACCAGCTCGACCGCGCGCGCCAGCGCGGCGGGCTCCGCCTGGCCTCCGAGCGCGTCGCGCGCCAGCTCTCCCGGGGTCCGCGTGCCCGCAGGCGCCTGCGCGACCTGGGCGCGCCATTCAGAGAAGCCGCGCGGCAGGCCGCGCTCCGGCGACTGCGCGGCGGCCACCCGCTGCACCAGCGCCCGCACGGCTGCGGGCGGTGCGCTGACGGCGGCCAGGTCGCCGGCTCCGGCGCTGGCCTTGAGGAAGCGCCGCGCCTTGCTGCGGCTGGTGCTGTAGACGCGGCAGTCGATCACACCCCGACCCTCGTCGAGCAGCAGCTCGAACACCCGCGCGCCTCCGGAGGGATGGGACGTCACCAGGTAGGCCGCGCGCGCGCCTCCGGGGTCGAGCGGGGAGAGCATCGCCTCGTCGAGGGCCTCCTCGACCCGCGGCAGGGTGGCGATCAGCGGCCCGGGCGGGGACTCGGGGACGGCGACGCCCCGCGAACGCAGCCGGTGCTGCGCGCGCCGCAGCGCCTTGCGCCCGGTCTTGGGGAGACCCGCCTCGTGGATCTGGAGCAACGCGGCGGCGCCGGCCTCGGAATCCTCGGCCCAGGCCTCCGCGAGCTCCGCGCCGTCGTCCGGCTCGTGCTCGAGCAGCCAGCGCAGCACCCGGGCCGCCGCGTCCGGCTCGAGCAGCTCCAGCAGACGGGCCGGATCTCCGTTGGCCGGGCGGATCCCCTGCGCCTCGGCGCGCAGCTGACTGGCGGCCCGCTCCAGGGCCTCGGCCAGCCCCACGCCGCTGGGCTTGCTCATGACGTCTCCGTGCGGATCCACTCGAGGTACGCGTCGCTCCCGCCGGCGGCGGGAAGCTCCAGGACCTCGGGAAGCTCGTAAGGATGGAGCTCCTTCACCCGCGCCGCCAGCGCGGCGCCGCGCTCGGCGCGCGTCTTGGCCACCAGCAGGAGCTCGGCAGCGTCCTGCACCCGACCCTGCCAGCGGTAGAAGGAGCGCACACCCGGCACCACGTTGACGCAGGCCGCCAGCCGCTCCTCCACCAGGGCACGAGCGAGCTGCTCGGCGCACTCGGCGTCGGGGGCCGTAACGAGCACCACGCGCAGATCGCTCCCGGCCCCGCTCACGTCGCGCCCCCGCAGCGCCGCTCGTGCTCCTCCATCGCGAACCGGTCGGTCATGCCCGCCACGTAGTCGGCGATGGCGCGGGCCTCGCCGTCGGCCTCGAAGTGTTCCCGCACGTGGTCGGGCAGGTCGCCGGCGTTCTCGCAGAAGCTCTCGAAGAGATCGCCCAGGATGTGCTCGGCCTGCTCGGCGTTGCGCACCACGTGCGGGTGGAGATAGAGCTCGCGGTGGAGGAAGCGCTTGAGCTCGCGCTTGTCCTTCTCCAGCTCGGAGGAGAGACCCACCAGGCGCTGCGGCCAGCGACGCACCGCATCCACCGAGTCCAGCCGGGGATCGACCAGCCGCTCGCCCGTGGCCTCCACCAGGTCGGTGACCAGGTGGTTGATCATGGCCACGATGATCTGAGCGCGCAGCACCCGCGGCGCGACCCGGCCGAGCTGCGCGACCAGCCGAGCGCGCACCTCCCGCCAGAGCGTCACGCCGTCGAGCTGCTCGAGCTCGAGCAGCCCGGAGCGCAGGCCATCGTCGAGATCGTGGTTCGTGTAGGCGATCTCGTCGGCAAGATCGGCCACCTGCGCCTCGAGGCTCGGCTGCGGCGTCGCCTCCGGAACCGGCACGGGGTGCTCCCAGTGGCAACCGTGCTTGAGGATCCCTTCGCGCGTCTCGTAGGAGAGATTCAGGCCGCGGAAGCGCGGATAGCGGTCTTCGAGGAGGTCGACGATGCGCAGGCTCTGGCGGTTGTGGTCGAAGCCGCCGTGCTCCTTCATGAGCCGCGCCAGCACCCGCTCGCCGGCGTGTCCGAACGGCGGATGCCCGAGATCGTGGGCGAGCACCACCGCCTCGGCGAGATCCTCGTTCAGGCGCAGCGCACGGGCGACGGTGCGCGAGATCTGCGCCGCTTCGAGCGTGTGCGTCAGCCGGTTCCGGAAGTGGTCGCCCTCGTGGTAGACGAACACCTGGGTCTTGTACTCGAGGCGGCGGAAGGCTCGCGAGTGGAGGATGCGGTCGCGGTCACGCTGGAAGCTGCTGCGATACGCGTGCTCCGCCTCCGGATGGAGACGGCCGCGAGAGTCCCCGCTGTGGACCGCTGCGCTGGCGAGGCGCTCGTGCTCCTCGCGCTCGAAGTCCTCCCGGCGGCGCACGCCCCTCACCGGGCCGCCTCCCGGTCGGCTGCCTCGAGCACTTCCCGGAGCTGCGCGCGCGAGTCGGCGTCGATCTGGCCGAGCGGCGCGTCGCCGTCGCCGACGAGCGCGTAGAGGGCCAGGCCCACGGCGGCCAGCCCCAGCAGCAGGGCGAGCCAACGCCGGGAGCGCGTCGCCTTCCTGCGGGAGGCCGCCTTGCCTCGGCTGCTCATGCTGGGTCGCTCGGTTCGGCTCGCTGTGCACCGGCTGCGAGGTGGGACGCCGCGCGCTCAGCGGGGTGCGCGCGGCTGGAGGGCATTCCCAGGGTAGGAGTGGCCCCCGAGGGTGTCAACGCGCGTCCCGTGACGCATCCGTTTGATTCCACGATGGTTTTGGAGAGGCTGCGGGTAAGATGCAGACATGCCGCCCGCCTCCTTGCCGCGGCGACTGCTGCTCGGCCCGGGGCCCTCGAACGTGCACCCGCGCGTCCGGGCCGCGCACGCCCAGCCGATGATCGGCCACCTGGATCCCGCCTTCCTGGCGCTGCTCGACGAGGTGCAGCAGCAGCTGCGGCAGCTCTTCGGCACGACCAACCGCATGACCCTGCCGCTGTCCGGAACCGGGAGCGCGGGGATGGAGGCCTGCCTGGTGAACCTGCTCGAGCCGGGCGATCGCGCGCTGGTGGGCGTCGCCGGCGTGTTCGGCGAGCGCATGTGCGAAGTGGCCAGCCGCGCCGGCGCGCAGGTCTCGCGCGTCGAGACGGAGCCCGGCACGCCCCTCGACGAGGCTCGCATGGCCGAGGC
>Ga0307429_1001283_pt1 | contig 12170 bp, 11 predicted proteins | sample SalMarWE160230MG_FD_202151 | JGI IMG/M metagenome (GOLD analysis project Ga0307429, IMG submission 202151) | Salt marsh sediment microbial communities from the Plum Island Ecosystem LTER, Massachusetts, United States - WE1603-230 | ecosystem: Environmental > Aquatic > Marine > Intertidal zone >...
CGATACCAGACGATGAGAAAAGGGTCAAAGGGAATTCGTTGAGAAAGGACAAAACAAAGCAAAAGGGAAATGGAGAAGGAAAAGGAGAGGATGGTAAAAGAAGGATAAAAATATTTTTTTAATTTATTCTGAAACAGGGAGATAAAGGTTCCGCTACCACCGAAACCAAGGAGAGCAACACTAATGATCATATAAGCAAAGTGCGACCAGCTCGTTATAGAAAAGATCCTCATCAAGAGGATTTCGTAGGAAAGGATGGAGAAGGAAATCAGGAATATGGAAAAAAAGAGGGCCACTCTAGTGCTTTCCTAACAGGGGAACAAATCTTACCGGAAGGACACTTCTGGCGGTAATTTTACCGTCCTTCTTTTTCACCAGCATCAAGTTTTGAGTCCAGAAAACACTCCCTACCGGTATGCACATTGTTCCTCCGTCTTTTAATTGCCCAATCAAGGGAGGGGGAATATGAGTGGCAGCACAGGTAACAATGATTGCATCAAAGGGAGCTTCCTCTGGCCAGCCATAATATCCATCAGCCACCTTAACCTTTACATTGTGGTAACCCAGATTTCTTAATCTTTTCCCGGCCATTGTTCCCAATTCTTCAAATATTTCTATAGTATAAACCTCTTTAACAATTCCGGAAAGAATAGCCGCCTGGTAACCCGAGCCAGTGCCCACCTCTAAGACCTTATCTTTTTCACCAAGACCTAAAAGCTGCGTCATCAGAGCTACGATGTAAGGCTGAGAAATGGTCTGCCCGAAGCCAATGGGTAAAGGTCTATCCTCATAAGCAGAGTTTATAAGATCTTCTGAGACGAACTTGTGGCGAGGAACATTACTCATGGCCAAAAGGACTTTTTCATCCTTGACTCCTCTAGCCACAATCTGATCTGCCACCATTTTCTCCCTTTGCAGTTCATACGTATACTCTTCCTTTCTAATCCCAAAAGTATAAATCACGAACACCAGAATTAGCACCAGACCCACTATCATTGCTACATAAATTAAATATTTTCTCATTTTCCTCTTAGCCTGCAAATTGTAGACAATATCGACAAAATCGATAAATTTATCGACGATTTTTTTATCGAAATTTTTCTTTCAACCAACTGCTAAAGACAGGATCGGCAATCTTATACACGCCTCTTTCTTCTTTTCTGACCATCCCCTTAGTTATTAGATATTCTAAATACTTACTTACCACGTTTGCTCCCTCTTCTAACCTCCGGGAAATTTAATTTAATTTACTTTTCTCCATCCCTGCCATAGTTCGCAAAGTCGCTCGTTCCCGGTCACTCAATCTATAAAACTCCTCGCTAAAGATTATATCGCCTTCTTCTGTGAGTGTTTCCTTAAAAACTCTTTCTATTACCTCTTTATTAATTGATTCAACATCTGTCCTTTCTAACTGCTCTTATTACATGGGCCTCGCCTGGCACCCAATATTTTTCCATCCCCGGAGCAAAGGGAACCGGCGTGTCCAGAGCACATACCCTTTTATCTATTTTACCCCTATCCCTTGGAGGAACTGATAAACACAGAGGGGAAGGTCACTGCTGTAGCCTCCTTCCAGGACAGCAAAGCAAGGTCTACCCAAATCTTTTATAGATCTGCCAATATCATAATAGGTTTTGACCTCCAGTTCCAGACTGAGAAGCCTATCTCCCTTGTATCCATCAAACCCAGCCGAGACCCCGATTAAGGCCGGATCAAATTTTTTAACCTTCTCCAGACCTTCCGAGAAAACCTGAAGATACCTTTCCTCTCCCGTCCCGGGTGAGAGAGGATAGTTAAGACAATTCTTTTGAGAAGCTTCGCCGGTCCCGGGATAGGCAGGATATTGATGTAAGGAAACATAAGCAACTCGGCGGTCGCCCAGGAAAATATCCTCAGTTCCATTCCCATGATGCCCATCAAAATCGATAATAGCCACTCTTTCAACCTTCTCTAAAGCCTTAATCACAGCTATGGCCATATTGTTAACGTAACAGAATCCGCCGAGATAATCTTTTCCGGCATGATGGCCCGGAGGCCTCAATAAGGAAAAACTTGGCTCTTCCTCCATGGCTTTTTTCATCGCTTCAACAGCCCCACCTGCCGAGAGAATAGCGTGTTCATAGACGCCACTAATATTGGGAGTATCCGCATCAAAGAACCGATTCTCTTTTACTTTATTCAGAAAAGATCTGGTGTGAACTAACAGAAGATCCCTCTCGCTGCAGACTTGAGCCTGCTGAAAAGAAAATCCCTTTTCCTTCAGATAATCGTAGGTAATCTTTACTCTTTCCGGTGATTCCGGATGACCATGAGCCCGGTATTCTAAGCACTTTTCAGAAAAGAATATCATTTTCTTCTCTTGTATCCAAGTTTATTAAAAGGAGAACTGCAACCACAAAAATACAACTATCCTATGACTACCTACTTCCCGCTGCCAGACCAATTTTATCATTAATTTTGGAAATGTAAAATAGATTTGTGAACCTAAACTATTTTTGACTTAATGAATGAAGCTTCATTTGACATAATAGGACAGTTGAGTAAGATAGAAAAAGGGAGTGAAGTTCAATGCCAGTAAAAAAAGAGTTGAGAAAATACGATTTGCAGGTTCTCAGAGAGAAACTTTCTCCCCTTTTCACAAAATCAGGAGTCATCTTAGCTTATCTATTTGGCTCTCAAGCTAAAGGAGAAATCGGACCAATGAGCGACATAGATATAGCGGTCTTATGGAACAAGGAGGAGAAAGAAAAACTAAAAAAGAGCCTTCTTTTGCAAAGTAGAATAAAAGAAAGACTCCGTACTGAATACATCGAGGTAGGATCTCTTAATGACCAGGCTCTAAGCTTTTGTTACAACGTAATTAAAGACGGCATCTGCATTTTCGGGAAAGAAAAGGATCGAGTAGAATACGAAACCTCTATCCTCAATGAATATTTAGACTTTTCATACTTAGCCGAGGAATATAATCGAGCCTTCACCCAAGCTATGCGCAAGGAAAAGTGATTTGGTAAACAAAGAAGAAATCTTTCACCGTTTAAATGAGATAAAACAGGCCACTGATTATCTTAGAAAAATAAAACTCGAGGATCTAGATAGCAGGGAGAAATTTCTTTTATCCCGCTATCACTTGCAGATAATTTTAGAAGCAATGTTCACCATAGGCAACCAGATCATTGCCAATAAGGTTTTTCGAAAGCCTGCTAGTTATAAAGATATCCTCACCGTCCTTTACGAAAATAAGATATTGGAAAAAGAACTATACTATAGGTTAATTCCTCTTGTTGATCTGCGCAATCGGCTGGTTCATACCTACTGGAAAATTCCTAAAGAAGAACTAATAGAAATAGTGAGAAATGAACTAATATACTTTAAGAAATTCGTTAGAGCCATATTGAAATGCTTAGACCACGAAGCGTAGGAAGTTCCCTCCCTGAATCCCTAGTTAAGCAAACAATCGCTCTCTTTCCTATAAGATGCCGGGGAGGATAGGCTATTGGAGAAAATGAAGAAAAAATATGAACCTCAAGCCATAGAAAAAAAGTGGGCAGATTTCTGGGAAAAAAATAACTATTTTTCTCCCCATCCGGGTAAAAAGAAAACCACCTTCTCCATAGTAATGCCTCCTCCCAATATCACTGGTGCCCTACATATGGGTCATGCTTTCAACAACACTCTGCAAGATATTGTGGCTCGCTTCAAGAGAATACAGGGATACGAGGTACTATGGGTTCCAGGCATTGACCACGCCGGCATTGCTACCCAGAATGTGGTGGAAAAAAGTCTGGCTGAAGAAGGACTAAGTAGACAAATATTAGGCAGAGAAAAATTCCTACAGCGGGTTTGGCAATGGAAAGAAAAATATGGAGAAAGAATTTTCTCCCAGCTTAGAAAATTAGGTGTCTCCTGCAGTTGGGAGGATAAATCCTTTACCATGGATAAGTCCCATTGCCAAGCGGTGGAGGAGGTATTCGTTCGCCTCTATAAAGAAGGATATATTTATAGGGGTGATTATATCATTAACTGGTGTCCTCGCTGCGAGACAGCCCTCTCAGACATCGAAGTAGAATATGAAGAAAAGCAAGGAAAACTCTACTATATAAGATATCCCTTTAAAAATAAACTAGGTGTAAAAAAGACTCATCTGGTCGTTGCCACCACCAGGCCCGAGACTATGCTAGGAGATACTGCGGTGGCAGCCAATCCGAAAGATGAAAGATATAAAAATCTTGAAGGAAGTATACTTAGCCTTCCTCTTTTAGGCCGTGAGCTCCCTTTCGTCTATGACGAATATGTTGACCCTGAGTTTGGCACCGGCATTCTTAAGGTTACCCCTGCTCATGATCCCAATGACTTTCTCATCGGTAAAAGACATAATCTTCCTGTCATTAATGTTTTAAATAAAGACGGTACCATAAATAAAAATGGAGACTCCTACCAGGGCTTAGATAGATTCGAGTGTCGCAGAAAAATTCTAGAGGACCTCAAAAGAGGAGAGTATCTGGAAAAAATCGAGGACTACCCTTACAGAATAGGCCACTGCTATCGCTGCAGGACAGAAGTTGAACCTTATCTTTCTCCTCAATGGTTCGTAAAGATGGAAAAATTGGCCAGGGAGGCAGTGAAAGCAGTTAAGGAAAAAAAGATTGAATTCATCCCTTCCTTTTGGAAAAAGGGCTACTTTCAGTGGCTGGAAAACATTCATGACTGGTGCGTATCTCGTCAGATTTGGTGGGGACACCGACTTCCAGTCTGGCACTGCCAGAGCTGTGGAAAGATGATAGTAGCCACAAGAAAGCCAACCCAATGTGATGGTTGTGGCTCAAAAGACTTGGAACAAGACCCGGATGTCCTTGATACCTGGTTTTCCTCGAGTCTCTGGCCATTTTCTACTCTGGGCTGGCCCGAAAAGAAAGAGAAGCTGAAGAAATTCTATCCTACTTCCCTTCTCTGTACAGCCTGGGACATTTTATTTTTCTGGGTCTCTCGTATGGTAATGATGGGCCTTAAATTTACTCATCAGATCCCCTTTCGCCAAGTTTACATCCATCCTCTAATCGGCGATGAGAAAGGAGAAAAAATGAGTAAATCTAAGGGAAATGTGGTGGACCCTTTGCGGATGATGAAAAAATATGGAACCGATGCCTTTAGATTCTCTCTGGTAGCCCCAAAGACAGATTCTCCTTATCTTCGCTTCTCTGAAAATAGACTGCGAGGGTACCGAAACTTCGCCAATAAGATCTGGAATGCCTCCAGATTTACCTTGATGAATCTTACCGATTTTAGGCCGGGAGAAACAGTAGATGATCTTAAATCGCCAGAGCTTTGCGATAAATGGATTTTGGGTCGTTTCTTTTCTCTGGTTAACCGCGTGACCAAACATTTAGACCATTATAGATTTTCCGAGGCGGCGAACTCTATTTATCAGTTTTTCTGGGGAGAATTCTGCGATTGGTATATAGAGCTGGTAAAACCCCGTTTACTGGGAGAGGAAGGGGAATCTTCCCGCTACACAGCCCAGTGGATCCTCCATTATGTTCTGGAGGGAACCTTGAAACTGCTCCATCCCTTTATGCCTTTTATCACTGAGGAGATTTATCAGCGTCTTCCCACTCACGAGGAGAGCATCATCATATCCAACTGGCCAGTGGCTGAAGCTGAAAAAAAAGCTGAACCAAAGGTAGAGGAAAAAATGAACCTTTTAATGCAAGTTATTCAGGAGGCGCGTAATGTGAGGTCAGAGATGGGAATTGCCCCTCCAAAAAGAATAGATCTTTACCTTAAATCACCCAATGGAGAAAAACTGAACCTCCTGCGTGAAAATAGATCTTATATCGCCAATTTGGTAAGAACAGAGAAGCTGATAATAGGCGAGAAAATAGCCAAACCAACCGGTTCTATTTCCTCTTTAGTGGATGATATAGACATTTTCATTCCCCTAAAACCACAGATGGACGCGGATAAAGAAAGAAAGAGGCTGAAGGAAAACTTAGAAACAATAGAAAAAGAATTAAAAAACCTGCAAAAGAAACTCTTAAGCAAAGATTTTGTAGGAAAAGCTCCCTCAGAGATTGTAAGAAAGGAAAAAGAGAAAAGCAGTAGTCTTCGGTCGAGAGCCGAGAAACTAAAAAGGATGTTGAGGGAGATCCAGAAGATATGAGAAAGTTAATAGGTGTCTGCGGCAGCGATAGTACTGATAAGGAACTTTCTTCGGCTACATTAAAAACTGCCGAGGAAGTAGGATACTATATTGCTCAAAGGGATGGAGTTTTGATTTGTGGAGGAAAGGGTGGAGTTATGGAACAAGCAGCAAAGGGAGCAAAAAAGGGGAGGGGGCTGACCATCGGAATTCTTCCTGGGGCCAAGGAGAAAGCCAATAGATTTATCGATGTTGCTATCGCTACCCACCTTGGTTATGCCAGAAACTATATCCTCGTAAATAGCGCTGATGCGGTAATTGGAATAGCGGGGAGGTGGGGTACCCTTAATGAGATATCCTACTCCTTAAACATTGGCAAGCCAACTATCCTCATACGTGGAAGCGGCGGCTGGATGGATATCCTGAGCGACGAAACTCTATTAAAAAATTTTAATCTAAGACCTCACATTGTTGACTCGGCAAAAGAGGCAGTGGATTTAGCCTTCAAACTAAGCCAATAAATCTTGCTTTTTCTTTCTCTTTGTTTCCTTTTTTCTTAGAGATAGGAGTGTTAAGCATAGATGAAAAAGATTACTATACCCTCTTTTTTGAGGGAAAACCCCCAATCTTTCAAGTTTCTCGTTTAGTGGTAAGTAACTCCCTATCGATGGGGTGATAATCGGGCACCATTTCTCCTAAAAGATCCACGATCCTACGAAAGATCCTTTTTGGTATCTATAAGCCTCCCTGCTCAAGATACCTCAACAAAAAATAATCCCGTCCCCATTTTCTACTCTCTTAAACTTCTCATTAAATTGCCCAGGCAGGAATTACATAGATTTTTGTTTTCTTGAAATTTAAAAGATCGAATTCTCCCAGATGAACAATAAAACCCCGGGGAGGCTGATATAAACTTATAAAACTTTTAAGTCCTGACGGAAAAGGTTGCTTGCAAGAGTAGTTTGACTTCACTTCAATCGGATAAGGCTCATTTATATTCCTTTGCCAGATAAAATCCACTTCATTTCTAGCCTGACTTCGCCAAAAACGAATCTCTTGAGAAAGGTCATTTTCTTTGCTAAGTTGGCCGAAAACAAAATTTTCTAAAATTGTTCCCCTGTCTGCTCGCTGATTCAAAAGATTAAAGTTATTAATTACCCCATTCCTTAAACCAACATCCTCAAAGTAAACCTTAGGGGTTTTAGTTATCTCTGTTCTTTTGTTAGTGAAAAAAGGCAATACCAGTTTAAGAACATAGGTATTCTCTAATAAAAATAGATATTTTTTAACGGTTGGCCGAGACAGTCCCGAGGATAAAGCCAATTCCTGGTTTTTTACTAAACTGCCAATCTGAAAGCAGAGCAAAGAGACTAAATTATTATATCCTGAAACATCCTCAATTTCTCCAATGTCTTTAATGTCTCGCCTGATATATAAAGAGTATATTTCCTGAAGATCTCTCTGTTTTATGAGCGGGTTTTCTTTCAATGAAACAGCTGGGTATCCACCGAAGATTAAGTATTCCTTCAAAAGATCGTTGAGTCTATGTCTCTGGCTCGAGCTAATCTTTTTGAAATCCTCTTCAGGATGTTTACCAGAAATCCAGAAGGAAAGATCAAAAACTGAAAGAATCTTTGCTAACTCCTTTTCATTTTTAAATTCAAGGAATTCCCGAAAATTGAGGGGTTTAATTACGAAGCGATAAACCCGGCCCGTTAATCGGTCAGTAAACTTTTTCTTAATCTCCAAGGAAGAGGAACCTGTAACGATAAACTTAAATCTTGGTTTATAGTGATCGTGCAGATACTTCAAAAAGGAGGATGGATTCTTAAGATGCTGCACTTTATCAATAAAAACAAACACTCTCTTTCGTTGATCAACATCTTTATCTTTCAAAATTCGCCAGAAGTCATTGAAATCTTTCAAGTTTTCTAGCAGACTAAAATCATAGATATTTTCTAAATCAAAGTAAACAGTCTGGGAAGAAAGAATGCCTTTATTCCATAAATGCCTGATTAGAAGATAAAGAAGCGAGGTTTTACCAGTTTGCCTTGCTCCAGTCAAGAGAACAATATTCTCCGCTTCTAAAAAGGAGATTATTTTCGGAAGAACTTCTCTTGGTAATAATTTTTCAGGAAAAATGATATCCATTTAACTATACTTTACATTTTCTTTAAGAATTTGTCAAGTAACCTTGGAAATATTGAGCAGAACAAGATTAGATAGCTCACTCCCTATCCATAAAGTGTTCAGTATCATTGTAGCTAACCAAGCACAGGGAACGCGTCCCCTTGACAGTGAATAGAACTGTAGTATTGTGTAACAAATAGATGTAATATTTAGATGGAGGAATAAATATGATTACAACGGAGAAAGTGACCGTTTCTTTACCAAAAGAAATAGTAGATACCTTAAGAAAGGAAATACCCAGAAGAAAAAGAAGCAAATTTATAGCGGAAACAGTAAAAAACCAGCTTAAGAAGATGAAAAAACAGGCACTAATAAAAGCTTATAAAGAGGCTTATACTGAAATAGAAAAAGAAAATCAAGAATTTGATGGAGTTATCGGAGAACATTTTGGTTTGTAACATTTTTCAAAGAAGTAAAAAATAATCCCGTCCCCCTTTTCCTTTCACCCATGAATATTTTAGGTCTGCTTAAGGTAGGGACAGTCAATTTCAAGATGTAAATCTGTAATGTAGAACTACAACAAAATGAAGGGAATTGCTGCGAAAGAATTGACAGGTGAACTTATTTCACTAAAATGACCCTGGGAATGAGGCCTCCTAGGGAATAAGAGAAGTCTCCTGGAAAGAGGTTAGATGTGTTTTGCCTTTTTGAGAGGGTCCAGAATGATTAGGAAAAAGATGCATACCAGACATTTTATTTAATTAGAGGAGGAGAAAATGAGAAACAATAAAAGAGAGAGAATCTTTCTTTTATTTTCCTTGCTTTTAGTGATGGTATATTTTCCTCTTGCTTGGGCGGCTGCTCAGCTTTCCGTAGGAGGGGTCAATATAATTAGAATCAGTGGTAGAACGATCGTGGATGAAAAAGGGAATCTCCAGGTGAACTTGGAATGGAAAGTTCCTACCGATGCCCTATATATGCAGATCAAGAGAAATTATCCCAATCCTTACATGATACTCAGAGAATTCCTTCCCCAAAGAGCAACTCGTGAAGTGGCTAACGCAAAAACAGAATACAATGATGCCAAAAATTCGCTTCAGTTGACTATAGACTTTCTAGGGGCTTCTGTGAATAAAAAGGGACGCTGGGAAATATATATGGGTAAAGGGGCGGAGTGCATCTGGGTGGAAAATCAGAAAGCTACATTTTTGCAGGTAGTTCCTCTGAATTTTCCGATGATTGAGGTAATGGATCTTGTGGTAAGCCTTCCTCAGGAAGCTTCCAGCATAATGTACGAGGAGGGAAAGGGGCTGCTTGTTTACTCTTTACCCGAAAAACCTGCCACAGGTTCCTGTGAACTAAACCTCTCAGTGAAATGTAAGCCCCGCATCATGGCAGCCACCTATAAACTATATGGAAATCCTCAAAGTTTCGAGGAAAGTATGTGGGTAGCCAAGGCGCTTTTTAGAAATACCGGGGAGTGCAATATCCGAAACTTAAAGGTAGCCTACAGGTTAGGTGGATACTCTAACTGGTCAAGTCCCAAAACCTATTCTCTTATTGTCCCTGGAGGATGTGTAGTAGATCTTTATTATCCGGTAATCTGGTTAAAAGTAACCGAGCTTACGACGCGTACTCCGGTTGATCTCGAGATAAAGTACACCTATGAAGATGAGAGAAGAAATACCTATTCGGACGTTACAGCTGAAAGAATGGAGATACTGGGAATAAGCCAGATAGAATTTTCCAATCTAACAGTGGAGGAGAAAACAGGTACTTGGGCCGATAATTTCTCTAACTCACCACTCCTTGTAGCTTGGGTTACTCATTTAGACTCACCGGTGAAAGCTTTAGCCGGTATGGTATCTCAATTTGCTGGGGGAATCCCTACTGCATTGGACCGGGAATCTGCTATAAAGTTTTGCAAAGCCCTCTATGATTTAGAGGTTGCCAATGGGATGGCCTATCAGACTCCCTCTGGTTTTCTGATACAGTACTCACCAGGACAGGATATTAAATATCCCCGAGATGTTTTAAGGGATAAATCGGGAACCTGCGTTGATCTTGCCATACTTTATGCTAGTGTATGTGAGGCAGTAGGCCTTGAGACAGTCCTCGTTGTCATTCCCGGACATTCCTTTCCTGTAGTTATTCTTCCTGGGGGAAGACTCCTACCTGTTGAGTCGACGGCGATAAGCGGTCCTAAAGGAGCAGCTTCCTTTGATAAAGCTTTAGAAAACGGACAAAAGCAGCTCTCACAGCTCCAGGTGGGGATGTATTATATGGTCGATGTGGAAGCAATGCGAGAACAAGGGGTAGTGAGCCCGGAACTACCAAAGCTAGAACCCGACATACTGAAAAGATGGGAGTGGCGTCTTCCTCGACGCAGGAGTAGCTAAATTTTTCAAATTAGTAGAACTGAGAGTCCATCACTTCAGGATATATTCGAATCTGCCAGAGATTAATACAGGACACTGAGGTAAATGATTATGTTAAGAGTATTTAAAAAAAGATCCAAAACAGCCGGCCTTCCCCCAGGAACTCTTATCTACACAGGTAAGAAAAGAACAGGAGGGTGATGTTTTTAACTCAGTGAGAGAGCGAATTAGAAGTGGTAAAGGCCGCATTAGAAAAATGGGAGCAGATTATCTTGTTTATGCACTGCTGGATGCAATGGTAGACAATCACTTCATCTATCGCAACCATTTTTATCCCCTTGGGGTTTGCAGCAGGTATGTATGGAATGAATTTCAAGTATATGCCGGAACTAGGGTAGCACTGGGGTTATCCTGTAGCTGTGACTAGCATGGTGGCCGTTGGCCTCTTCATGCTCATTTATTTTCGCAAAAAGAAATGGGTGTAAAAGGGCCCCATTTAAGTTCTCAGCCAAATAAAAACTTATCCAACGAGGTAGGTGATGAAGGCAAAGACTGTTATAGTCCTAATTTTGATTGGTCTGTTTTTGGTAATTCTCCTCCAAAATACCGAGATCGTCACTTTTCAGCTCCTCTTCTGGGAAATAACCATGTCAAGAAGTCTTCTCATGCTGGTAATAGTGATCATCGGCTTTGTTCTTGGATATATTGTAGGAAGAATGGGTGGTCATAGTAGCAGAGGCAAATAAGGTGAAGGAAGGTGAGCACGGACTCAGTGAGAATAATAGGAATGGTAAATCCGCATGAGAAAAAAGAGAAAGACCAAAATAATCTGCACTCTGGGTCCGGCAAGTAGGCGAAAAGAAGTTATACGCAAGCTAGCCATGGCGGGCATGGACATCGCTAGACTCAACTTTTCCCATGGAACTCCCGAGCAACATCGAGCACGCCTTTGTCCGCAAAGCTGAAGATATTCTTATTATCAAGGATATTCTGAGAAAGGAAGGACGAGAGGATATTGGAGTTATCGCAAAAATAGAGGATGCAAGAGGAGTTGAGAATATTGATGAGATAATTGAAGTCAGCGATGGGATAATGATTGCCCGGGGAGATATGGGCGTGTGCCTGCCCCGAGCCGAGGTTCCCCTTATCCAGAAGATGATCATTGAAAAGTGTAACCGAGTGGGCAAGCCTGTAATTACAGCGACTCAGATGTTAGATTCAATGATTCGAAATCCCTACCCCACCAGAGCCGAAGTGGCTGACGTCGCCAATGCTATTATGGATGGAACAGATTTAGTAATGCTCTCCGGTGAAACAGCAGTTGGTTCTTACCCAGAGAAGGCAGTAAAAGAAATGCACCAAATAGCTTTGACTACTGAAGCCTCCTAAAGTACGATGGGCTTTTACACCCAAGAGGTATCCTGCCTCAGCCAACAGTTTCTGAGAGTGTAGCCTTTGTCACGTGCGAGTTAGCACGACTTACTAAAGCCTCCACCATAGGATAGTCATACCTCTTAAAGATACTG